>UEXM01000233.1_pt1 | contig 61466 bp, 60 predicted proteins | sample 1796661 | NCBI WGS metagenome assembly UEXM01 (sample SAMEA4772469, study PRJEB27181) | metagenome | reverse complement strand
ATCCAGGCCGGCGACGGCGAGCCGGACGTAGTGTTGGACGGACTGCCAGAGTGACACACCAGCTGGCGGTATTGATCAGCGGCTCAGGCACCAACCTGCAAGCGATCATGGATGCCCAAAAAGCAGGTACCCTCGACGCCGAGATTGCCGTGGTGTTTTCCAATCGCGCCAACGCCGCCGGCCTCGAGCGGGCCGCACAGGCGGGCATCCCCACCGCCAGCCTGGATCACCGCGACTACCCGGACCGGGAGCAGTTCGACCAGGCCATGATCGAGGTGCTCACCCCCTACGCCCCGGATACCGTCGTGCTGGCCGGCTTCATGCGCATCCTTTCAGCTGTCTTTGTACGCCATTACGCCGGTCAACTGATCAACATCCACCCCTCCCTGTTGCCCAAATATCGCGGGCTGAATACCCATGCCCGCGCCCTGGAAGCCGGCGACAGCGAACACGGCTGCTCCATTCACTTCGTCACTGAAGAGCTGGATGGCGGCCCACTGATTGCCCAGGCCCCCATTGCGGTGCATGCGAACGATACCGTTGATTCCCTGTCCAAGCGTGTACAACAACGCGAACACCTGCTCTATCCTCAAGTGCTGCAATGGCGGGCACAAGATAGACTGGAACTGACTGACAACGGAGTCGTACTGGATGGGAAGCCACTCCCTGCGCAGGGTTACGCACTGGCGTAACCCTCTACGCACACCCCTGATTTTCGCTGGTATCCTGCTGGCGAATCTGGCCTTTTCTTCCGCCGCCACCGGGGACGAAACGCCATCACCGTTCCGTCTGGACTACCGCCTGAAAAGCGAAGGCATTCCATTCAGCATCGTCGCCACCCGCTCTCTCAGCCAGGTTCAGGACGGGCTCTGGAAAATGGAAGTCCACGCCAAAAACTGGCTCGGCGAGATTCGCGAAACCGCCCTGTTCAACTGGCAAGGCTGCACCCCGCTGAGCAATTACTACGGTTACGAGCGCCGCGGACTGGGCAAGGTCAAAGAGGCCAAGCTGCATATTGATCGCCAGACCGGCGTGGCCGCCAGCGAACGTACCGACAAACCCATGCGCAGCTACGACGTGAGCGACAACGCCACCGATGAACTCTCCGTCTCCCTGGCCCTGCAGTGCGAATTGCGCGACGGCGCCAAAGAAATAGAACTGCAGGTGGCCGATGAACGTGCGCAGAAAACCCACCACTACACCGTCACTGGCGCGGAAACACTGACCATCGACGGCGACAAGGTGAAAACACTGAAAGTGCAGCGCCAACGCGGCAAGAACAGCGACCGGCAGACCTACATGTGGTTCGCACCGGGTCATGACTATACGCTGGTGCAGCTGATGCAGAAAAACGACGATGGCGAACACCTGATGACCCTGCAATCACTGAAAGGACTCTGAGCGTGCGGTTGATTTCACTTTTGCTGGTGCTGGCCAGCGGCCTGGCCACAGCCAACGAACCCCTGGCCCCCTTTTCTGCCGAGTTCCGTATTTATGTGAACAAGCTGCCTACCCCGGTCAAAGCCGAACTGGTGCTGGAACCGGCAGAGGGCGACGACTACTACCATATGTTGCTCAAGGCGAAATCGTTTCTGCTCAGCAACACCGAGGAAAGCTATTTTCACTGGCGTGACTGCCAGCCCCGCACAGCGCGCTACGTGCATGAGTTCAAGGGATTCGGTCAGCGGCGCTTTCACCACATGGATTTTGAGTGGAACCCGCCACGGGTGCACAACGAATCCGAAGACGATAAGGAAAGCCTGGATATTCCCGACGACACGCTGGATGAGCTGACGATTCTGCTACGCGGGCGCTGCGTGTTTGCCACCGGCGACAAGTCTTACTCGGTGACCAGCGTGTACGGCGACAAAGTGCGCGAGCATCATTTTGAAGTGATCGACAGGGAAATCCTGAAAACACCGCTGGGCAAACTGGATACCCTGCTGGTGGAAAAGAAGCGCACCGGGGACAGCAAAGAAAAACGGCGCACCCTGTTCTGGGTAGCGCCGCAGCTGGATTACATGGTGGTGCAGGCAAAACACATTGAGAGCACCCTGTTGAAAGCCGAAATGATCATGATCGACTACAACGGCCCGAAACTGGAACCCGAATCAACGCCCGCTGATTCCCAGGCTGCTGCAGACTAGGCCCGTGGCAGGGTCACGCCACGCTGGCCCTGGTACTTGCCGCCCCGATCCATGTAGGAGGTTTCACACACCTCATCAGACTCGAAGAACAACATCTGCGCCACGCCTTCGTGGGCATAAATTTTTGCCGGCAGCGTCGTGGTGTTGGAAAACTCCAGCGTCACATGCCCTTCCCACTCGGGTTCCAGCGGCGTGACATTAACGATAATGCCGCACCGTGCGTAGGTGGATTTGCCCAGACAAATGGTCAGCACATTCCGGGGAATGCGAAAATATTCCACCGTGCGGGCCAGCGCAAAGGAGTTCGGCGGGATGATGCAGTACTCGCCTTTCACATCCACAAAGCTGCGCTCATCGAACGCTTTCGGATCCACCGTGGCGGAATGGATATTGGTGAACACCTTGAACTCGTCGGCACAGCGCACATCGTAGCCGTAGCTGGAGACGCCATAGGAGATCAGCTTTTCGCCGTTCTCATCCGCGCGAATCTGCCCGGCCTGAAATGGCTCGATCATGCCCGTCTCAGCAGCCATGCGGGAAATCCAGCGATCCGATTTAATAGTCATTTACGCCTCAATGTTTCAGAGTGGTTAGCGTTCAAGCGACCAATGGTATAGACGCCGGACGCCGGATGCCAGATGTCTGACGCAGCCGACCGGCCCCCTCATCAGGCTCTTGTTCAATGCTGCGTCACACTGGGAAACGCCCGCTTGCCGACTTCCGTCAGTGATAGCCGGGCCGCCAGGCGCCGGGCTGCTGCCCGGTAAAGTGCAGCCTCGTCACTGTCGGGGAACGCCTGCATCACCGGTTCGCCCTTGTCCGACTGCTCGCGGATGCGCAGGGACAATGGCAGCGCAGCCAACACCTCAGTGTCATAATCCGCTGCCATCTTGTCGCCACCGCCCTGACCGAAAATAGCCTCCTGGTGCCCACACTGGCTACAGACATGCATGGCCATGTTTTCCAGAATGCCCAGCACCCGGATATCCACCTTGCGGAACATTTCCACGCCCTTGATAGCATCCAGCAAGGCGATATCCTGGGGCGTGGTAATCACCACGGCACCGGCTACGGGGATTTTCTGGGCCAGCGTCAGCTGGATGTCCCCGGTGCCGGGGGGCAAATCCACCAACAGATAGTCCAGCTCATGCCAGCGGGTCTGTTCCATCATCTGCACCAGCGCGCCGCTGGCCTTGGGCCCACGCCACACCACCGGTGTCTGCTTTGTTGTCAGGTACCCCATGGACATGGTCTGCAAACCGTAGGCGTCCACCGGCACAAAGAATTTGCCTTCCAGCACTTGTGGGCGGGTACCGTCGGGCAGCCCCAGCATCAACGGCTGGCTGGGCCCGAACACGTCCGCGTCCAGCAATCCAACACGGGCACCCTCCGCCTGTAATGCCAGCGCCAGATTCACCGCCGAGGTGGATTTGCCCACCCCGCCCTTGCCGGACGCAACGGCGATGATATTGGCGACCTGGTCCCGCGCCGGCAGGCTGCTTTGCGCCCGGTGCGGCACAATGCGACTTTCCACCGTCACTGACAGGGAGCGCTGCTCCAGCACCGGGGCCATGTGGGCGTGAATGGCATCAATCAGCGCGTCACGAATACTGTCGCAGGGATAGCCCAGAGTCACCGTGGCCGTCACGGCAGCATCGCTCAACTGAAACGCACTGATGCCATTCACCTGATTCAGGCTGACACCCAGATCCTCGGGAATAAAATCGCCCAGGTGCTGTCGAATCTGCTGCTCCGATTTATCCATGGCTGAACTCATGACTGTACTCACCGATTGCCTCTGCCTCACGAGCTGCGATGATAGGGGCTAACGGACCAACAACCAAGGGGACCTTTGCCCTGCGTTTTGTAAGGGAAACCATTCGTTTAAACGGTTTGTGCGAGATGAGTTGCGTAAACCTGACCGATCAGCAAAATAGAGCTTTGCCGCCTGCACGGCAGTACAAGGAGATATCATGAAAGTTGTATCCGCTGCGACCCTGTTGATCGCTGGCACACTGGCGTTGACCGGTTGCGACAACACCACCATCAATACCACCCGCGACAGCATTACCGTGTCCGGTAGCGGCGAAATCAACGCCCAACCGGATCGCTTCACCGTGGTCGCCACCGCCAGTGAAAATGGTGATGATATTGCCGACATGAAAGACCGCGTGGACGACGCCGTCGGCAATATGCTGGATCTGGCCGATGATCTGGATATTGAAGAAAAATCCGTCACTGCCAGTACCATGCGTGTCTCTCCCCAATGGCAATACCAACCCGAGCGCAAACTGATTGGCCATCAGGTCAGCCGCGACGTGAGCTTCAAGGTTGATGGCCTTGAAACCTATGCCGAACTGCTGGAAGGGTTAGCAGAACAGGGCGTACGTAACATCCGCCCCACTGGCGCTGAGGTCAGCAACCGCGACGAGCTGGGCAACCAGGCACTGAAAAAAGCCGTGGCCGATGCCCGCCAACGGGCAGAAATTATTGCCGAAGCCGCCGACCGCGATCTGGGTGAAGCCTTCCAGATCACCGCTCAGGGTATCCACCACCCGCAACCGGTGATGATGATGGCTCGCAGCAAGGAAAGCGGTGCCGCAGACAGTTACCGGGCCGGCGAAACCGAAATTTCCGCTCAGGTACAAATCACCTTTGAACTGAACTGATCGGGCATCTCCATGGACGCACTGGGCCAGATTTGCAGCGCAGCACTCCAGCAGTACCTGGCTCACGGGCAAGCCCGTGGGCTGGATACCGCTGCAGCGCTACAGCAGGCCAACCTGGACCCCAGCCATATCCAGAAACCGGATACCCGCATTCATGGGCAGGATTTTCAGACCCTGCTGCACGCCCTCATCAACCAGTCCGCCGATCCCCTGTTCGGGTTACACACTTCCGAGTTTGTGCAGCCCGGTTCCTACAATGTGATCGGCTATATCGCCATGAGTGCCAGCACACTTCAGGAAGCGTTATCCAAGGTCAGCCTGTACGAAAAGCTGGTCGGCGACATGGGCACCACAGACACTACTGTCGATGCCCACCAGGTAGCCATCCGCTGGGATTGCCTGTATCGCCAGCAACCCGCACGTCAACATCTGATCGATAACGTTCTCGGCTCATGGGTGCGCTACTCCCGCTGGCTCACCGGCAACGATCTGCTGGCACCGGATCAGGTCTGGCTGGAACACCCCACCCCTCCACCGGCACAGGTAGAGGAATACCGGCGCGTGTTTCTCTGCGATGTATTGTTTGAACAACCCTGTTCCGCCCTGGTCGGCGCGCCGCAATTATTGCAGCAGCCCATACGCCAACCGGACCCGTTGCTACTCTCCACGCTGGAAGCCCACGCCATCCAGCAACTGAACCAACTGGGTGTGGACACCAATCTCAGCCAGCGGGTCAAACAGTGTATTCAGGATGCCATTGGCCATTCCCTGCCTCGCAAGGAAACCGTTGCCGAGCGGCTGGGCATGAATGTACGCACCCTGCATCGCCGGCTGGCCGACGAAGACCAGAGCTGGCAAAAACTGCTCGATGACGTGCGCCTGAAACAGGCACGTCACCTGCTCACCACCACCACCTTGCCCCAGGCCGATATCGCCGCCGCCCTGGGCTATTCCGATATCCGTTCTTTCCAGCGCAGTTTCAAACGCCACACCGCCATGACTCCGGGCCAATACCGGGCCAAGCCTGGCAATGCGCAAATACACTCATAAAAACAGACGCTTTTATCTGCGCCTCTGTGCTTTTTGTCCTACAAACACTTAAACCTGGCCCTCTCTCCTGTCTATACTGACATTACTCAATGACAACAATGAATGGTGGAGAGCCTCAATGAAAGGCACCCTCAAGCAGCTCGAACGCGCCATCGATAACGCGACGACCTACGACGAATGGTATGAAGCCAGCCAGGAACACGACCGCCTTTCCGGCGCCGACGAATGGAAGGAAGTGGACCGTTCCCCCTATTACGATTACGAGTTGATTCGTAACCGTCTCTGGCAGATTCGCCAGGCCCGTGAACGCAACGACGTGAACAAGCTGGTCTTCCATTTGCACGAAGGCCTGCACGGCAATCTGGGCAACATTTCCAACCCGCGCCTGTATCAGCACAGCCGCGTGGGCACCAAACGCCTGATCGAAAACTACCTGACTGAAGTCTCCACCGCCCTGAACTATCTGTGCGACAGCAACTTCAAGGAATTCGGGTTGAAAGAAAAACTCGATTTCTTTGAGACCACCGGCCAGGCCTTCGGACAAAGCTGCCTGATGCTGTCCGGCGGCGCAGCCCTGGGCCTGTTCCATATTGGGGTGGCCCGCTGCCTGTGGGAGCAGAACCTGCTGCCTTCGGTGATATCCGGTTCCAGTGCCGGCAGCATCATCGGCTCAGTGGTGGGCACTCACAACGATGAAGAGTTGAAGGTGAAACTGGAGCCGGAAAACATTTATCTGGAAGCCTTCAAGGTGCTGGGCTGGAAAGGTCTGGTACGCGGCACCCCGGTGCTGGACGGCGACCATCTGGAAGCCTGCCTGGAAGAAAACATCACCGACATGACCTTCGAAGAGGCCTATCGACACACCGGGCGCGAAATCAACATTACCGTGAGCCCCTATGACCGCAACCAGCACGCGCGCCTGCTGAACTGGCGCACCTCGCCCAATGTGCTGATCCGCAAGGCTTCGCTGGCTTCCTGTGCGATTCCCGGCATCTACCCGCCGGTTTCCCTGTGGGCAAAGAACATCGACGGCGAACGGGTTCCCTACATCCCCGGCCGCAAGTTTGTTGACGGCTCCATCGTCGACGACCTGCCCATTCGCCGGCTGGCCCGCCTTTACGGGGTCAACCACTCCATCGTCAGCCAGACCAACCCCCATGTGGTGCCGTTTCTGTCTCGCAACGAAAACACCGACAGCTCCCTCAGCACCCTGGGCGACTGGGCCCTGCGCAACGTCTCCATGAACCTGCGCTATGGCCTGCAGCTGGTGCAGCGCCGGGTGGCGTCCAACGACATGGGGCTGATGATCGACAAGGCGAAGAGCATGGTGACGCAGAAGTATATCGGCGACATCAACATGATCCCGCCCCGCCAGCCGCTCAACGCCCTGCGTGTTCTGAATAACCCCACGCTGCAAGATGTGCGGAACTATATCCGCAAAGGCGAGCAGGCGACCTGGCCGAAACTGGATATGGTGGCCAATACCACGTGCATCAGTCGCACCTTCCGCGACTGCCGAGCACGCCTGGACCGTATCGAAGAGCGTATGCTGGATCGGGTAAACATGACCGCGGTGGCCAACCAGTAAGCCACACCCCATTATCGACAGAGCCCGCTGGCCTTCAAAGTGGCCGGCGCGGCTCTCTGGGGCTCACCCCGCTCATCTGTGAAAATGGGCATCAAGCCGCAGGCCCACGCCAACACCCAACGCCGCTGGACCGGATCCTAATCAACGTGGAAATACTGAAGCGGGGTCCCTGACACTCACACACAAAGATGCCTGCTAACGTGCCACCGGCAAATCACACCAGCGACTGGTATAGGCCGGGGACAGGTGCGCCCTGCGCATGGCCCAGGCACTACGCTGATCCGTCTGCATGCCCCGCCCCGCCAACCACACCTTGCCGGCACCGCTCTGGTTAATCGTATCCATTACCGTCATCAAGGCGTTGCCCCTGTCATCGGGTTCCCCTTGCTGCGCAAACAATCCATCCTGGATCTGATCACGTCCGCGCAAGTCGGTGAGAATCACTCCGGCTTTTCCGTAGCGGTACCCTGGTTTCCATAACTGCGCCAGCAAGGCCAGCGCCTGATGCACCACCACGCGGGTGTCCGCCGTGGCGGGCGACAAGGCGGCACTAAGCGTATCGGGGAACAATTGTTGGGGCTTGCCCATCGGGGCGGTGCGCAAATAGACCGTTACCCGGCCAGTGTACAAATTCTCCTTGCGCAAGGACTCCATAGCCCGGAAAGCAAAGTCACTCAGCGCCTGACGTAACGGCGGCAAGGCGGTTACCGGCTCACCAAAAGAACGGGAATGGATCACTTGCTGGCGGGGCGAAGGCTGCGTATCCAGAGACAGACAGGGTTCCCCGTTCAGCTCCCGCACCAGCCGTTCCTGCACCACGGAAAACCGCCGACGGATCATGCCGCTATCCGCCCGGGCCAGGTCCAGTGCCGTCTCGATACCCAGCGCTTCAAGGCCCCCCGACAACCGGCGACCCACTCCCCACACCCGGGACACCGGCGTTAACGCCAGCAGTCTTTCCCGGCGCGCCGGGTCGGTCAGCACCACGGTACCGCCCGTGGCGGGATAGCGCTTGGCGGCGTGATTGGCGAGTTTGGCCAGCACCTTGGTGGGCGCTATCCCCACGCACACCGGCACCCCGACCCAGCGAGCAATACGCGCTCGTACCTGCTGCGCCAGCGGCAACAGCTCGGCCTCCCCCATCAACGACAGATCCAGAAACGCCTCATCAATGGAATACACCTCCACCTGAGGCACTAGGGTTTCCAGGGTCGCCATCACCCGCTGGGAAATATCCCCGTAAAGGGCATAGTTGGATGAAAAAACCACGATTTTGTGGCGGGCAATCAAATCGCGAGCCTGGTGTACCGGCATGCCGGTTTTCACCCCCAGCGCCTTGGCTTCCGCAGACCCGGCTACAATGCAGCCGTCATTATTGGAAAGCACCACCACAGGCTGCCCCTGCAGATCCGGGCGGAACAGGCGTTCACAGGCGGCATAGAAGCTGTTGCAGTCAACCAGGGCAAACATGGCCGTTACCCGCCGCCCCGCAAGGCGTGCAGGCAAAACGTCACCACCCCGAACAGGTCCACACCCTCGCCGCCAATGGGTATCGGCGCATAGGCAGGATTGCGGGGCTTGAGCATCGGTGTGGGCTGCAATTGCAATTCTTTCACCGTGAATTCGCCATCCAGCGAAGCTACCACCACATCCCCCGCAACGGCTTCCAGTGAGCGGTCCACAATCAGGATGTCCCCGGAAAAAATACCGGCATCCACCATGGAGTCCCCCTCCACACGCAACAGGAAGGTGGACGCGGGCCGGCGGATGCATAGCCGGCTCAGATCCAGGTGCTCATCCAGATACCCCTGGGCCGGAGACGGGAACCCCGCAGAAATACGCTCACTGAAAAAAGGCAGGGCAGACATAACAACACACCGGAAATCCACAGTCTGGCAAGCATGGCAAAACACTGCCTTTATGTACAGTTATTCTGTCGTGCAATGCCCATCCAGTAGTGCTCCCTTCACACGAGATCAATCACAAGAACGCGACAAAACGACAAGCAACGCCTATCCATCCTCTGCAACGGCTGACGTAACTTACGGTGATACACCTTGTGTGCGGCGCCTATCGCCTGCGAGCCCGCACGGAGTAAACAGGAGGCCACCATGAGCACCGATAGCCATCACCGCTGGATGTCTGATTTTCTGGAAGAAATGGGCCTTCCCGCCCGGGCCGAATTTCAGGGCTATGTTCTGTTCAACTTAGAGCAGAATGCCTTTATCGCCACCAGCAAACGCAACCCGCAGACTCCACATCAGCAACAGGTCAAACCCTGTGCCTGGGCCCACTGCTACCCCGACATCATGCACGCCAGCGATGCCGCCAGCGGACTGGGGAGCGAATACGAAATCCGCGCGCTTTTCCGACTCGACGGTCGGCACCTGTCCTGTTCGGTGTGATTGGGAGGTCAGGGATTTGAGATGGAACGCAAGGCGCCCGGAGCTCGACGCTGGATGCTGGATGCCTAAAACCCAAAGTCAAAACCCCACGGCCATTTTGCTGGGAAGGCCTTGCGGGCATGAAAATTGGGGGCACAGGGAACGCGTCAACAAGGGCAGCAGTGATGTGACTTTCGATTTATTGCGTCTGGCATCCGGCATCAAGCGTTTTGCATCTAGCCCAGACATAAAAAAACCGCCAAAAGGCGGTTTTTTTATGTCTGGAGCGGGTGAAGAGAATCGAACTCTCGTATGCAGCTTGGGAAGCTGCCGTTCTACCATTGAACTACACCCGCTGGAAGAAAATGCAATATATTCAAACGGTTAAGCATTGTCCAGTGCCACACTCATTTAAATAATTTCGCGTTTTAAGTTGTTGATTTTCCAGCGTTCGATATTCTTCTGTGTGGCACCTTTTGGGGGTGTAGCACATCGAACATAACCATAACGAAAGGAGACGCACGATGCGTACTTACTTCATCGCAGTTCTGCTGGCAGGCATGGCGCTGTTAGCCGGTTGCGCCACTTCTCATGTGCTGGTTGGTGAGCCTCGCCCGCCAATCAGCCCGGACAAGGTAAAGGTTTATCTGAGCCCCCCGGGGGTGCCATTCGAGGAAATTGCCTTGGTTGAAGCATCCAGCCGCGGCGCATGGGCAGTGAGCGACCAAGGCAAGACGAATGCAGCCATTGAGCGACTGAAAGAAGAAGCGGCCAGCCTGGGGGCGAACGGCATCCTGCTTCGCGGCACCGGCTCCCAGTCCAACGTATCCGTGGGCACCGGTACAGCCACCTATTCCGGCAATTCCAGTTACGGTACCGGCGTTGGTGTCGGAGTGGTCCACAAGACAGCATCTGCAGTAGCCATTTATATTCAGGAAAGCGAGGCCCAGTAATGGATTGCATTCTGTCTGCCGGCACCACAAACGCCATAATGCTATTCGCATGGCTGCTTTCTGCAGCGATAGCCGGTCATGTGTTTGCGGTGCTCAGCAGGCAGCTGCGCCAGAAAGTAGGGCCATTCTCAAACAGCAACAAATGGAAAGTAGGCAACATGGCGATAGGCTTAATTGCCATCGCCGTGCTGATGGTTGCCTGGGGCATCTTGATGTCTGCCGCCAGACAAGCCTTCTGTTAATCCATCCCCTGTAGTTCCCGTGCTTTCTGCTCAATCCGGCGCATCTTTTCCTCGATGTGCTGCATTTCCCGTTTGAACACTTCTGAGGAAATCAGCCCGCGCTGCTTGTCGCCGGCCAACCGGCGAGCCTGATACCGTAGGGTCCGCTCTCCATCTTTCAAATCGAACGACCGGAAGGCATACCCCATCTGCACATCATGCGGCTGAACCTTAACCCCTACTGATGATGCCAGCGCCTGGCTAACACTGTACGGCCGGCCCATGATGTCGCGCCCCCCTTCCACTGCCTTCCACGTTTTATCCCAGTACCACGACCCGGGAATGTAGGCCGCAGACGGCATCCATGACTTCCATGCCCACGAGGCCACCTTGCCAGCCATATCGCCGCCAGTATCGGTTTGAGGATCCGTAATCGGCTTACCAGTGAATGCCACCTTGTTCAGCGCCAGTTCAGCCCCAAGCATCAACGGTCCACCCCATTGCAGCGGCGATGGCACCGGTACCGCCGTATTGCCCACATTGGTATCGAAGACGTCCCCTGCTGGCACCCAGCGGCGAACATCCAGAAATACCGGGTTGCCATGCTCATCACGCCACGGCATTCGCGCCATTCGAGGAACACCCAGCCAGGTGTAACCCTGCTGGCTCTCCTGCATGGTTCGACGCTCTTCATCCTCATCCCCGGGCGCCAGGCTATACGCCAGTATGTTGGCCATGTAGGCGATGGTGTAATACTTCGCCAGCTTCCACGGCCGGTGGAGGATGCTTTGCGCCACCACCGGTACCGCCCGATAGGTATAGCTGATAAAGGGCAGTACGGTACGGCGGGCAGCATTCACCCAGGGTGCGCGAATGTCGTAATCAAGGAACTGCTCGCGGGCAGCAGCTGCCGCTTCCTGCGCGTTATCACCCATGGCGCGACGGCGAAGGAAGGTGGCCATCCGGAACACTTCATCCTCAATCTCATAGGCCGACACCAGCGCATTGTCGAACCGCTTCAACTGGCGGGCGATGCCGTAACCCAGCTTGGACAGGGCGGCCAGTGAAGACTTCGGATCATTATCGCGCAGGTTCTGGGCCACCAGCTCATCCAGAATCGGCTGCAGGATCTTCCGATTCAGCTCCTGCTTGGCGAAGTTGGCTTCAAAGGCGCCGTGAACCAAGGCGTCCTTGTATTCGTCGGAGTCGGTCACATAAGCATGGATGCCAGCCACCAGATCCGCCACCCGCACGTCAGCAAGATCCATGAACATCAGGTTGGACATCACGTTATTCATGTGGACCACGGGGGAGCGAACAGTTTTATTCAGCTTCCACTGGTTCAGGATTGAGCGCCAAGTGCCGCTGGCGTGCATCTTGTCCAGCTCATTCAGGTCTCGCCAGATTTCCGCGCGGACATAACCACCGGCCATGGAACCCCACTTCTTCGCGCCTTCGGCGCCGCCCACGGATGTCTCGGGCACCTTCACCCAGTCCACCCCTGCGAACGTCGCCAGCCTGCCTGCTTCGTTGGCATCGACAATTACCGGCTCGCCATCTGGGCCACCGGCCGGCTCGTTGCGCTGGAACCATGCTGTGTTTTTGGCCACATCAGAGAAGAACCGACCCATAGCCAGGTCATGGGAAAGTGTCTCGAAGGTCTTCACAATGTTGTAGCGGGCATCCACGATTTCGCCCATGCGCGCGCGCTCGGCTTTCGTGTAATCGCGCCACAGCACCAGATTGTCTCCGCGGGTACCGCGCACTTCCCACACCCCACGGTTTTCCCATGCCTCATACTTCGCCGGCAGCGGCTTATCTGCAGGCCAGTAGTGACGATCCAGCACCTTGCGCTTGCGGGGGCCACCTTCTTCAATGCTAGCCAGGGTATCAACGCCTTCCCCAATCGGAGCCAGCTTCTCCAGCAGGATGAACTGGCTGCCAGTCAGAGAGGGGTCCGCCTTGCCCTCTTCCATCTTGGTTTGCCACCACTCGGCCGGTACCGACCGCTTGATGTCTTGCATCGATACTTTGGCCTCGATGCCGCGGGCTTTCAGGGAGTCACCCTGGATCCGGCGACGGGCTTTGTTGCTAAGGTTATTTGCAAAGCGGGACAGCCCAGTGAACTGGGCTTCGTGTTTCAGGTAGGAGCGGTGCAGGTACTTGCCCTTGTTGCGGTTGTAGGACTCTGCGGTAATCAGCCCCAGCCGCACAGCCTCCTGCCCCATTTCATCAATGGCGCGGCGCACTGGCTCAGAAACTTGCGCCCAGTCGCCCTCTGCAATCAGCTCCCCGGTCAGAATGGACTGCAGCACCTTCGCCTCGCTGGTGCTCATCCCTGCCAGCGTAGTGCTGAACAGGTCGGAAGCTTCACCCAGGCGCTGACGAATCTCAGACTCCGCTTCACGCCACCGCTGTTTGTATTCAGCAGACAGGCCGTAACGGTCAAGCAGCCCCGCCCGGGCGCTCTCCAGAATGCCATCCATCCAGCCAAAGCGGCCTTCCGGGTTCGGCTTCCAGCTGGTCAGAATGTTGCGAGCGGCATTGTCGATCGACACCCCGCCCTTCAATCTGCCACGGGCATCAATCATGCCCAGGGCATCGAATGGCAACCGGAACATCCGATCCAGCGGCTGGCTCAGGATCCCTTTCAGGAACTTGCGCTGGCGCCCACCGGCTTCTGTTTCCGGGTGGCCATCTTCCGCAACGCTAAAAAGGACATTGGGGCTATCGGGATCGAAGGTGCCGCGATTATTGACGGACTTAATCTGTTCAGGCCGGAAAGCAACATATTCCACGCCGCCCTGCTCGCCGTGGTCGTATATAACGCCATCGTAGCCAAGGGACTCCAGAACCTCCCGCGTCTCGACAAAGCCCATATCATCATCAATCGCACTCAGGACTTCATCGGACTGCATTGCATCATTGGTGGCTGGGTTTTTAATATCCAGATAAACCGGCATAACGCTTGGTGAAGACTGCCCAGCGAAATCAGAGGCAATGTCTGGTCGGTCGGTAAAGTAGAAGCCTTCACCCAGATCCCCTACCCCGGTGGCTTCCCCATAGAATTCCTCTGAGAACGTATCAAAATCCCCGTCAGTGCCATGGTAAACCACCTTCGGCTTGCCGTTTTCATCCACCACCTTGCTGTCACCGAACCAGCGACGAAATGCCGGGCTCGCCACCTGCCGCCCTTCGTTGTGGAATGACTCGGGAGCACTCATTTCCATATCAGGGGTTAGTACAATGGAATGCTCAGCACGGACATCAGCAGTGCTTTCCGGCGACACCTCGACACGCTGCTTCTCGGTCATGTGCTGCCGACGCTGCACATTCCGAGACTCAACTTCACCAGCCAGAGCACGGTACACCTGATACGGACTGGCCAGATCAAGAGCCTTCTTCACCGTTTCCGCGCTATTGGTCTCACGCTCAAGATCCCGCATCGGGCTTAACGCATCCCGAGCCTTGCTGGCCTGCCTGCGGAAAGCGTTAATCATTCCTTTCAGGGTTCGAGGGTCATTCTCGAACTGGTCCCACCGGTCGGCTGGGATCTGCTGCCGGATCCAAAACTGGGCATCCATTGCCATTTCAGCCAGATAGGCATTGCGCTCATGCTTCTTGTGGCGCTTTGGGATAGCGTAGAAGCGGCGCTGCAGGTCATTGGCTGCCTCGTCCCCCCTGGCATGATAAATCCACTCCATTTCATTGCGGATATGACGGAACACCCGAGAAGGGGATTCGTGCTGGGCGTAGTCCACCAGCCTCTTGGCCGACTCAAACATCAGAGCATGCTGGACAACCTCTGCTGCCTGCTCGGCATCTTCAATGAGGACTCGGTTAGCCTCTCTCCACTTGCTCAGGTTCCTTTTCGTGGCATTAGCGATGCTATCAAGCCCATATTTGACGTTCGCAATAAAGCTCGCGTCCATGTTGCCCCCAAAGGCAAACCCTTCCTTTTCCTGAATCGCATGCTGAATCTCATGCAGCAAGGTAGAAAGGAACTCCTCTTGTGACAGGCCAGAGTCCATTTCAATCATGGGCTGCATGCCAATCCGCTTCCGGCTGACCATCGCCCCGCGAGTCCCTTCATCCAACTCATAAACCACCACATCAGCATCTCTCAGCGCAGGATATGCGGCAAACAGCTGTGGATGATCCAGCACCATACTCAAGGGAACGCGGGCGACATTTTCAGCCGGCTGCATCAGCAGCTTCGCCTTGTCATCCGCAATCTCAAACCGCCACCTTCCATCAGGGCCACGGTGCCAGCCTGTATCCCGGCGGATGGACTCGGCGGACACCCCTTTGGCGGCCATCTTCTTCGCCCGGGTAAGCGATTCGGTATCACGGGAATCTGCCCGCTCGCCAGCAAACAGGAAGCGTGACGTGCCATTGCCACCACCATCAGGCCCGCCAGAGTAACCTTCACGGGCGCCAGTCAGTATCTGCCATGCCTCAGCATCAGATACTTGCTCAGGGGAGCGATTCAACAGCTTGGCCAGCACCCCACGGACAGCATCAACGAATCGCTGAATGTGGCCACGGATACCGGAGCGCATACCTGCCGGAACCTTCACTCCATAGCGGCGCTCGATGGCGGAATAGTCGCCCGTCTCATCTGCAGCGTTAAGCTCGGCCAGAGCCTCTTCCACTGCTACACGGCGCTGGCTTGCCGTCATGCCACGGTCGCGCATGATGGCGTCAGCCAGATCCTTCACGGACTTGTTGAGGCCTGCACGGTTAATCGCCTGATTGAGTGCATTGCCTTCAACGCTGCCAGGCATCTTACCCGGCGTGCCGTCGATGGAGCGGATACCGCGGTGCCACAGCTCGTGCCATGCCACCCAGGCTGCCCGCTCTTCACTGGCCACCCCATCTGCCACCAGATACACCTTGCCGGATTCAGGGTGATACATACCCTCAATGCGATCCCCCAGCGAAGACAGCGGCACGGTGCCGGTCGGCAGTTCCGCATTGGACTGGACCACATCAATAGAGTCAGCAAGCTGTTTGCCCAGGGCGCGGCCAAGGGCTTTCTTGAGGCCAGATGCAGAAAGCCCGGCACTTGGCCGGGCTTTCGTGGTATTGCTGTATAGAACAGCGTTGTCAGGTCCAGTTAAGCGTTTGGAGCCGATGCTGCCAAAGCGAGCCAGTATGCGTCGTCCGATCCGTCCCTTTCCGCTACCGCTTTCGCTCTCGCTGCGAAGAATGGTGAGCCCGACAACCGCCCTTTCAAGCGTTTTGCGGCCCGTTGTAACTGGGCCTCCCACTCTTGCCCGGCCGGGCTTGCCGCCCATGCGTCCATTTCCTTCCGAGTCGGCAGCCGCCCCTTCGGCAGCAGCGGTGATCCGGATTTGTCGTGCAAGTCGGTCGAAGTCTCTTTCATCCCACACCTCACCCGTATTGACATTCTCGAAAGCGTCTTTATCGGGATTGTACTGCAGATCCCTGATTTCAGGGAACTGCCGCTCAGCGGCTGCCATGCTCGCTTTGAGCATTTCGCGCAGGTTGTGGGCGAAGTTGCCAGGCTCCCAGTTGAGAGGCGGCACCCCGTTGCTACCCTGGATCTGGCGGTCATGCGGTGCAAGGTGGTCAGTGGTGCCGAACTTGAGCGCGGAGGAAATCATATTCTCAAGACGGCGGGCCATGCCAATGTCGCTTAACCCAACCGGGTCACCAATAAATACCTTGCCGGTGTTGTGCGCATAGTTGGCCAGGCGAGAGTACAGGTGGCTGCCGCCACCACCCTCGCCCCACTCGGACACATCCAGCCACACCCGCTTCCCATCATCATAGAAGGTAGCGGTGCGGGCACGGCCGTTGGGCTGCAGGGTGCGTGAGCCGTCCTGCTCCATCTGGTCGATAATCCAGACTTTGGTGCCATCCTTGTCCATCACAGGGAAGCGACGAACGCGAAGCGTTGTGTCGCCCCACTGGGTGTCATCAAAAACACCCTCGATGGTCTTGGCATCAGATACCGGCAGTTGGAAGGCGTCATCATCCGTGGCCAGCGCTGTCCATGCCGCCAACAGGTTGTCGTCACCCAGGATGGAGCGAGAGCGACGGGCTACCCCTTCCGGTTTTGCATCAGCCACGCTGTAAAGAGCGGTACCGGAATCGGTTTCCTTCGCCTTAATTGTGCGGAACAGGTTGTCGAATGCTTCTTTAACAGGCGCAATCTCACTGTCCAGCAGGTACGGGTACCGCTCCGGGTTACGGTGGAACTTCTCGATGGTGGTCACATTGGCCAGATAGTCGTTGTGCTCCCCGGATTCCTGCATCTTGGCGATGACGTAGTTCTCAAATGACCGGGCTGCGCGTTCGATGATGCGGGACCAGTAGCCGTCAGACTTGCCTTGGTCGATAGTTCTTGCCCGTTCGCGCATGGGTGAGGAATCCAGTGCCTCAACCAGCTTGGCCAGCGCGGTTTCAACTTCCGGGCGAATCCCTTCCACCTTCACCCAGTCATCCGGGTTCTGGACATAGATACCGGCCGTCTTGTCACCGCGCAGCGCCTTCTCGAATTGCTCAGCAGGGAGTCGGTTGCCCCGCGTCTTGTGGACGTAATGCGTCTCCGGGCTGTAGGTCACAAAGCTGGCTTCCCGGGTGTTCGGGGCCGTCGCGTTCGTGCGGCTGCGCTGGAAGTAGTTATCCAGAGCATGGAACCACTCATGAGCCAAAGAGCCGGCTCCATTGGTTTTGGTCAGGTTGATGACCTGCTGGCCTGGCTCGAAGTGTGCAGAGGCATTGCCGGATCCACGCTTGCCGAAAGTGATAATCAAATCACCATTGAGGCCGATGGCCTTGGGCGGAATGCCGGTAATGGAGGCCAGATCCATAAAGGCATCATAGGCGCGATTCAGATGCCCCTGACGCTCACCATTCTTGTCAGATACCCAGTTGCCCCAATCCACATGGCGAAGACCAAAGGTGTCGTGGAATTCCTCGACACTGATGTCTCGGCCGTTGCGATGGTCAGCGCCGATGCGCTCCCGGTTGGACTTCTGGCGCACATCAGACTTGCGCACATTGTCACGCTTCTTCACCGCCTCCCATTCGGCCACCAGCTTGTCGTGGTCGTTGCGCACGAAGTCACGGGCAGCTGACAGGTCAGTGAAGGTTTTCAGGTGCCGGTATTCCGGATCCCCTTCTTTATGGATGAAATAGAAACCTTTGCGGCCGCGGATGGTGAACTTCATCTTGCTGTCGGTTGCAGGCTTCGATTCACCCAGGGCTTCACGGATCGGGTCCATCAGATCGGCAACGGTCTTCGCGCCCTTCACGGTGATCCGCCTGCCGTCCACATTCACCATGCCGAAGGGCTGTGGCACCTTGTCGCCTTTGTCATCAAAGGTATAGGCATCGGGATGCAGCGATGCCCCGTCAACCCTTCCCCAGTCGGCGCGGTCCAGCTCGCCCAGGATCTGGATTCGGTCACGGACTGATTTCAGTTTGGGATTCTCAGCCAGTCTGGCCATAACGACAGGGCCGCGATCCATATACGCCTGCATCATGTCCCGAGCCAATTGCACTTCCGCTACCCATTTCTGCAAGCGATAGCGCTGGCGTGGCTTGTTCGGAATCATGCCACGGAAGATGGTAGCAAAGGCCGCCATTGCCTTATCCTCAAGGGCGTCCACTTCTTTTTTCGGCCAGATTTTGGACAGCGGCATGCGGGCAATATCATCGGCGGTCAGCTCGCGCTCGATGGATTGCATCTTGTCCTGGGCGCGGCGCAGATCCAGTGAGTCATCACCATAGGCGCCAACGGACTCAATCGGCCGGCTTTGCGCTACAGTCTCGGGCTCTTCCTTTTCCCAGCCCTTGGCGGCTTCACGCAGATCCGCATTGGCAGCGTCGAAGTCCATATCTTGGTAGTAGTAATCATCCACCACCTCAGAAATGTCCTGCTCGGTCATGCCGGCATCCACGGCCTGCTTCACCACCTTCGGGTCCAGCTGGTCATACTTGTTGCCAATGGCCAGTACCGGATTGTCCACGGCGTTGTTCGCCTGGAAGAAACCATAGGAGAAGCCTTCCGGCGTCTCGGAGCGGGCATTCTTGGTGGCAATGGACTTGCCGCCATACTTGCGGTGCATCTTGGAGCCCTCAGTGGGCTCAGTCGGCGCAATCGGCAGATCCGCGTTGAAGCGCCCCCAGATAAGGGTCTTCTTGGTGTAGTCCTCACCCAGATGGTTCGGGTCGAACGACAGCCGCCACGGAGGCAGGCCACCAAGTTTCTCAATGCGGCCGACCGGATTCTCCAGTGCCCACACTGCAGGCTTGAAGTATTCAATGGCGGCTAGGCTCTTGCGCACCAGCCGGATGGATTTAATGGTGCGGCCGTCCGCATCCTTCGCGGCAAAGTGGCGGGCGCCACTGGATGCGAAATCGGTGCAGGGACAGGCAGCCAGAATGGCGTACACGTCATTACCATCAAAGCCGCCGAACCAATCATTGAAGAAGTCGGTGCTGAAATTGTTGATGTCGCCCACTTCTGGGTCGGTCTGGATGTCGAAGCGCCACACCTGATACCCGGCCTCTTCCCAAGGCTTGGACCATGAGCCGGTGTAATCGAAGAACGACAGCACCACCTTGTCGGCATTCTGGCTGCGATTCTCGATGCCTTGCTTGCGGGCGTTCTCCTTCCATTCGGCCACCACCTTCTTGGCTTCGTCAGGCGTCATCCAGCCGTGGTCCTTGTGGTACACCTTTGTCTTGTCATTCAGGCGCACGATTTCGGACTTCTTGGGCGCAGCAAATACCTTGGTGACTTCCTCGTCAGCCGTGATCTGGCCGGCCTCAGCGAAGGCCTGCACCATCTGGGTCAGCTCTTCCGGGCTCACCCCTTCCAGATCGTCGTGCTGGGCGCTGTGCTCAGGGGCGGTATCCTTCTCCTGTCCAGCGGCGGACAAAACTTCATGAAGGCGACCAAGGTAAACGATGGGATACTCTGCCCCCATGTCACTTCTTGTCGTACCTGACGCCTTGCCAATACTCGCTTTAATGCGGTTTTTGGGCACGCCAAGATAGTCAACCAAAAACCAGCCAATGTCTGACTGCCTGACGTACCCTCGCGCAACGTGACCGGAAGGGAGCATGGACTCCCATTCCGCGCTTGACGGCTTCTCTCCTGCCTTGATCTTCTCAGCTATCCTTGCACGGATGCGCTCATCAGCTTGGCCTTGGCGCTCGTGCGCCTCTTTTATTGCTATCTTTTCAGCCAGCTCTTTTGCTGCAGCCTCTTTCGTTTCCCTGTATCCAGATGCGACATCCCCAGAAACTGCTCTGAACTTGTCACGGTTGAAACTGGCCGGGCCGGGCTGAAACTCTGTATCAGCCGGAACCCCAAAGCGTTCAGCCAGCAGAGCGTCTTGCTTCGGGTTAACTCCGTCCTCAGCTTTCAGCGGCTTGGTAGTGTCATCATTGGCGAGCCAGGACTTGAACTCGCCCATGCTCATGGATGTGGTCGGCCCTACATTCCAGCCTTCTTGGTAATTGGCTCTATAGGCATCGCGTGCGGTCTTTTGGTTGCGGAAGCCCAGCATAACCTTGTGCTCATCAAAGTTGCCGTCCTCGTCCAGCTGGTCGATAACGTAAACCCTGGCACTGTCATGCTCCGGCCCAATGAACACATCCACATGGTCGCCGTCAGCGCCCTCTGTTCGCTTGATGTAACCATAGTGGTGAGCCATTTCTGATTCCCACTGGGTACCATCAGGAGCGGTGCCAGAACGCTTAGATCCACGGGCATTTTCGATAGCAATATCCAGCCCCTGGAAGCGGATATGGCCTTTCTTGTAGTTGCCGGCTTCCTTCTGGGCTTCGGTCGGCGCGGGGTCCGCTTCGCTGGCTGCAGCACCAAACATATCGTTCTGGCCACCCGCAGCAGCAACATCTGCCTGACGGTCGCTGCCGGAAAGCCGGAAATCCTTCGCTTCGTTGTCAGCCTTGCGGCGCTGCTCGGCCTGAGCATCATCGTTCTCGGCTTGCTTGGCGGCAGCTTTCTTCACCTTGTCCTGCTTGGCCAGCTGCTCTTCGGTCTGCTGCTCCAGCTCAAGGCTCTCGCCAGCTTCCGCCTTGCGTTTTGCCTCTGCATAGCTTTCGGCGCTGGCAAAGTTATTGCCTCGGTCTCGCTCATTCGCATTGGCGTAAACGAAGAAGCTCTTGATGCGATTCCCGCCGACAGTCATAGACTCATCGGTGATGATCATGCCGTTATCGCCGCGCCAGACCTTTTTGCCGTCCTTTTTCCAGAGGGCTGGCTCATTTGTCTTGGCATCAAGATGGTCAACAGCATTACCCTTCCGGCCATCAACCAGCCAGGCATCCAGCGCATCAATCATGCGACCGGTGTGTTCAGTGAATTCCTGAGCACCAAACCCTGCCCGCTTGCCTGCAGGGCCGAATACGCGATCCTCGCGCTCAGCGTCATTCACATACTCGTTGGCGTCCACATGATCATGCAGACCAGAGAAGCTGCTAACGTCCGCAGGGATTGTGCCGTTGGCAATGTCGCTCTCAATTTCCTGCTGGGCCACCTTGATGCGGTGGCGAACAGCTTCATCCACGGACATTTCCTGTCCGCCAGAACCAGAAACCCCCGCATCGGCGGGGGCTTCGGTGGACTTATTTGTCGGTTCGGTTACCGGAGGCGAACTTGCTTCCGGTTCGGGTTCGGCTTCAACGCTTCGCCCTTCCGGGCCCGGTCGATCAAGTGAAAGCCCACGCTCTTCACTGCTTCCGGATCCATCGGCGGAATCTTGGTAGGTGCTGACTGGCGGGGTTTGTCCATCATTCTCTCCTGCGGGCTCTGCACCCATCATGCGCTCATAGCGCCAATCAATCGCAGACAGCGGCTCAGAATCAGCCGGGTCCATGCCTTGCTCAAGAGCAATCAGGCCGCCCACTGCAGCCATGCGGCTGCCATTGGCACGGTCAATAACAGCAGCAATATCAGCATTGCTGGCACCAGCACGAGCCGCTTTCAGCATGTGGTCGGCAATGAGTGTATCAACTCCTTCCAGAGAAGTACCCTGTCCCGGATTGGAATACTCGCCGACATCCAGAAGCGCCCGGGACTGGCCGTGCTCAAACGCCTCATCCCATTCCATGTCACCGGCATCCACCGCCCCGGCAATGCTGGAATCAGCAGCATCTTCGGCCAGGCTAACCATGTCGGCCGGCTCCATGTCGCCAATCTCGCCATACCATTTGGGCAACTCTCCAGACAACGGATCCATGCCCTGGGCGGCGGCCACATCGCGCTCACGGTAGATGCTGCCATCATTCCCACGCAGATAATCGGTGATGTCATCCACGGCGCCCTGCTGGTTCGCGGTCAGCGGCTTTCCATCAATGTACTTGCGCAAGGCATTTGCCACCTTCGCGTCATCACCGCTGAACCAGCGGCGTGCAATCTCGCCATCCGGGTCCACCATTCCATCACGGTTGCTTGCTGCAGCATAGGTGGACTCGCCCCGGCTCGCATTGTCCAGCGCCTCTGCCAGGGTGTTCGGATCCAGCGGCCCACCATCCGGCGCCGTGAAGCCTTCCTGAGACAGGGATTCAGCCATGTGGTCCATGGTCAGGCCTTGGCCCTTGCCGCGCACCACAGGGCGCCCCACTCGGGACATCTTGCGCATGGTGGCCACATCGACCTCACCACCCAGCTGATCCGGATCCAGCCCGCCCAGCTTAGAAATGGCAGTCAGGATGTCGTCACGTTCAACGTCCACGCCATCTTTCTTGCGGCTACCGTTCTCGCGCTGCAGCTGCTCAAGCACATCGCTGTACGGCGCCACTTCGCTCTCGCGGCGAGCCTGCTCCTGACGACGCGCCCGATTCTCTTCCACCAGGCGCTGCACGGTACCGGCGGGCTGAGCAGCTTCCGGCTCATTGGTGCCACCCAGGGAAAGGCCGCGCTCTTGCATGATCTGAGCGGGACCGCGATATTCTTGGGATGATGAGGACTCCTGACCTTGGGAGCTGCGGCCGTACTGCTCTTTCAGGGAATCCAGAAGCGTCTTGCGGCGAGGCTGCACAGCGGCCTCGTTTTGCTGCGGCGCCCACTCTGGTGCTTTTGCTGGCTCCACGCCATGCGCACGAAGAATGTCATCAAGGGAAGTCAACTGCCGCTCAGGCTCGACAGGCTCCGCTTGCGCGGTTTCAGTATCGTTCAGCGTGTCCAGCTGCTCAGAAATGTCCGGCACCTGTTCTGGGTCCGGGCCGCCGTCTGGCGCCAAGCCCTGCCGGTACCGACTCAATCCTGCCCGGCCAATCTCAATGCCGGCAGCCTGGCCGCCACCTGCCATCATCCCCAAGGCCGCATCACTGCCGCGCTCAGACAAATCCAGCGGGTTAATGCTGTCATCAACCATTGACTTGGCAAAGTCGGTCGCAGCGCCTTCCGCAGGCTCCTGAATGCCCTCAGAGAGGATTTCACCACCCACGCGACGAGCGCCCGCCATAACACCTTTCTGGCCATCGCCAACCACAAGGCCGGCAATGCGGGATCCATCGCCCAAATACTTGCTAATCAGCATCGTAGAAGCGCCAGCAATGCTTGCAGCAACCGGAGCCAGACGGTCAGCCATTACCTCACGGGCGCCCGCTTCGCCATGTTCTTGCTCAAGGGCCTCAAACTCCGGATTTTCCCGGAGGGCTTCGATTGGCACCTGCTGCATAAATCCACGGACATCCACACCCGCTGCGCCGCCGGCCTGCACACCCTCAAAAGCCGTTGCGGTTCCGCTTGCCGCCTTTGCCCCAGCAGCAGAAATTAGCCCCTGGGCAGCCTTGGCTGAAAGCCCCATCTGCAGCATGGTCGGCAAAGCCTGTTCAGATACCACAGACATAATGACGCCCGGGTTATCGACAGCCGCGCCCATTGTGCCAAGAAAGCCATCTGCATCATGTACAAGACGCTCCTGTTCCTGCAGGCCAGCGCTCTTTGAGTCCTGCCAGTATTCAGAGGCCGGGGCCAGATAATCGCGCTCAAGCGTATCCTGCGCATCAGGCTCGTTATCACCAAGCATCAACCCTTGAATCCGTCCTGCAGGGGTGTACCGGGAAATTTCATTTGCGCCGCGGGCAAATTCAACCCCGCCCTTTGCCACAGCAACACCAGTATCCTGTGCTGCTTCGCCCCATGTCCGGTACCCAGGATCTTCCTGATTGTCGTTAGTGCCGCTCAACAACTCACCCGCCACCTGGCCAACAACCCCCGGCGAGTGCTTTAAACCACCGCCCACAAACTTCGCGGCCTTATCGAGGGCAGCATCAATGATGCCTCCTCCTTGATGCTGCTCTTCAACAGGAACAGCCCCCATCTTCCGGGCATCGAATCCAGGGGAAACTGTCAGCCCCTGATCTTTCCCTGCACTTTCATCGGCCGGCACAGCACCAAGTTTGCGGGCATCAAATACCATTACTGTCTCCAGTCAGACGCGATCAGGGCTTAACGTAGGTTTTGCCATCGGCGGGATTAACGAACTGGGCACCAGAAGGAAGGGCCTCATAGTCGGCTTCGCTCTCAATCAGCGGGGGTTGTTGCGGGGTGTTGCGGGCAGCAGATCCGGGGCCGTTCGCACTGGCCGCAGTCTGTGGTGCCTGCATGCTGAGCCCCTGGGTTGGGGCAGGCTGGCCGCCACCAAGGGCGCTGTCATAGCCGCCGCCGGTCAACTGCTGGTAAATCTGTGCGGCTTGCTGGCTTTCAGCCTGAATCTCTGCGGCAAGCTGACGCACCTCGGATTCGCTCGGGCGAGCATCCATCAGGCCCCGGCCTTCCATCAGCTCTTCCTCAGCCTCCTGAATAGCGTCCTCGTCACTCAGGGGGCCAGAGATAGACAGTGCGGCATAGTTCACCGCTGTCTGCAGGGGGATGCCTCTCTCTGACATCTCAATAGCCCGTTGCTGGGTCAGCAGGTAACTGTCCCGAGCATCCTCTGGGACCATAAAAGCACCTTCCGCATTCAGGTTGCCCCAATACTGTCTGGACATCCGCTCAACCAGGCTTTGTCCTGAATCTGTCAAGCCGCCCCCGGCGCCACCAGTACCACGCGCCCCGGCATTTTTTGTGTTAATCGGGTTCCATTTGTTGTCTGGCCCCAGCTGGCCATAACCAACACCATCCCTGTACTCAACGTCTGAGTAATTACCGTTTGGGCTCAATGCTCGATCAATTACAACCTGCGGGTTTGCAAGCTCTGCGGTGCGCTTGATAACGGCATCCAGGGGAACAACTTGATCCTGTCCGTTTGCCCGGTAAACAACCATGCCCGGCTCATTTGAAGGCAAAACCATGGGAGCATCTGGGTTGTCCGGGTTGGTTGCTGCAGAGAATTCATTCAGGGCATTAATATCCCCTTGCAGCGCTCGTTGAACAGCCTGCTGAGCTTGAAATGAGACATCCTGCGCCCACGCCATCTGTTCACCCTGCACATCCTGCCGCTGCAGCGCTCGCTGTTCGTAGGGCTGACGAAACTCCGCGTTATCCAGACTGAGCGCATTCATGTCATTGCCAGTCTGCATGCCTTCGACCCGAAGAGGGTGCAATTCTGCATTCTGATTAAGGGACTGCCGGGAGGCCTGGTTGCCCAACTGCATCCCCTCCAGCCGCTCCGGGAATAGTTGAGCATTTTGGTCGATAGATTGGCTGGCTGCTTGGTTGCCAAGGCCCAAACTTTCCGTGCGCAAGCCTTGTTGCTCAAGCTGCCCGGGAAATAGCTCACCACGCTGGCTGTAGTCCTGCTCACCGCGGCGCATAGAAAGGTCGTGCCGCTGCGCATCCCTTGCCAGCTGATCACGCCGTTGCTCGTCCTGTTCGTCTTCGCGACTATGCCGGCGGTAAAGCTCAAGGCCCTGCATCATGCCCTGCCCCAACCCAAGCGTTGCTCGACTATCCATAACTGACCTCAGTATTGCTGGTTGGTGTAGAGACCTTGCTGGCCTGTACCAAACATCGCGCTATCGCCCATTCCCGCATCCCAATATCCAGCCGAATTGCCATAACCAAATTCAGAAGCGACATTCGGGCTAATGGACGGGCCACCAGAAGGGCCATAGTTAAGAAATTGCGAAGGGCCACCATCACTGTCGGGCGGCCTGTTGTTCATCCAGTCGCCAAACTGCATCGCCCCGTACATTCCCATCTGCCCTGCCTGGGCAAAAAGGTTCCCAGACAGGCTGCTGTAGGTGTTGGCATTTTCCCCATACATGTTTCCCATGTTCTGCATCGCCTGCTGGACACCCTGGCCAGCATCTCTAATCAAACCCGCACCCATGGAGCCAACAGACTGTCGGCGCTGCCACGTCTCGTTTTGAGACTGTCGACGCTCAGCGTTCCGGGCTGAATTGATGCCCTGGGCCTTCGCTGTGGCCAGGTCCAGCCCTGCTTGCCGGTCGGTAGACTGATAACGGCCAGAACTTGGGTCCAAGCCAAAGGCCTGCATCTGGCGACGCTGACGGTCAATCTGATTATCAAACTGACCCTCAATGTCAGAGGCGGCACGGGAGGTCACCCCGGCATAGTCAGCCTTAACACCCTCCATGGCGTCGGCCACCATCATCTTCTCTACGTCGCCGTAGGTGTCCGTGTAATACGTCCATTGCTGTTTGGCAAATTTCAGCTGATCACGCTGCAGTTTTCGCCAGGCCCGCATTTCGCGCCGCATTTTTTTGGCGTCCGATTTGCCGCCGAAATAGCTTGCGGCAGACCCGACAACCATGGCCCCTGCTACAAATGGCATGGCTTAACCCTCCCCATCCTGAATTAGAATCCGGTCAACCCGCTCCGGATCCTTCTCGTCCGTGGCATGGATGCAGAACCAGACCGCATCCTCGATGGCTCGGATGGCGTGATTCACCCCCGCCCTGATTTCAATGCAGACAGGCGCCTGATACCGAACCGGAGGCTGGTCATCCGCATAAAGATGCACCACGCCCTGCGCCAGAATCGAAAGGTGCGAGTAGGCGTGCTTATGGCTGACAATCTCGGAACCAGCCGGGAAAAAGGCCTGCTTCGCGTACAGCTGGTCAGCGAAGTGGTGACGAATTTGAGGGTCAAAGTCCCATCGCCCAGCCCTTTCCTTCGCTTTGCCCTCTACCGATTGCGGTGATCGGGTTGCCATTGGGTGCTCCAGATACAAAAAAGCCCCAGCAATTGCCGGGGCCAGAAACAGAAAAACCGCCAGAATGGGCGGTTTGGGGAATTGTCCTAATTTAGAAAAATCCTACCACAAGGGTGTAGGAATCGCACCACTTGCCCTCATCTGAGGGAGGTTTCTTCTGGGTAAAAATCCACAGAGAGACGCAGCTTTCTACCGAACACTCTTGGTGTTGGCTTGTGTCCCCCAAATATAGCTGGTTGATAGCCTGCCCTTAACTGTATTAACTCCCCAGGCTTTACCGCCACATCAATGTCCTGCACCCGGTACCAGCCATTACCAATCCATTCCGGGATACCATTGTGCAGGCCTGTCAGTAAATGCAAGAAAACGACTGTTCCATCGACACGCTGCAAAACCAAAAAGGCCAGCCCGCTGCCTTTAAAGCCTGCACCGCTCTCCGGATCGAACTCATACGAAACTCTCACGATCCCTTCCCGAGTAACCACAGTAGATTTAACCACGGGAAGCTGAGCAAGAAGTGTCGGGGAGATTGTTCTTGGATCCCAATATCCCCCCAGGCTGAAACTTGGCACCTGGACAGCTACAGCCGAAGCCGTAGAATCATTCGCATGCAAAGGGATGTCACCCGGCGAATAGTTCCGCAACAGCACATCCCCTCGAATTCTAAGAATTCGGCGCCCTACAGCAGGCTCGTACTTGAAAGAAATGAAGTTACTGGCCTGAACATCCCCCAGGACAAACTCACCTTCTTGCCCGGCATCCGCGCTGAAATCAATATATGCCTGCCCCGAAACGCTCTGGAGGCGAGCCCGCAACGTCAACTCATTGAATTCCGCGCTGCCATTCCTGTTGATTTTCCAGCCGCGAACGCCCTGAGAATAGTTATCGCTCTGGATATAATTCTGCACCAAGGCGTTGAAGATGTTGGCGATATTGATGTTGGCTTCACCCAGCGACCCTTTGGCTGCAGTCATGTTGTCGAGAAAAGCATTCTCGACCTGCAAGGTTTTTATGGTCGCCTCACGAATCCCCGCCTCGTTAATCCAGACCTTCCCGTCTTGGATAACGAAAGGAATCAGCTGATCAGCCTCCGAATAATCCACACCGGGAGCAGCCACCCAGAAGCGATCTGCCAGCACGCCGAAATCAATGGTGCCAGGCGCGTCACTGTCTGGACCATTGGCGGCCAGGCCAATTCCCCCCACCACGGTTTGTCCATCCACTGTGGTGGCTACCTTCACAGTCCACTGTTCGGCCAAGCCCGCCACACCGAGATTGGTTTGCAGTTCATCCCAAAGGGATGATTCTGTGATGTCGCCGGTCAGCTGCTCCAGAATCCATTCTGGGTTATCCGGGGTGCTGGCCTGCAAGCTTTGAGACCATGCCCCCTTCACTCCTGCAGTGCTGACGTGACGCACCCAGTAGAACCCCTCGAACGAACCACCTACGGTGTCCGTATGCATTCGGGCCGGCTGCAACCCCACGGTCACCGCCTGGCTAATGTCGTCCACGCTTGCTCTGGCCACTTCCGTGTAGGCATGATTCCCGTAGTTGGGGGCGTTCCACGACAGCATGATGACGCTGAAAGCACCGGCGGCTTGAAAGCCGCTAACAGCTGGAGGCACAGTCATTACAGGCCGGCCATTGTCGCTACCAGTTCCAGAACGGGTATCGGCTCCGGCCTCTACGCCAGACTCAACAATGGTTTTCGCCAAGCCTGCATCTTCCAAATCCCGGCGCGTCACCATCTGGTCACGCTGATCTCCTCGCAAACCACGCATCTGCTCTACGGTTTCTTTCAGCGCGTCGAGAAAGCCAGGATCATTTGCTGGGGGAAGCGCCGGCAGCTTGGTCCGTCGCGCACCAGGGTAGTTGCCACGCGAGCCGCGCTGATTAGCGAATGTCATTCCAGCTCTCCGTAAGAATCGGCCACCTGGAAGTCTTGTAGGTTAGCCGTGCCCTCGAATTCAAAATGCCAGTTCCGGGCAAGATAACCTGCTGGCAAGACAAAGGGATCCGGTGCCGTGATCTGCTTCTCGTGCCGCAGCACCCCATCACCGTAAAGTCGAAAGGTTATGGGGTAGTTGTCCGCAGATAACTTGGCTGCACTCAAGCTGCTTGGCCGCTGGGTGACAAACTCCTTTGACCGCCATTGCATTGGCTGCTGGTCTTCACCAGGGTCATCCCAGCGCATGATGTCATTGCCATCAGTCAGCAGATACAGGTATCGCTCACGCACATCTGTAAAGCAGCTCTTCGCCCAGAAGCCCAAATCAACGATGCCGATGTCAGGATTGCGGGGATCGAAGATAAAGCCCCCCTTCTTTCCAGCGCCAGCGTCATAGAAGCCGATGTACCTGCCCTGATGGGCGTAGGCATGAATCGTTTCAGGAGCGTATTCAGCCCATTCCAGCTCAGTAAAGGCACCTTCGGTAATAAGCCTCGCCTGCCCCGCCCCTACATAGACAAGACCTTCTGTGGACGCATAGACGGCCGCATATCCCATGGACACCATTGAGCGCTTCGAGACACAGGCGTAGTTACTCTCAAGGCGTCGAGGCATCATGCTCCGCGGCTCGATACCCTGGATGAGATACGGACGGCCCGTGGTGCCCACGACCACACCGTTATCAACGACCTCCACAGCAACCACGTCATAATCCAGTGCCAGCTGATAACTGGTTGGCCAGGCATGGACCATGTAGGGCTCTGAAAACGCCACCTTGTTATTGAAGAAGCCCACGGCAAAGCCCTGCGCCGCCAGTCTCAAGCCTTTCAGGTCGGAGTCCGGCGCATCCCACTGGGTGCTCTCTATCGGCTCCCCCAAATCAACGGTAGCCACTTCATCCCTATAAGTGTCTTCTGCAATGTCCAGCTCTGCCACAAACTGGAACTGGGAGAAACGATTCCCGGTAGCGGTCCGGTAGATCCGGCGTTTTGTGATAAGTCGCCCTTGAGCGTCAGTGGGCTCAAGCACAGGAAGGGTGAGCGTGACCTTCTGAGTCGGGCCTAACTCGACTGACTCTGACGGTTCGGATGGGGGGCCTTCCTCACTTAATTCAGTCACATAGGTATGCACATAGAACCGCGTACTCAGAAACCCAGGATCAAAATACTGGGTGAATGTCCCGGCAGTGAAAGCGCTGTAATCGATATTAAACGCATCAGTGTTGTCCAGGGTGTATTCATCTTCCCCGGTCACCGTAATTTGGAAATCATTGCCATTGAGGAATTCGGCCAGATCATTAACGTCTGCAGCGGGCGCTTCTGCCTCAACATCGAATCGAACCAGTTCACCGGTTTCCAGCCCATGGGCAGCCTCTGTGGTTACCCGGATAGGTCGCTCGTTGGCTATTTCGGAAACATTGCCTGTGGTTTCTGGCTCTGCATCGATCACCAGCTGGGTAGCAGGCGCCGGCACGCCCAGTTTATAGCTGACATTGGGCATCGCCCCGCCACCAGTCTGAATAGGCCCGGTGTAGCTCATGCGAGGCTCGTCGTGCCGGCTGTCACCGGTCCAGTAGATCCGCTGCCAGACATCATCTGCTGTGGGGCCGCGGATCACATCGACATCACCCGGGAATTGCAGCCAGTGCCCTGTGCCATCCTCTTCGTACCACCGGTAAAAAGATTGCCAGTTACCAGCTCCAATTGCCTGAACCAGGGCAGATTTCCGGAAAGGCCGGATTTCTCCAGACCGCATATCACAGCCCGTGGCGATGGTGGCATTAGCTTCCGGAATTGCTCGGTCCGATACCTTGGGAATGCGACCACGAAATGGCCCCAGGCTAATCCGCATTGAATGTCTCCCGATACCATTTCTGCCAGCCCTTCACTTGGACAATAGCTTCTCTGCACATCTGGTAGTTGTCTGTGACGACTATCAGCGCCTCAATGTCTGTAACTCGCCCGGGGGCTTCATCATCTCCGGAGGCGGCGCCGGAATTGCTGCTGGTTCCGCCGGCTGCAACGTCATGTGTTTGCACCCAGCCATCAGGCATATCGCACTGGCCAGCATCAGGACTTTCCACATACTCAATCACCCTTTTCACTACCACCCGGCCGGTGGCACGCTCCAGTTCCATTTCCGCCAGCACGGCATCAGCTACTGCATCACTAGCCTTCTGCCGGGCCTGCTCTTCCGTCCTGGCTGACTGCTCCGCATCCATCTGTGCGCTGGCAATATCCAGTTTCAGGTCGCGAATTGTGTTTCCGCTACGCCAGTGCTCCACCGCTACCCCAAACAAAAAAGCGGCCACTAGGGCCGCTGCTGCGATATAGGCTTTTGCTTGCATTGCTAATCCCAAGAATAAGTTATCGATACCTGCAAGTCTGAGATCTTCTGCCCGCCATGAATAGGCACCTGCTCCGGCCACCGGATATAAATAAGATCTTCATTTGGGAATGTTTTGCTAGATCGGTTGCCACCCAAATGAATCCCGTAGTAGTCGTCAGTTTCTGCAGCATTGCCATTGTGCGGCCTTATCATGCCGCTGGTGAATTCCATATCATATTTTACTGATTTAGCTGTCGGCCATGTAATGACCGTTGCCACGCTTCCGTTGCCAAAAAAATCGCTCGTGCTGGATGCGGGACTGCTGTTTGTAAAGCCGCAAACTCTCATTCCGGTCTGCAGCGGCCTCGTTAGAGAGGCGTCATCATCATTTCTCGTAACTTCTGCACATCTCAGCTCCCAAGTGACGTCCGTGCCGTCAACGACAGAGCTATTTAATTGGCGGCGCTTGGTTGTAAGCGTGCCCGTCCCGGCAACAGCCCGCGATGCCCAGTCATTCCCGCCATCGGTGGATCTATGCCAAAACACATCATATTCCACATAAAGCGCATGTTGCGCGTCAATCTCATAAGAGACAGGATTACCCCCTTCATCCTTGATTAACTGCCCTGCACAAAGAACAGAAGAGGATCCAACGCCGATCTTGCGAACAGTGAACGGCACCGTGCCCACGGAAACTTGCGCGGGCTGTATATATGCCCGTGTATGCGTCCTTATGTAGTGCTCGCCGCTAATAAGCTCTCTGTACCCCAATGACCCATACTGCGATGTTTTGTTTTGGTTCCCGCCTAATGTGGTATCTCCCGCGACAGCTTCCACGGCGTTATCTGAAAAATAGAGATAATCGCCAGCGGCCTCGGTATTTTCGCTATTCCCAAAGAAGTCACCATAAATAAACTCCATGCCCTGATCGAACACGACATTCTGGCATTTGCTCTCTGCCACCACCTTGCCGCTTGAAACCTCCACCTTCTTAACGGTGTATCGACCAAAAGCACGCTTGTAGTGGACGTTTGCGTTCAGCTTCATGCGGGTTCCTCTACTGTTTCAATTTCCAGATACTCCAAGGCGCCTGTAATGCCTACGTTTGGCGTCGTATTTTCCGGCAGGGTAGTGTCCACCTGCACCACGTCCTCGATTTCCAAATAATCCAGCGAGCCAACAATGGATACGTCATCAGCCACATTCTCTGGCTTGGCAATGGGGATCTCGTTGCCGCACCAGTCAGAGCTGCCTGAATCTAGGGTTTCCGGGTTGATGGCGCTGGCGGAACTGTAAATCGCCCCCGCAAACTCGTCGCCTGAAATGCTATTTTCGCCATCCCAACTGATAAGCCCGCCAAATGGGACGCCGTTGAACATGCCGCCCTGGCTCGCCACCACCTCATCACCAACCATGGCAACCGCATCACCAGTAGCGCCATGCACCTTGAATGTGACAATTGACGTCCATGAACTCGCCGAGCTGTTCTGCTCTACGCCGTCCACCAATCCCGCCCAATCACCACTCGCGCCGTCATAAACAACGTCGATGGAGCTGGTATAGTCGATGTTTCGTATGCCAAAGCGGACGACGCCAGAATCAACCCGGTTTATCACCATCTGGACTATGCGCCAGCCGTCCCATCCATCCTCTGCTGTCGAATACAAATATGCATCTGGAGTGGCGGCGAACCATACCGGGTATTGCGGATCGACCATTGGGTAAACCGCGCCAACCTCTTGGCGCCGGCTATCCACGGTCAATGGCCGGAACGCCGGACTATTCACCCCTTCCAGCGCGAAAAGGCAGGTCGGGCCGGCCCCGCTGCTGGCGATAATGCCGCGGCGCATCATTACGACACCACCTTGAGCCCACCGGCCAACGCCCACTTACCGGAAGCCATCTTCATTGCCGTGGCCCAGCCCCCGTCATTTGCGATTGCGTTACCATTCCCTTCGGACTCCAGCGCGTCACCTGCCTCTACAGCAAAAAGAACGTCATCAGCGGTTCGCCGCTGAATTTCCACCCAGAACCCTACTGGCAAGTTGTCAGTTGCATCATTTGGGAATGTGAGTGTTGCGCCTGCTGTTACCCGAAGCGGAAGGCCCAAGTGCGAGAAACCCACAGTCGTGTCGCCATTAATCACAACAGGCTCTTGCACTCGCATCTTGTACTGAGGGTGCGGGTTTGCTCGCCCTTCATGCTCAGTTACGGCCGCCGATCCCTCGGCCCCTCCCATTCTTGCCCACCACACGGTAGAAGCTTTTTTGAATAGGACAGCAGACGAACCCTTTCGGTTTGTTCTCGCAGGATTAACCGGGGACACCAACGTATCTGAGCCCAGGGGCTCAATGGTGACGGGCATATTCCCGCCTTGCACAATCACCACAAAATAGCCTGGCTCCAGCGCAAAGGTTGCATCATCCGGAGCGAAAACGGTTACCGCTTGGGTGTTATTGGTGCACCAGATAACCTTGCCTTTGTGCGAGGCATTGAGAATCAGGCTGTTGCCGGCGTAGTCGAGGAACTTTGAGCCATGGCCGTACAGGTTGCCCTGGGGATCAATAAACACCCCGGCATCAGCCAACAGCTTGCCGGTAGCATCATCAAAGACCGGTACCGCCCGGGCAGCGGCCCCTGCGGGGCCTGAAACGTCGCCACGGGCACTTTCAGGGAGTTGTGCCGCCGGCACATGCCCGCCGGCATCCAGTGAGGCCACACCATCAGCCTGCCCTTTCGTGTTCTCTTCCACATACTGATTATGCGGATTCACTGCGGCGCCATGGTTCGCCATTACCTGGTCGGCATGATCCTTTGCCGCCTGCTCCGCCGCCGCCGCACTCCCTTGCGGATCCGCACCGGCCTGAGCGGCCGTGACACCATGGGGGTTGTCCGTGCGCCCACTGTGCGAATCTTGAGCCCCGCCCGTGGCATATTGCGGGTGAGGGTTGGCGGCAGACTTATGCTGTTGCATACCGTCATCTGCATGCTGCTGAGCGTTGGACTGGGCCTGGTTGGCAGCATTATCGGCATGATCTTTCGCGGCCTGCTCTGCCGCTGCCGCACTGCCTGCGGGGTCTGCACCTGCTTGCGCTGCAGTCACGCCATGGGGGTTGTCCGTGCGGCCAGAATGGGTGTCCTGTGCGCCCCCAGTTGCATACTGGGGATGCGGGTTGGCGGCAGCCTCATGGTCTGACAGCTCCTGCGAAGCGCCACCGGCAGCCACTGACACCTGCTGGTCTGTGTAATCGTTCGCCGCCTGCACAGCAGCCGCTGCGCTGCCGGCAGGATCCGCACCAGCCTGAGCGGCTGTGACGCCGTGGGGGTTATCATTCCGCCCGCTGTGCGAGTCCTGGGCGCCACCGGTAGCATATTGAGGGTGCGGATTGGGTTTGGCCTCATGCTCTGCCACTGCAGTATCGCCGTCGCCACCGCCACCGGCCCCGCCCGGCACCGTGCAGTCTGGGCCACCACAAGACACGTCCTCCGAAATGTCTTCCAGCATAGATCCATCGACATCCGGTACCGTAGCCCAGACATCGAACAACAACTTGCCATTGGTGCTTGTGGCGGTTACCCGGTACCGGCTCCCCTTGCTGCCCAGGGCGTTCGGCCATAACTGCAGCACGGCATCGCCACTGGAATCCGACCGAAAGGTCTGCTGCGTGGGCACCACATAACCATCATTCGGATCAAGGTCAGTCCGATCCAGAACGGCGGTAATTATGGCATCGGGGTAAGGAACGCCACTCTGGTCTTCGACCGTGACGTTAACAGTGCGAGTAGTCATGGCGCCCTCTTAAAGGAATGGCTGAGGCTTCACGCGCATATCCCCGGTTCGGTTACCGGTGTTCAGCGCGTTGCGGGTGTTTTGAATGGCAAGTCGAAACAAGCTGCGGTGATTTTCCGCGTCCTGCGGGGAGTACCAAGGCGTTCCCACCTGCAGTCGCAGGTACCAAAGAGCGCCATGCGACCAGTCATTGATCCAGCGTGGAGCATGTTCACAGGGAACGCCGAGGGCTCCAAAGGATGGCTGCAACACTGCTTTCGGGGCCAGGGTAACGCCGTCCTTGGGCTCATCATCGAATACAATTTCTCGGGACGGCTCAAACACCCAGTGGTTATCAGCGAATGTCTTCCCCTTTTCTGTCAGCAGGGAATCCATTGCCAGGATGGTGGCGCACTGTGGCGGGGTAACCAGATAAGCAATAACGCCCGGCTCAGTGGTAAAGGTGGGTAGCTTCTCGCGCCAGGCATAAGTGTCTCGATACCAGTCACGCGCTGCCTTGGCCAAAGCTTTTTGCGCGATGATGCTGGGGCAGCTCGGCAGCTCAAGCAGAACCTCATCAAGCAGATCTGAATACAGAACGATGCCGCTCATACGTCATTACCCGGTTCGTTTTCAGTTCGTCCCTGCACTTCTACACCCAGGGAGTGGTAGAAATAGGCCGACCACGTTTGCGCCTTGGGGGCTGAACCCGCTCCGGTATCCTGCATATAGGCCCGGTAAAGCATCCATGCCTCAACTGATTGAGCGTACTGATCAAGCAGAGGGAACGGGTCATAAACAGGATTGCTCGAACTGGCGGGAACGGAAACCGGCACAGGCCTCTCGCAGATAGAGCATTCCAGCTTTGAGGTTTCCCGGGCAGGCGGATACACCCAGAACGTGCGAGGCTCCCGCTGATCCCAGCCATACTCAGCCACATCATCGGCTCGCGGCATGCTGTGCCAATGTGGCAGCACAGCATCAAGTATTTCAGTTGCCACCATGCGAACCGCACGGCCGCTGGGAACATTGCGGATAACGCGGATCAACTGCAGGTCATTTGGCCGTATCTCTTGGCGCGTCCCCTGGGTCAGGTTGAGCACCACGCTCTTTTCATTGGCCTCCGGCCGTACCCGGCAGACTTCCATACAGCCTGCATTCAGCCACGCCACCAGATCCTCAAGCGTCCAGCGCACATGCTCTGGATCATTCAGGGTTCTGGCGACATTGCGAATCAGTTGTCCGCTATCCATCTGGCGTTACTCCTGCTCTTCCAGGAGTGAAGCCAGCTTCTTGCGCATGGTTTCTTCACCGGAACGCTTGTCCAGCTTCTCACCGAAGGCAGCCTGGGCAAACTCAACCATCTGGTCTTTGGAGGCCTCAGCCAGCGGGACTTCACCAATCATCAGCGCTTCGTCATTGGGCTGACCGTTACCGGCACCTTCGTCATTGCCGGCGTCGCCACCAGCATCACCAGAACCGGCTTGCGGATCACCACCTGCCGGCGGTTTGCCATCCAGACTTGGCGCGGAGCCATCACCGGTACCAACACCCGCAATATTCGGGCTGGTACCCACGGGCGCATGATTCACGTCCACGTCCACTTGCTCAAACGCGGGCTCGCCATCGTTGTCGCCACAAGGCACCAGCTTCGGATTGCGCTTGGCCAGGTGGTCGTTGTAAGGGAACTTGGCACCAGTTTTCGGGTTTCGCAAAAACTTGGGTTTTGCCATGGGGAAATACCTCTTGAAGAGAGATTGAAAAAGGGGCGCCGAAGCGCCCCTTTCTACTCGTTACTACCTTTAGCCTTTGTAGGCATACAGGTGAGAAACGGACTCGGGCTTCACCATCTCGTAACCGTAGACGTTCAGGCCACGCACCAGATCACCGAAGCGTTTCGGGTTGCGCAGCGTTTCCATCTTGGTCATCTGAGACGCGAAGGTGAGGCCAGACTTGTGTCCAGCCATGATGTGGTAAGACTCACCGGCCGTTTCGGTGTCATGCGCCAGCAGGTTGGACTTGTAGACCTTGAACCGGTCAATTTCACCCAACAGGCCGTTACGCACGATGGAAGTCGCATCACCCGCCAGACTTGCGTCTTTCAGGTCAGACTTCTTCACCATGCCGCATGCCCAAGACGGCAACAGCAACCAGCGGCCTTCTTCCGGCACATCCTGCTCATCGAGAACAGTGCCCAGATCGACAATGTAATCAATGATGTTGGCCTTGGTCAGCGCGACCGGCGCCGCAGCTTCACCCAGATTGAATGCGCCAGAGATAGCACCAGCAGTGGTGCCCTGGTTTTCAGCTGCCACATCCGCGTAGATCGAGCCGAGTACGTCACGGTCCATCGCAATCTTCATCTGCTCGGATGCGTCGGTGCTCCAGTTGTCCAGCAAGGCCAGATCAGACTGCATGGCATCAACGTCATCGGCGGTGAAGTTGAAGTGCTTACCCTTGTCGATCAGCAGTTCGACGTTCGGGCTTTCCGGCGTGTCGTAGACCAGATCCTTACCTTTTTCGTAATCATAGATCTGGATGTCCGGCACGGTGCGGATGTAAACCTTGTCGCCGTAGCTGGTAATCTCACCTTCGTAATCGGTGTTGGAAATGGCAGCCAGCACAGTGGCTGAGTAGAACTTTTCCAGCAGCTTGCTGGACCACAACTCCGGAATGAACTTGGAGTCGTTGTTGGCGCCCGAGTTGGAATAGTTCGGGCCGTTCGCGATTGGCAAACTCATATCAATTCTCCAGATATGTCATTGCCGGCTCAGATCACAAACGGCCCCTTGGGCTACGTTTGGCTTTGACCTGTAAGCGCGGCATGGATTTTTTGTTCCAATGCCCGCGCTTCCGCCTCACGTCCTCGCCACTTACCCATTGCAATGTCCTGCTGCAGTTTCGCGAAGTCCTTAGCCGTATAAGCAGGTTCGGCCTTGGCGTGCTGCTGAGGGTTGCGCCGGTCGGGGGCGAGTTGGTTTTCAGGGGCGTTAGCGTCGGGCTGTTTCGCTTTTGCCTGTGCGCCCTTAAACGCCCGCACGATTTCCACAACTGCCAACACATCCAGGTCGTTGCCCGCTTCATTCAGCTCTTGCTGGTAGCTCAAGCCGGTTTTTTCAGACGGGTGCTGGAGCCATTGCACAAACTCGGGGCTGCGATTCACGGCCTCGAAGTCAGGCACCTGCCGAAGCAGAGAGCGCCAGAAACGATCCTGTGCCGAGCCACCTTCTTGCTGAGCGGGCTGGAGAGTGTCCTGCTGCTGACTAGTAGCGGCGGCTACGCTTTCAAACGCATTCGCCAGGTCATCGCCGTATTCCTCTCGCACTTTGGCCAGATGCTCGTTGAGCTTTTCCTTGGCCTCACTTGCTTTGCTTTCCGCTGCAGATGCCTGCTTCTGCGCGTCTGCCAACTTCTCATTGGCCTCACGCAGCTGCTGGGTCAGGCGGGGAACTTCGGCGTTGTACTTGCCTTGCAGGGCTCGATGAGCCTGCTCAAGCTTCCGGTGTTGCTCTTCCAGATCAGCGTAGGCATCGGCCTTGGCTGGCTCCGGTTGTGCAGCCGGTTCTTGAGGGGTATCGGGGTTGTTGGGTTGGTTATCGTGCTGGTTGTCATCGCCAGGGGCCGGTTCGGCACCGGTATCCTTGGGTTGCGTGTCGTATTGCTGCTTTCGCAGTTCTTCGGCTCGCTCGACTTGTTTGCGCACAGAGTTAGGTACGGTTTCCATTGCGGCCCTCCTGGGTATCGCGGTGTATTTCCAGCGGCCCGACCGTTAACGGGTGTCACTGGCTTGGTTGCCCGTAGCCCGGGCATAAAAAAACCGCCCATTGGGCGGTCCGTTGCAGGCCTGAATCAGGTGTCTGCGGAATTCTTATCTATTCTGGTTGATCAGCTGTCGGGCTTCGGCCGCATGCTTGAGGATTTCTGTCAGGTCGCGTCCTGCTCCCTGCAGGCGACGGGTTTCAACCTCATCGCGTTCTTCAATCAAGCGTGCCTCAGTGTCCAACTTCGACTCGTTCAACCACTCCACGATGTCTTGGAAGTGGCCGTTGTGCTCCAGCATGGCCAGAGCCTCAATAACTCGCTTATCGGGTGTCTTAATCACTGCGGGCGCCCCATGGGTTGGCCTGCAGGATTCAGCGTTGCTGGATTCTGTTGTGGGGCTTGCTGCATCTGCTGCTGTTGGGCCTGCTGAGATTGCTGCATCAGCATCTGCTGCAGCTCATCCTCAGAGGGAATAACCTCATCACCGCCCACATCAACACCCTGGAGCGCACGGCGCAGCATCTTCGCTCTGCCCGGGATGCCCATGATCTGCATATCCAACGGGTTGGCGGTCTGCTGCAGCAATTCCTGCACTCGCATTTGGTTCTGTTCCTTCGCCACCAGGCTGAGAGCGCCACGCGCTACCACTTGGGCGTCACCTTTAATGCTGTTGTCCGGATGCCAGAGCATGTTCCAGCAATAGAACATATCGATGGTCTGCTGCAGGATGCCTGAATCCACATGACGGATGACGTTCTTAATGGCCTTGCTGGCTGCGTTCATCAGCATGGATAGGCCGCTGGCAGTCTTCGCCGCGCCACCGATATTGGCTGAGCCATAGGTGTAGGCCGGAATACCGCTGTACTCATCGGCCAACTGGCTGAATTTCTCGAATACTTTCATCAGCCCTTCGGTCATGGGGCTGGGCTGGAAGAAGTCGATGGGCGGACGGCTACTGGCACCAGTCTTGCTGTAATCCAGCTGCCAGATTTTCCATGGGAAAATGTTTGTCACGTTCTGCCCCGGCGGGACAGAGGCGGTATTCACCGCTACTTGCGGCCCTGACGCGATACCCATGTTGGCCACCATCGCCCTGGCTGAGGCATTACAGACATCCTGACAGTCCTCGATCAGCTCAGGCACACCTTTCCCCCAGAATGAACCGGGGATGTCGTCAAAGCAGGCCTTAGAATATGGCTTACGGCCCAGCGGCTCAGGGTTGAATCGCACGCAGATGACGTGCCGGCCGACAAGCACGGCCATGATGTCGTACATGGCTTCCGGATCAGGCGCCTGCTCTACCGACATGCCCCAGTCCTGCAGCATCTTCCCTTTCACTGAGCCCCAGAACTCGACGGCACCAATCTTGCCATCTTCGTTGTGAGCCCCAACGTACTCGCCACGGGCCTGCATCTGCTGGGAGGACAGTGAACCGCGGCTCCAGTCCTGCAGCCCTCCCTCATAATCATTCAGTGCCTGACGGATCCGGGTTTCCTCATACCCCGGCAGGCCAATCAGGTCGAACAGGTCATCAGCGCTGTATTCGTGGTATTCGAAGCAGTCACCGTCATTCGGCTCAACAACCCCTACTCCAGGGTAGAAATTGAACGGACTAACACGCTCCACTTCCGGACCAATCTTATTCTCTACTGTGGCCCGGCCGCTTTGCGGATCCCACGACAACTTCTTACGGCGACGTACCACAGGGCCTTTGAGAATGGCAGCGGGGAAATCAACAACATCAGAAATGACATCATCAAACTCCCGATTCCAGCCACCCTCAACCAGCTGGTCCTCAATGTGATCAGCCATTCGCTCCATGCGGCTGGCGGCGTCCTTGTCCAGCTGCTGTTTAACCTTCTTCTCCAGCTTGCTGGCCACGTCCTGCATCATGCCTGGGGTAATGGGCTGGCCTGTCGCCTGCATAAACTCCTGAGCGTCATTTTCAACACGCATACGAATGCGCTGCGCCACGTCTGACGGCAATGACGGCACCGGTGTCGCCTTGAGTGACCAAGGGCGATCCCCGGCCGGCATAAGCACGTCGCGGATCCAGCTCTTCGCGGCCCGGCACTTCACGCTGGTTAGCGACATATAGATCAGCGGCAACCCCTGGGCCTTGATGGCCTTGGCCTTCTCGTCGCTGTAACGGCTGTTAATCTGGCGCACACTCTTGAGCATCCGCTTCTCAACAGGATCCTTGAGACGCTTGGCCAGCTCGAACTGGCGGGCGATATAGCCTGCCAGCTGGCTGTTCACCAGCTCCTGCTGGCGCTGTTCCGCTTCATGCTGCTGCTCAACGCGCTGCAGCTCTTCCTTCTGCAAGTCTGCATTGCTGCGAACCAGTACCAGCCCCTGTTGCATCAGTGAGCGCTCCCTTGAGTAATAGCCCGCGCCAGAGAGGCATTCGGGATTTCAATGACGTGCTTCGACCGCTCCTGGCGCTTTTCCTGAATGTGTCGCTTCACACCGCCGACCATCCCCAACAGATACTCCCGGCTGGTTTGATTCAGGTCGAAGACAATTTGAACGCTGATCTTGTCGGCAGTGTGGAACACGAACGCAATCTTGCTGCGATCCTTGGTGTTGTACTTCACCAGCACCCCGGTGCGCTTGCAGGCCTTCTCGTCGGCCAGCTCCTTGGACGCAAAGCGGGCCAGCAGGTCTTTGATCTTCTCGATCAATTCCCCAACTGCTTGGTGCTGCTGCTTGTTCAGTGTCACGTCCACGCTCCCATGCCAGCGCCGGACTGAACCGGTCTGGCGGCCTGATATTGATTGCCGAAAATTGGTGCCCGCGCCAATGTCTCAAAGGCCTTTGCCCCGTGGCTGGCCCAGTCATGGCGAGGCTGGTTGCTGTAGGTGCCCCGGTTGGCAAGCCACTCGCGCTTGTAGTTCTCCAGGGTCTTGATGCCGAATTCGCACCGCTCTTCATCGAAGACGCAAAGCGGCAGCCGTTGGCGCACTGCCTCCCGCCCTTCCCGCATATCGCTAATGCGCGGGATAACCTCGAAGGCAATGCCGTAATCCTGCAGGGCGATTTCACGCCGGGTGCGGGTTTCGTCGCCACCACCAAATAGCTCCCGGACTTCCAGATCATGCGGCCCGAAGTGCCGGCCGTAGCTGTAGCCCTTCTCTGTCAGCATCTTCGCGTAGTGCGACAGGCTGGCATCGCTGTGCTCGTAGTAGTCGATGACCCGGATTTCCCGGCCAGTCACCTGGAAGAACCAGATGGCCGTTGCGTCATTCATCCCCAGATCCCAAGCGGTATGGACCTGCAAGTGCTCACTGATCGGCACCGTGGTGATCCGGCCTCCTTGGCGCAGCTCGCGAATCAGACCGGAGTAGTAAGCGCCCTCGATGGCGACCTCAAAGGCTTCATCGGGATGCGACGGGTATTCCCGGTGCATATCCTCAGTGCCTTGGTCAGCCTCTTTCAGGACGTACCATGCCTTCTGGCCAGGCATCAGCTTGATGCCGTGCTCTTTCTTGAGCTTGTCGAAATACTCCCGCAGGCGATGCGGGATGGTGATGCCGGTCGGGTCCGTCATGTAGCCCGGATCCATCCACCACGCGAAAAAATGAAACTTCCACTCCAGCTTGCGCAGATCCCGGCCTTCGGCATTGGCCCTGTCTGTATGCTCCCTGGCCACCTGAACCCGGTCGAAAAACTCCCCTTCGTTCCCTTCTGCCGTGGATTCCACGTCAATCAGGTTGCCCTCGGCCACCGTGTTGAACGCACCAGTGCGAATCTCACGGGCCTTCTGGGGGTACTTGGCAGCAATCTTGCCCAGCTCGGACACATGCAACTGCTGAAATGTCCCGCCCCGAAGGCTGGTACCCACCGTCACACTGGATCCGTTGGCAAATTTCAGCTTGCGGGCGTTGTCCTGCTTGGTGGCAAACTTCGCCAGAAGCGGAGCCGGCAGGCTCTCAAACGCAAATTTCAGCTTGTTCTCGAAGATGTCACCGGCCGTATCCAGATCCTGGGCGATGACGCCGGCACTCCAGTTGCTGTTGAACAGACAGCGATCCAGCATGTCCACCTGAATCACGGTGGAGAAACCCATTTGCCTGGCCTTCAACTCCACGTTCAGGTAGTGCCGGTTCTGCAGGTACCACGTCTGCGCCCGGTTGGGCCTGAACAGCACCTTTTTCCCGTACTTGTCGAGGATGTAGTACAGGTTATTCAGTCGCCACCAGCGATTACTGAGGTGCTTTTTAAGATCATTCGCCGTCAGCGTCATAACCGCCAACGCCCCGCGAACTGTCCATCACGGAATCAAGCAACTCATCCAGCGGATCTTTCTCGCTTGGCTGCTCATCCAGGTTGAACGCAGTGCGCTCCAGCCCCTGCAGCACCTTCATGCTGTTGGCCATATCCCGCATCACACCAGCTCGTGACTGCAGAGAGACAGCCCGCCGAGCCGCAGCCCTGGCTTTGCCATCCCACTCTTCATCATCGGCCTGCTTGTCGAGGACATCACCAATGGTTTCGTTGTGAACTGTGCTGTCACGCAGCTCAGTCATCAGCAGGCCACAGATGCCGCGAGCATCATTGATGTCCCGGCGGTGAGTCCGAATGATTTCAGCCCCACGCTCAGCAGCCTCTTCAACAATGGCCGAGTCTTCCTGCGCGTTAGGGGTGCGTACATCGGTGCGTAAAAGTTTGTCTTTTGTCCGCTTCTGGACATCTTGAGTCAGGTCACGCGACCAGCTGTAACGCTTTGCACGCTGGCGAACAGTCCCCTCTGTGGGGCCATACTTCTTTGCAATCTCACGAATGCTCAACTGGCCAGCACGATACACACGCTCAATGGCCTCCCAGTCGTACTGCTTCCGGGTTGTCTTCGCTTTCGCGTTCTTAGTCATAACTGCAGGTCATCCCAAGAATGCAGCACCCCACAGCCAATACACTGCGCACCTTCACGGCGAACAGTGAACACTTGGCAGTCACAGGCACTGCAGGCAAATCGTTCAACGCCGTCAGCCGGCGTCACATGCTGGGTGAAGTATCCACGGGAAGAATCACAACCCGGGCAATCCAGGCCGGCATACTGTCCTACCGGGGCAACTGCTATCCACTCATGTTTGCAGTGCTGGCAACGGGCTGGGCCGCTCAAGTGTGGCTGGCGCTCCGCTCTTGCCTGATCCAGATCCGCCACATCCCCTGTCATTACTCGTCCCCACCCATGGACTTGCGCAACTCTTCCTCGTTCACAGGGGTGTAGTCGCGTAGCTCTGGAGGGAACAGCAGCCGGCTATCGCCATTCACCTGGAACAGAACGGACATCCCGCCAAGCCCGTACCTCGGAACCCTGGCCAGCTCTTTATCGCTCACCATGATCTCGGATCCGTCCTCAAGGCGCAGGCTCACCCCCTTCTGCATCGGGTTCGCTACGCTCTCCACAATCGTACCAATGCGAGCCAGCCGGCCATCGCGCCCCCGATACAAAGGGCTTGAGCCCGGGGGAATCTCTTTGGGCTGGTTGGTCGGGCTCTCTTCCTTCAAGCGGAAGGCGATCAGCTCTTCCACCTTGCCCATGGCGATCTTCAACGCCTCTACCCGGCCGATTTCCTCATCGAATGAGGCGGGGTTCGCGCAATGAGACTGGCCAACCACCTCGTGGCCGTTATCCATCTGGATGACGCACAGAGTGGTAACCGCACCCAAGCGGCCGTATTCGATGTTGGTGATGGCTTTCTCGGCCAGGTCAGGGATATTTGGCGCCATGGGTACCTCAAATAAAAAAGCCCGCACTTGGCGGGCTGGCTTCGGGTGAGGAAGCTAAATGGTTGCAGGGGCTGGACTCGAACCAGCGACCTCCGAGCTATGAACCCGGCGAACTACCAGACTGTTCCACCCTGCGATTGATCCGGTTTATCTGGGGTCAGGCATAGCTCCATTTCCGCCAGCCTTCGTTTATGTAGACCCAAGACATAAGCGCCCCCTACATACGACCAGTTGGCCGCTCCGTTCGGCTTCCAGGCTAACGCCCTGCACCCATCAGCCAGCCTGCCATCGTTAATCAGCCTTACGCTGTAACTGCCACAGGTCTTCGGCCAACCAAAGTTATGGGCATGAGAGCTGAGGGCGTCGAACGTGTTCTGCGAAACCTCAACTGAAAGGCATTCATCCAGGTATATCTGGGTCTGCTCCACAATACGCCGCTCTTCCTGCTCGCACTCTTCATCAGTCCAGACATCACCGACCGCCATGGGCTTGCTCGATGTGTAGGGCGTGATGCCCTTGCAGACCGTGGGTAACCCGCCAGCGAGCTTGTCGGCGTAAACGATGTTCTGCCCCTCCCCTTCCCACAGACCAAGGAACGCCAAAAGCGAGGCCGAAGCTAGAGTGAGCCCGCCCAACACCTTGGTCTTGGCAACACCGCCCTGCCTTCGCCCTTGGCGAGCCTTGCGCCGCTTCGCCTTGGACGATCTCCAGGTCTTGAATCTTTCCCAGGCAGCACATAGCGCCAAAAAGTGCTTGCAGAACTGGTGAATCAACAAACCCACCAGATAAATCAAGGTCAGGGTGGTTACCCACTGCTCGGGGGTGAGGCCAAGCCACATGGCACCAGACAGGCCCACAGGTAGAGCCACCTTCGCGCCTTCAACACCAAGATCATGCGCAGGGCTCATGCGGCCCCCTTGTGGTTGTCCGTACATACCCAATAGCCTCCACTTGTTGGCCCCCCCGTTGCAGCAGCCCAGTCCCCGAGCCAGAAACAAAAAAGCCCCGCCGAGAGAACCCGGCAGGGCCTGAAACGAAAAAGCCCCGGCGGTGAGGCCAGGGCTTTTAGACAGTTATCCAACTATGGGGAAATAGTGCCATTAGGGTGTAGGAAGATCAACCATAACTGGCGGCGGTCCAGCCCTCATTGCAATGTCGGTCGCGATATTGCGCACTTCTTCTGCTGTTATTGATGCCGCAACCAGGCCCTCAGTCAGGGCCTCAACAGGATTGTGACCAGCACGGAGAGCACTAACAACGCGATTGCAGATCGGGCATACCCGAGAACGCTCCAACAACTCCTGATCAATCTCCATTTTCCTTCTCCAATTATCGGTGATGCATTACATACAGTGTCGCCGGCAGCATGAATACTGGATCCCCCGTTGCAGGTACATACCAGCGACTGTAGTGTCAGCGATTCGCAGCGGGATCCCAGTCGCCAAACAGCTTTTCCGGCATACGGGCATGGCTCAGACCAGACTGGGCATTCAGGCCACCAAATCCAAAGCCCTGCATGACGGCCGGCCAGCCCCCGAACATATTGCGCATTCCATTCAGCCTGTCCTGTGCGATCTGGCGCTGCTTCCGCGTCTCGTCCATAAAGCGCTTCATGACAGCCTCGCGCTCTTCCTTTTCCTGCTTTTCCAATTCCACAGCCTTGCGCCTGGCTGACACCTTCAGCTCAATCTCATGCCGGCGGATCACCTTTTCTACCGCATTGCGCACAGCATCCCAGTCTGGTTCCTGCAGGTACTGGACAGGCTCGCGCTCACCTTCTCGCAACCAGCAGACGTCAACCACTTCTCCTGTCCGGTTGTTCACGGTAAGAATAGGCCTGTACTCAGGGATAACAAATCCGAAATCCACTTCATCGAAGTGCGGACTGGTGCCGTAATAAGTGGCCTCTCCTCCGTAAAGGTTCGTTTCAATGTGCATCGGAACAAACCCAGCAAATATGGCTGCCGCCTCTTCCTGGGATAACCCGGCACCAAGTCCAATGGAGATCTTAAAAAACCCCCGGCGTTTGTCCGGCGTGTTCAGTAATAGTTGCGACATAATCAGACTCCCAATACACCCAGAGGCTCAATTGCATTCCTCGCCAAATTTTTGCCACGCCGCAGCACCTGCAGTACGGCATCCTCGGCGTTGGCTATCACAGCCATCCACTCCCCGTCATAGAGTGACGGCCTCTTGATACCCAGGGCGCGCGCGTACCACTCTTTGCCGAACGCAGCCCGGTGCTGGGCCAGCCCCCGAGCATTTATTACTGCCACCTCCCCCACCCTTCGCAGCTGGCTGTAGTTTTTCTTGGGGTGGCGATCCATTAATGACTCGCCAACCAGTCCACCCAGGCTATGCAGCCGCTCACCAGCATCCCCGTAGACGTACCGGAACATTTCACGGGGGAATGGCTCAGGGATTACCGCTACGGCAGCAAGGATGCTATGCGCAAGATCCCGATAGTCCTCACCTGTCCAGCCGGAGACGTTGCCGCCGATAATGTTGCCAACCATCGCGCTGGCCAGGATTCCGGCGGGACTTCGGTAGTTAGGACGGCTCGCCGTCTCTTCCGCCCACCGAAACGCGGCTGTAGCTGAGTTCCATCGCATTGGCGGCAGGTCGGCGTTGTCCAGTGCTGCAGTCCCCATCTCTATCTCCCATTGCGAGTCTCAAAAAATTCCTGACAGCAAACGCACCGCTTCACGTTCCCGATCTTTCTGCGTCCTTCTGGTATCTCGTCATCGCAATCCAGGCAGAATTTCAGTGAGCCGCCCCTCCGGGTTGCTCGGTTAGCCAGGCTCCGCTCAACATGCTTTTCGTACTCATCTGCTGCCAAATCACCCGAATCAGCCACTCTATTTCTCCATCCACTCGTTTTTTGTTTTCCACTGCTCTCGCATTTCCCGGTAAAGCCGGTCCCATGCTTCTTTCCCGCGCTTGCTGGTTATCAGCTTGCCCAGGTCTTTCACCTTTGCGTCCGTGGTGTAACCACGTCGCAGCCAATCACGGGCCTCATAAACCAGCCGAAGCCCTTCTGTTTCGTCAGCCGGCATCAGCATCAACCGTTATTCGTATTCGCACCTCTGCAGGGCTCCGCGTTTCACCCTTGATGCATGGGTGAGGAACGAACCGGCTGTCATCCACGCCCATGGCCATGGCTATACCGTCAAGCTGCGCCTTGAGACTGGCCAAAAAGCCGTCATGGTCCCGGCGCCGACGGTCCTTTGCGTAACCATCAATCCAGACATGCAGCCGACCATCGGGCCATTCCGCCTTGTCCCAGCCCGCTGACTTAGCCACCAGAAACGCATCACGCTTCGCAGCCTTCTTTGCCTTGGCCAATGGAGCCCAGTGCACTCGGCTGTTCGGGTGCAGCTTCCGATCTGGCCACGGCAGCACGATTTCTTCAGACGGCATGAATCAGACCCTCTTTCTCGTACTCCACCAGCGTTCGGCAATGCGCCTCATGGACATAGAGCGTCAGTTCCGCGGTGCTCAGGTGTGGTGCTTTGGCCCTGCCATCAATAACTGCATGGCAGGCGTCGCAGGCACGGACGGTCAGCAAGTCGCTGGGCTTTATGCCGGTGCCACAGGTGCCCGCAATGCGCAGATGCGCGGCAATGACCGTCTCCGGGTTGTGACTGCACACCCCTGGCAACCTGAGTTCGCACCCTTTTCCCTTCGCGCTCTGCCTGATCTTGCTGGCTCGGGCTGCTTTCGCTTTCTTTGTTGCCGGCGGGCGCTTTCGGGCACCCTCACCAGGCTGAGACGGTTTGATACGGCTCTTTGCCTTGAGCGGCGTTTTTCTCTGCAGTGGTGTTCTTTTCATGCCGCCACCACCGACCGCTCGTTGGGCTTAACGTCTGAGTCACGCCAGTGAGAGCGGGCAAACAGCAACGCCGTTTCTCGGTCTTTCGGGTGGCCAACCATGGTGGCGAAGCGCTTCCCTTGCCTGTAAACCAGCCAGCTCCGGTATTTCATGCCATCTCCCGCGCATAAAGCTGGTATAGCCCACCGTCCGTATCTGTCAGATGGAACCCCTGACCCGTCCAGTGAACAAAAACCGCATCCAGAAACTGCTTCTTCTGGACTGTTGTCATTAGTCGGGTAACCGGGAAGTCGAATGGCTCGGCCATCAGCTCCAGCTTCTGCTCGTAATCCAGAGGCTTGATGATCCGGTCATACTTTTCCCGGAATTCGGCATCCTCATCCCGAAGAATCGGCACACCGAAATGCAGCTTGTTGTGCGCCCGGTACTCTTCGGCGGTCATGTCGCCCTGCTCCGCCAGCTCATTGCCCCAGCGTCGCTGCAGTTTGTTCTGCTTGTTGCTCCGTTTGGCTCCCTTCAGCACCGATACAGTTACCGGCATAGGACGCATATCCAGATAGCGCTTGAAGTTTTCCCGGTCCTGGTCGGTTCTCAAGATGTGCTGAGTCATAGAGGCCTCCCCATCAGGTAACGGCTTGCAGCCGTCTGTTCATGCTGAGCAACCAGATCCCAGACTTGGCTTGGCTCATGGCCTGGCAAGCACCACTGGGCATAACGCTTGTCTCCCAGCTTCTGAATAAGTCCCTTGCTGTGCATATTCCCCAGTACGGCCGTGGCCTTTTTCGGGGGCAGCCCAGTGCACAGGCAGATTTCTTTGCGAGTCATGGCCCCGTCTTCCAGCAGGGCGAGAATGCGGTTGGTATCAGTCACGCCGCCACCTCACCTTTCTCAGCAATCCGCACCAGATACACACTACGGCCAGTAACTGGGCACGGTGACTGCGTTTCTTGCTCTTCCAGAATTCCACAGCGCAGCAGGCCATTAACGCGACCGGTGACGGCGTTGATTCTCAGCTGGTCATAGCGTCCAAAAAGATCTACCGAGACTTCGCTGATCTGCGTGCGACTTGCCCAGCCACCGCCCAGGTGCTTCATCACCACCAGAACCTTGGCTTGCTGAGCAGCCAGCCCAGAAGCCACCAACTCGCCGTAGTAAGCATCCAGGCTGCTGTTGCGAACATTCGTCTTCATCAGGATCCACCTCGCAGATTGCTCAGCTGCTGGCGCAGAGAAGCCTGGCGAGCCATAAGCTCGTCCGGCACCTGCTGGCCAAGTCGCTCAAGGGTTTTGATTTCTGAATGGATGTCCTGCAGTTTCCCGCTCAGGTTACGGATCTGCTCTTGATTCTGGGGAGGCACAGGCTTCGCTGAACCGCCGCGCTGGAGGTCAGGTCGGATACCTTTGTTGGTCAACCACTCCAGTTCCAGCCCTTTCCAGTTACCCAGGCAAGCTTCGGAAAGGCATAGGTTCACGCTGTACCCAGCAGCAAGGCACTGCTTGAGTTTGGTGCCCATGCGGTTGATAGCTGTCTGACTGGCCGCCGCCTTCAAGCGCTTACGCATGGCGATCCAGTCATCCATAATTTGCTGGTCCGGCAATGCCGGCCACGAAGAAAAATCTAGTTTCGGTTTCCTAACTGACGGTTCTTTGACGGTTCCTGATGATTCGGGTGCAATAGCTGTTGCACCCTTTTGTGTCGTGGGTTGCACCCTTTGTGTTTCAGGTTGCACCCTTTCTGAACCTGAAGGGTGCAATTCTTGCGCCCTTTTCCCATCATTAAAGGGTGCAGTGTTTGCACCCTTATCACCGTTAAACGGTGCAGCATTTGCGCCCTTTGGATTTTTCCCTATGGGTGCAATATCTGCACCCTTTAGCCAATCTGGATTTACCCTGTACTGGCGAGCCCTGCCACGACCACCCCCCTCATGCGCAACCAGCTGCAACCATCCGATGTCTTCCATTTTTCGCAACTGGTACTGAATAGTCCGCTTGGACTGGCGCGTCTTCCGTGACAGGCTTTCCACGCCTGGGTAGATATTCTCGCCGTCATCATCGGCGTGGTCGGCCAAAGCCAGAGCAAGCAGCAGTTCTCCCCCACCATTCGGGTACCGCTCCCAACAAGCTGTCATGACCTTTATGCTCATTCGTACTCCCACAACTGCTCAGCTGACTCGACGTGCCGAAGCCAGTTTTTTGCCTGATGTAAAATTGCGTCGATGTCTTTGGGGTTAAAGCACTTCATATCCGCAGGTACGACCTTGAGGCCCAAGACCTCCATGAGCTTGGAAAACCGCTCAATATCGCCATCCTTTTTCATTCGGCTGATGGTGCTCTCACTGGTATCTAGTTCTTTGGCAACGGCGCACTGCCCTACACTTGAAAGGCGCTGCAAGATGAGAGATTCAAACTTGCGAGCCCTTCCACCGCCTCCTTGCGATAGTGTTTTCATGATTTCCATGAGGACGCTCCATGAAAGACCTAATTGCCCAGACCAACCTGCTTTACATGCGAGCCATCGTTGAAAATTGGCCCCTTCGCCGGCTGTACTGGCGCCTACTGATTACGCACTTGCGGCTTGCTTGCCGTCGGCTTCCTCGCTGGCCTCAATCCAATCGGCCAAAGGGCTCAAACTCCCCCAGCGCGGATCTTTCGTCGCACCAGAAGCAATCTTGCTAAGGGTGAAATACGGCACCCCGGTTTCTGCTGCGATCTGCTGCCACTTACCGCGGCGGGCGTTCAGTCCTTTGCGGACCCTGCTGAGTAAATCGTTGCTAGCCATAGGTTGATCTCCATTTATGGCTAGATGCTAGCCGTTTATGGCTCATTCAGTCAAGCCGCAAATGGTTAGCCGTAAATGGCAAAATTCGGAAATGGATATGAAGCTCAGACAAGTCATTGCCTTTCGCCTCAAGCAAGCGATGGATGAACACCCAACGCTCAAATCTCAGAAAGCCCTTGAGGCCAAGAGTGGCGTGGGTCAGGCAACCATCGGTCGCACATTGCGTGCAGAGGTGGACATCAAGACAGATAACCTCAAAGCCCTCGCTGATGCCTTGAGCAAACCCGTGGGCTTCTTTTTTACTGGCGACGACAAAAAAGCTCCCCAGGGCAATGCTGAGTGGGTTGGTGATTTCGACCCTTGGGATGACGGAACGCCCTTGGGGAAAGACGAGGTTGAAGTGCCGCTATTTAGAGAAGTCTCTTTGGCTGCCGGCGCCGGGGCTGACATGGTAGAAGAAGCGGATGATGCAAAGCTGCGCTTTTCGAGGTACACCCTTCGCAAGGCAGGCGTGGATCCATCAGCGGCTGCATGCGCCAAACTGTCCGGCAACAGTATGGAGCCAGTGCTCCGAGACGGCACAACCGTTGGTATCGACACGAGCAAGACTGCAGTAAAGGATGGCGACATATATGCTATCGACCACGGCGGGCTACTGCGCATTAAGCTGCTTTACAGAATGCCAGGTAACGGATTGCGCATTGTCAGCTACAACCGTGAAGAGTGGCCCGACGAATACCTGAATGAATCCCAGACCAAAGAAGTGCGAATTATTGGCCGCGTATTCTGGTGGTCAACACTGAGATAATCCTACCGACTCCCAAGCCCGCCAAGTGCGGGCTTTTTTTTGCCCGTAAAACATAGGCTTAGCCAAAAACGATTAAAAACATTTAAAAATAGCCGTTTATGGCTTGACCAATCCCCGGACCACTCCTAATATGGCTAGCCATAGATGGTTAGTGACGCAACAGGAGACAGCCATGGGTCAGTCAATCGCAGCCAACCCCTGCTACAACCCCACCGTTAAAGATCCGGCCAACGATCCGGACTTTTACAGCTGGTGCGAAACCAGCCTGGAAGCTGTGCTGGAAGCGGATGCTGTTCTTACTCACATGACCTGCTGGGAAACCGAACAGCAGCGAACCCTGTCCCTTTGTCTCGCTTTTCGTGGCAGCGACTACCGCCCGTCCAGCCTCGATACCTTCAACCGCATGTGTTCAGCATCCCCGGATCTGGTGGATGCCATCGAAGACGGCCAGGTCATTACTGATGCCGTTATTGAAGAAGCCCTGTTCGCTCCAGATTCCGTGCGCGGCCGCATGCCGTTGGAGCTGCGCGAAGTGTGCGACCGCTACCGCAACCACATTCAAGAAGCAGCCCAGTCATGGGGCTGGGTTCGTAAAGCCTACGACAACCAGAAGATCCTCCACGAAATGCAGCAGCGCTGTAGCTGCCGCTTTCGTGGCGGCTGTGTCTGCGATTAAGGAGAAGAACATGAAGGCTATCAAAACCACAGGCCGCGTTACCGGCAAGCCGTTCTGGATCGTTCAGAGCGTTCACAACGGCAAGGTTCTCACCGGTTTTGGGCGCACATGGAGCGCAGCAGCCATGCGTATCGCTACGCGCTTTCAAGAAGGCGCAGGTATTTAAGACAACAGCGCTGATCTGTTGTTTTACGGGCCTCCCCCGGCCCTTTTTTATTCACCACTGAGGTAGGCGTTATGACCGACGCAGCACTGAAAGAAGCCGAGCAGATGCCGCTGATCCAACAACCGGGTCAGTCTGGCGCCATGCAGGCATTTACCCCTGCACAAATGATCCAGGTTGCACTGGAGAAAGAAGCTGGCATGGAAACCATTGAGCGCCTTCTTGCTGTTCAAGAGCGATGGGAGGCCGGCGAAGCCCGGAAAGCATTCGTCCGCGCCATGGCCAACTTCAAAGCGAGCGCACCAAGCATCAGCAAGAATCGAAAGGTTCGCTACGAAAACCGCAATAACGGAGTTACCTCTTACGACCATGCCAGCTTAGATCACATCCTGGATACCGTTAGCCCTGAAATGAGTCGAGCTGGCCTTTCCCACTCATGGCGTACCGAGCAGCGTGACAACCTCATTCATGTCACTTGCCGTCTGACTCATGAGCTTGGCCACTTTGAAGAAACCACCCTGTTCGGGATGCCGGATAACTCTGGCGGAAAGAACGCAGTGCAAGCGGTCGGATCCACAGTTTCCTATCTGCAGCGCTACACCTTCCTCGCTGTTACCGGCCTTGCAACTGGTGACATGGATGATGACGGCCAGGGCGCGGCACCTACCGTAGAGGCACAGGAACAAGGACAGGCAGAGCCGGAGACCTACCCAGAAGAAGCCTTTAAGGCGAATTTCCCAAAATGGAAAAAGCTCGTGGAGTCCGGGAAGAAAACCCCCAACGCCATTCTGGTAACCATTGGCTCTAAGGCCAAGGTAACTGAACAACAGCGCCAGCAAATCCTCAATCTTGGAGAAGGAAGCAGCCAATGAAGATCCTCGACCTCAAACACGGCACCCCCCCATGGAAAGCCGACCGCAAGAATCGGCTAAACGCTTCCGAAGCGGGAATGATGATGGGCGTTCACCCCAACGTCACCCGTAATGAGCTGCTGGAAATGAAAGCCACCGGTACCGAACAGGAATTTACTGAGTGGTTCGAGAAGAACGTACTGGATAAGGGGCATCGGGTTGAAGAAGCGGCCCGACCGCATGCCGAAGCCATTGTTGGTGACGAGCTTTTCCCGATTATTGCTTCCGACGACGACAACTGGCTGGGCGCCAGCTATGACGGCCAGACCATGGATGAGTCCGTGAACTGGGAGTGCAAGCAGTGGAACGAGAAGAAGGCAGAAGAAGTCCGCAACGGCAAGGTGCCTGCTGCTGACTACTGGCAGGTGCTGCAGGGGCTGCACATCAACCGTGGCAGCAAGACCCTGTATATGGTCACTGACGGCACCCCGGAAAAGATGGAATGCATCTGGGTGGAGCTCAATGAAGACGACGCCGAAACCCTGCAGGTGGCATGGCGTCAATTCGAGAATGACGTGGCCAACTACGTTGCCACCGATGCACCTGTTGTTGTCCAGGGTAAAGCACCGGACGCCCTGCCAGCTCTGCATATTGAGCTGACCGGGATGGTGAAGGCAAGCAACCTGCCAGAATTCGAGGCCCATGCTCTGGAGGTGCTGGACAACATCAACCGCGACCTGCAGACCGATGAAGACTTTGCTAACGCTGCTCAGACCGTCAAGTGGGCACAGGACGTGGAAGACCGTCTGGCCGCAGCCAAGCAACACGCGCTCAGCCAAACCGCCAGCATTGACGAGCTGTTCCGCACCATCGACAAGGTGAGCGAGGAAACCCGCCGCGTCCGCCTGGATCTGGACAAGCTGGTTACTGCCCGCAAGAAAGCCATCAAACAGGAAATCGCCCTAGCCTCGAAGACCGGTTTGGATCAGCACATTGCTGAGGTTAACGCTGGCCTGAAAGGCGTCCAGCTGCCGCAGATCCCTGCCGACTTCAATACCGCCATGAAGGGCAAGCGCACCGTTGCCACCCTGCAGTCAGCAGCAGACAACGAGGCAGCCCGCGCCAAGGTGGAAGCCACCAAGCTGAGTGAACGGATCCAGAAGAACCTGCAGCAGCTGGACGCCACCGGCAAGGACTTCCTGTTCAGCGACCGTCAGCAGCTGGTGCTCAAGGATCCGGAAGACCTGCAGGCATTCATTGCTGCCCGCCTTGCCCAGTACGAAGCGGAAGAGCGCCAGCGCCAAGAGGAAGAGCGCGAACGGATCCGCCGCGAAGAGCAGGCCAAGGCGGAAGCCGAAGCCAAGCGCAAGGCCGACGAGGAAGCTGAGGCGCAGCGCCAGCAGCAGGCAGAAGCAGAGCGGCAGACCACCCAGGCCCAACCGCAGAAAAGCAGCGGCGCCGTTCGTCCCCAGCCAGTGCAGGCGGAAGCGAAAAGCGAAGAGCCCGCCCGGTACGCCACAACCGAGCGCCCCACTGATAACCAGATCCTGGCTGTCATCAGTGCGGAATGGGGCGTGAGCATGGAGGTCGCCGCCGACTGGGTGCTGAACATGAACCCAGAACATTTGGAAGCTCTGTGCAAGGCAGCCTAACCAGTTTTCTTGAGACCCCAGCCAGCGGTGGGGACTAATAACCGGCCCAGCTACCGGGGGCGTACTGGCAACCAAGGCAGCCACTCCTACGGCCGCTCTTAACCATCCAGGGGATGGGGATAGCTACGGCGCGAGCGGAACAAAAACGCCGGCTGTGACTTGGCGGACAGCATGGAAAGACAGCCGACTGGCCGGCGTAACCGGCCCACCTTATCGGGGTGTGATTTACAGGCATAGCCCACTGCGAAAAGCCATTCCGGGTAATGCCGATTGTGTGATTGCCTCAGTGCGACGCTTTAGATCACACCACCGATGCGGTGAATGTCCAGGCTGATGGACGAGAAAACGCGGCCCTAAAACGGCCAGAAGGAATCCCCGCGGTAGCGTGAAAACGCCCCGGGTCGCATGCCGGGATCAGCTCCGGCCACCGCATCCATTCAGACAACGGAGAGATATATGTGGATTAAGAACCTGATTGTGTTCGTTGGTGGTGATGATTTTGCCATTTCAGCATCGTCGCTCGATGAGGCACTGCACGACAACCACTGCCAGCCGTGCGGCTCCCAGTCTCTGCGCACAGAAGGCTTTGTGCCGCCAGTTAAAGGCCGCGAGGAAATGGTTTATCAGGTGGACGGTTTCATTCTGTTCACCTATCAGGAAACCGCCCGCCTTCTGCCCGGCCCTGTCGTCAAGGAAATGCTGGACGAAAAGGTGGAGCAGATTCAGGAGGAGGAAGGCCGCAAGGTGGGTCGCAAGGAAAAGGCTGACCTGAAGGAGCAGATCATCTTCGAGCTGATACCTCGCGCTTTTACTCGCTCCCGCCGCACCAGTGTTGTTGTCGACACGGATCGTCGCCGCTTAATGGTTGATAGCGCCTCAGCGAACCGCGCCGAGGAAGTGGTGGCCTGCCTGCGCAAAGCGCTTGGCTCTCTCCCCGTGGCATATCCAGCCCCCACCTGTGCGCCCTACACCAGCTTCAGCAACTGGCTTCGCGATACCAAGCTATTGCCGGAAGGCTTCACCCTGGGCGACCGCTGCGAGCTGAAAGGCACAAAGGATGAAGGCTCAGCCCTGAAATTCATTTCAGTAGATCTTGGCCAAGAAGAGTATCTGGCTCACCTGGAAACCGGAATGGTTGCCACCCGAGTGAATCTGTCCTTCCAGGATCATCTGGAGCTGGACGTGAACGACCGGCTGGAGATTAAGCGCATTCAGCCACTGGACCTGCTGCAAGAGAATATCGATGCCTTGGATGCTGATGACGCAGTGGAAGAGCTTCAAGCCCGTATCAGCCTGCAAGGAAAGGTTATCCGCGAAACATTAGACAGTCTTTATGGCTATTTCAGCACAGCCCCTGAATAAGCTTCAGACGCGCCGGGTTCGCCCGGCCACATTGGAGTGTGACTTTTGACATCAACACCTTCGAGCGCCGGCAAAGAGGTCATAGATGACAGCAATGTCACAGCCCAATGTGATGGGCTACACATTTTTTGGCATAAGGCGAATAAGAAATGAGCAGTATTTTTGAGCGAATTATGGATCACGGCACCAGCTACCTTGAGCGGAATCAGCAGGTGCCCCGGTATGAGTTGTCAGACGCCGATCTTGTTGAGCTTGCCGCCTGGATTGTGGATCACCGCCTTATCGGGAAGCCGCCCTCGCTGGCCATGACGAAGCTGCCCGCACACCCAACGAGCTCAGTGCTCTTGGGAAGGGTGGCAGAAGAAGTTACCGGCGGCACGATCCTTGGCATTCCCATTGTCGCGAAGCGACTTTTGACCACAGTGAAATACAGACCCAAATACCGCTACTGCTAGGAGGCAGACATGGCACGAGGCGTTAACAAAGTAATTCTGATCGGGAATCTGGGCGCGGCCCCAGAAACCCGGTTTATGCCCAGTGGCGGAGCGGTGACAAACATCCGCTTGGCCACCAGTGAAAGCTGGAAAGACCGCCAGAGCGGCCAGATGCAAGAGCGCACCGAATGGCACCGGGTGATTTTCTTCAACAAGTTGGGGGAGATTGCCGGTGAGTACCTGAAAAAGGGCTCCAAGATTTACGTCGAGGGCTCTATTCGTACCCGCAAGTGGCAGGGCCAGGACGGGCAGGACCGTTACACCACCGAGATTGTGGCCGGGGAACTGCAGATGTTGGACGGTCGCAGCTCCAACCCGGACGGCGGCCAGAGCTACCAACCGAGCACAGCAGCCGGCGATTACCAAGGTAACGGCGGCTACGGCAACGCTCCGCAGCAAAACGATGGCAGCGGCTTCACCGGGTCAGCTGACGACTTTGACGACGACATCCCATTCTGAGGACCGACACATGAATACAGCTATTTTTTACGACACCGAAACCACGGGCCTGCCTGACTGGAAATCCCCCTCAGATGCGGAGCAACAGCCGCACCTTGTGCAGCTTGGCGCGCACCTTGTTGATATGGATTCCCGTGAAATCCTGAAAACCCTGGACGTGATTATCAAGCCTGACGGCTGGGTGATCCCTGATGAAGTGACCCAAGTCCACGGCATCACCACCGAAATGGCCCAAGAACAGGGTATCTCAGAGGCAGACGCCATTGAGCAGTTCATCACCATGTGGTCCGGTGCCAGCCGGATTGGCCACAACGAAAACTTTGATGCCCGGATTATCCGCATCGCTACCAAGCGCTATCTGGATGAAGAGATCCAGGGCGACTGGAAGACATGCAAGGGGCAGTGCACGGCTCGCCTTTCCACCAAGCCGGTGAACCTGCCACCCACCGAAAAAATGAAAGCGGCAGGTCGGTTCCACGCGAAAACCCCGACTCTGGCCGAAGCATACCGCCACTTTTTTGGCCACGACTTCGATGGCGCACATACCGCCATCGGTGATGTGAACGCCTGCATGGCTGTGTACTGGGCCATTCAGGACGCCACCGCTTAATTTGGGGATTACGATGCAGACAGTTGAATTCAAGCACTTCCACCTTTTCTGTGGTCTTGGCGGCGGCGCTGCCGGCTTCAACAAAGGCCATGCCCGGGTTGGTTCTCTTGAGGCGGAATTCCGCTGCATTGGTGGCGTGGACGTAGACGCTGGCGCCATCAATGACTTCAAGACGCTTGCCGGCGTGCCTGGCACCGTTCTGGATATGTTCGACCGTGAGCAATACACCATCTTTCACGACGAAGAGCCGCCGAAAGGCTGGACGGAAGCCTCCCCTGCGGACATCCGTGCAGCAGCCGGCGGAGAGAGCCCCAACATCGTATTCTTGTCCGCTCCGTGCAAAGGGTTCAGCGGTCTGCTTTCCCAGAGCAAGAGTGCAACCCCGAAGTACCAGGCACTGAACGGCCTGACCTTGCGAGGCATCTGGCTCACACTGGAAGCCTTCAAGAATGACCCGGCAGAAATGCTGATCTTTGAGAATGTCCCCCGGATTGCTAACCGTGGCCGGCCTCTTCTGGATCAAATCTGCGCCCTGCTGCAGGCCTACGGCTATGCGGTGGCAGAAACCACCCATGATTGCGGCGAGCTGGGCGGGCTGGCCCAGAGCCGCAAGCGCTTCCTGCTGGTGGCCCGCCACCAGGAGAAGGTGCCGGCATTCCTGTACGAGCCGGTGAAGCGCCCGCTGCGCGCTGTGGGCGACATCTTGGGCGATATGCTCATGCCCGGTGATGATCTGGCCGGGCCGATGCACCGCATCCCCCGCCTTCAGTGGAAAACGTGGGTTCGGCTGGCCTTTGTTGAGGCCGGCAGCGACTGGCGCAGCTTGAACAAGCTGGCGGTCGAGGACGGCAATCTAAGCGATTACCTGATTGTCCCCGAATACCGGGCCGGGTACTTGGGCGTGAACGATTGGGATCAGTCCATGGGTACCGTGGCTGGCCGTAACACCCCCAGCAACGGCAGTTTCTCCGTGGCCGACCCGCGCTTTGCAGTGAGCGGCAAATGGAAGGACGGCCAGGCTTACGGCGTCCGCCGTTGGGAAGACCCCACCGGCACCGTCACTGGCCAGCAGTCAGCCGGCCAAGGCGCGTTCAGCGTGGCTGACCCCCGCCACCATGGCCCGGACAAACATAGCAACTGTTTCCGGGTGGTGCCGTGGGAGCGCGAATGCGGCGCCGTCACCTCTGCCCACGGCAGTGGCCAGTGTGTAGCCGACCCCCGCGGCAACAGCTTCACCGGCAAGTACCGGGTGACCGACTTCAACGGCCCGGCCGGCACCGTGATTTCTGGCAGCACCACCGGTCAGGGCGCCTTTGCCGTGGCGGATCCGCGCCCGGGCATTCAGCGCCAGCGTGGTGACCACTACCTGACCGGCGGCCACTACGGCGTTGTGCCCTGGGCAGCCAACTGCGGCGCAGTGTCCGGCTTTGCCAGTCACGACAATGGCCGGTGGTCAGTAGCCGACCCGCGTTTTACAGAAAGCGATGAAAATTATTCCGAAATTATTCCGGCGCAGACCGACCGGCTTGTCGCGATGATCCGCGCCCTCGACGGCACCTGGCACCGCCCCTTCACCACCTTGGAGCTGGCAGCCCTGCAGGGGCTGGTGGATCCGGTAGAAAAATTGGAGCTGGACGGCCTCAGCGATTCCGCATGGCGGGAGCGTATCGGTAACGCGGTGCCGCCGCCGGCGGCCCAAGCAATCGCTTCCATGATGGGCGAAACCATGCTGCTGGCCATGACCGGTGAAACCTTCGTACTCAGCAGCACACCGGTATGGGTGCGGGATATTGCGACAGCTATCGCACTGCCCGGCGGTGCCTCCTGATGCTGGTAGCCGGCCACTCAATCCAGAACGGGGCACCCTGGATCCGGCCACGGATGTCAGCCCTGCAACGAGGCAAGTGGCTGATCCGGCTGTATGCCCAGAACGAAGAGTTTCGTCACCACAGAGACATTCACCACAAACAGCAGTGCACGCTGTTCGATCTGATGCAGGTGGCCGATAAGGCCACCAAAGAAATGCTGAAAAAGCTGGACTGGGAAGTAACTGATGCCGGCTTTCAAGTTATCAAGCTGAGATAAGGGACAGGAAACCATGAGCGTATCAGCCTACCCACTGAGCTGGCCTTTGCAGGTTCAGCGCAAGCCGAACCCTGCCCGGGCCCGGTTCTCTCAAGACGGCAAGCCCCTGAGCATTGCATCTGCCCGGCGCCGACTGCTTGAGGAAATCGACAAGATCACCAAATACGGCCGGCCGTACCGCGTTGATCCGGACAAGGTAGTCATCAGCACCAATGTCCGGACCCGCAATGATGGCCTGCCCTACTCCAATGTTCGGGAGCCGGAAGACTCGGCCGTGGCCGTGTACTTCGATCTGGACGGCGTACCTCACTGTTTGCCCTGTGACGCCTGGGACCGGGTAGCGGACAACCTTGCCGCTATCGCTGCCCATATCGGCGCCATGCGCGGCATGGAGCGCTGGGGCGTGGCTGACATCCGGCAGGCATTCAGTGGCTTTCAGGCTCTGCCACCGGCAGCCAGTGATGCTCCCAGCGCCTGGTGGGTTGTTCTGGGCGTCACCCAGGGCGCTGACTTCGACACCGTGCGAGCCGCTTACCAGCAAAAGCGCAAAGCCACCCACCCGGACTATGGCGGTACCGCCGGACAGTTCCAAGTCGTGCAGCAGGCATGGCGCCAGTTTCAGGAGCAATACGATGAGTGATTCAGTGAGAGAGGCGTTTGATTCCATTGAAAGCGAAGTTGCCCAAGGCGCCATGACGGCGGCGCAGGTCTTCACCCAGATGAAGCAGTTGGTGCAAACCGCCCTTAGCGCCAATGGTGGGGAGGGAAGCCGCAAGCTGTCTGTGCTTGCCGCCCAGTTGCATGAATCCGCTCGATGCCTCGGCGTTGCGCAGGCGAAAGAGGATGCAGACGCCAAGGAGTACTGGGGTCAAATATCCGAGGCCAAACTCGAAGCAATCAGCACCCACCCCGCCCCGCCATCTGTTGCGGTGCCGGATGATGTAACCGCCGCCCCAACCCCCGACCATTCCGGTGACGCCCACAAACTGGTTGCCGCCCATATTCCCTGCG
>UEXM01000155.1_pt1 | contig 61607 bp, 47 predicted proteins | sample 1796661 | NCBI WGS metagenome assembly UEXM01 (sample SAMEA4772469, study PRJEB27181) | metagenome | reverse complement strand
CAAACTGATTGTAAAGTTGAATGGTGGAGCGTTGTTCCTGGACTTACTAAAGTCGAACCAATCAAAGATGCAACAAAGTTCATGCCTGAATGGTTCAAACATGCACCTAAGTACTTGACTGAGGACTTTGCAGACAAAGGCACTATCAAGAACTGTCCTGGATTTATAGATTTATACAAAAATGCGTATGTTGTACCTATGTGGTGCGACTTTCACATCAAGGCAGACAATAAAAACTTTGCATGGCACTCGAGTAATGAAAACTTTACTATGAGCCTGCACACTGACAAGCAGTTTTTAGAACATGCACCACAAAATGCCAAAGATGACTTTGTATGTGTTGCAAAAACTGATTGTCCTTGGCGTGTGCGTACCAGTCCTGGGTGGGCAATGATGCAATTACCAATGTTTTATGATTTTAATGAAAATTTTACATGTATGCCTGGGGTAACACACACTGAATGGAGTCATCAGATTAACCAGCAACTGTTAATCAAGAAAGAAGGTGAATTTTTACTGGAAAAAGGTACACCATTAGCAATGTACGTACCAATAAAGATTGCAAACCTTGAAACTACGGTGCAAGATGAAGATCAAGAGAAGTATCGTGCAAGTTTTGTGAGTAATTTAATATTTCAAAGTAAGTTTAAGGGTGCTTACAAGAAATTCAAAGAAGTATGGAGTAAAAAATGAGTAGACTTGAAGGTAAAGTAGAAAAAGGTTGGGGATATGAATTAATATGGGCAACCAATGACAAGTATTGTGGCAAACTTATGGTATTTGAAAAAGCAGGAGCAAAATTCTCCATGCATTTCCATAAAGAGAAGGACGAAACATGGTTTGTTAATTCAGGCCGGTTTGAAGTTAAGTGGATTGACACTAAAGATGCTATGCTTTACAGTAAAGAACTAACTCCTGGAGATACTTGGCACAATCCTCCATTACAACCACACCAATTAACTTGCCTTGAAGCCAATAGTAGTATTAGTGAAGTGAGTACTGCTGATTCAGTGGAAGATAACTATCGTATTATACCTGGTGATAGTCAAAAAGACGTAATTAAGAAAAACTCTCCGCCACCCACAATGCCTTAGGCTTGTGCTTCCGACCATCTCAATACAACATTACTGTTTATAGCCGCTCCTGACGTTTTAAACACGTTAATTGCTAACACGTCTGGACCATTTGGAAAAGTACCTCTACCACCAAGTGTAGTATTAGTTAATTCTTTAATAAATGATAAATCCAATGTTGATCTTTCTCCTGGTTGTGCAATGAATGAGAAGATCGTTTCACCTGGCTGTGCATATGGAGGATTTACAAATTCAAACTCAATTGCAGTAGTACCTGCGACGATCGCAGTTCCATCTGATGGTTGGTTAAATACCACATCATAATATTGTGTTGAACCATAAGTCTTTAATTGAACTGTGGAAACCTGTGTTCCCGCTGGAAACCTGCTATCACTTACAGTAGTACCTTCAACAACTTCAGCACTTTCGTAAGCCGCCTTTTGGAAGTAAATGTTGTTAGTAGGTGCACCTTTAAATGTTTTTGTAATTGTTAAAGGAACATCACCTGGTATATTTGTGGTTGGATTAGCACTTGTAAATATGTGTCTCATGTTTCCTAAACCATTTGAGCTCCATGTATATGTTGATACACTTGTAATTGTAGTACCTGCAGGATAGTAATTTCCTGAATCACTTTGTACTTCAGCACCAATTTCAAATAGTGATGGATTTGACTGATAGAAAGTATCAAGTACAAAAAATCTGTTTCTGCCTGCTGTTAAACCGTTATCCCAATAACTATTACCACTTCTATAGTTTCTATCTTTTGCAACTACACTTGCAGTCAGAGCCGCTTGAGTAGTCACAGTAGTATTTGATGGAATATCACCCGAGTTCCAGTTAGTAGAACCACCCGGTGCAATCTGTGCGAAACTTGGTTGTCCACCCTGTGCCAGTCCTGATAATCCTTGCCACCCAATGTCGTCAGGGTTAAGTGGATAGTTCTGTGGATTAAGAACACCTTCAATAACAATACCACCTGTGTCTGACGCCGCCGGTTGATCTGTTGTAATTTCAAGACCTTCAAGTAGCAACTGTGCTCTGTTTAGAAGTTCACGTTCTCCTAAATCACCAACAAGTGCATTACTTACACTTGGTGCAAGTCTTAATAGGAATGATGTTGCTCTTGTTGTACTAATCTCAACTCCTGTAGATTTGTATGAGAACAAGTAACCACGATCTGAATCAAAGCCGCCATCTGTAATAAACGCTGAACCCCAGTGTGATATAACCGGTGATATAGTATTACTAATTAGAACAACTCCTGTATTTCTTGCGTGTGTTTCTGCTGGACCGCCTGAGTATGTTCTTGTTGCACCAGCCGCAAAGTTAGTCATTGGCGAACTTCTTGTACAACCTGTTAAATTTTTACCATCAATACCTGTAAAACGTATCATTTCAGCATCAATATAAACTGTTCCACCTTCGGGTGGGAAGAATGAAGCATCTTGTAGTGGTATAGTTTGTTGTGAATTTGTAATATCACTTGCTAATTTGCCACTTGGACCTTCGTTAATAATTTCATAACGCACAGGCATGTTACCAGTACGCATAAATGCTTCTGTATTAATGTTTGAATTTCTCATTCTATGACCAAACACAAAGTTACCATCTGCTCCTCTAAGCATGTAGTCGATAAATCCAGCACCATACCATGAATACTGAATTCCTACCATCTGCATTTTACTAATGTCAATGTTGTATCCACTTGGACCTGTGCCGTCCATTCTATCTCGGTTAAAATCTTTCTGTTCTGTCTTTTTATCTTTAACTAAACATAATTTACTTGATCTTACATCAGTAACACCTCTAAAGTCTGGTGTTAAATACATTGTTGTGTTGTCAACAACTTGTGATACAACGTGTGTCATACCTTTTAATACAATTCTATCACCTGCTTTTAATTGTTCTCTAAATCTTGTTCCTATACCTGTACATGTATTTGAATCAATATCAATATCAACAACTCCTGCTAACTGTAAAGTAGCAGTTCTTTGTACTGCACTAAATTGTGTGCCATCATATTCAAAGAAAATACCGTTCTGATCGTCAAATGCTCCTGAACGTACAGTTGCACCGTGGAACGTTACAACTGAAACTTGGCATTCTGACGTTAATTCAGGAGTAGTTGAACCTAATGCTGTTTGAGCAACAACTTCAAATGTATTTTCATCGTTAATATCTGTAACTGTATATTTGCCATTATAGCCTACAGTTTTTACTCCAATAAGTCTAACTATTCCACCAACTTGTAATCCGTGTTCTGTTTCATCTGTAGTTACTGTAATAATTGAACCAACGGATGTTGCCGCCGCTGTAATATTAAGAATATTATAACTTGGAGCAAACAATGCACCAGTGGTATACATAATACCTTTACCTGACTGATATCTAATATATTTTTTACTCTGTCTAATTGCTTGAGCACCGTGTTGCGGTCCGCCTGTTCCTAACTGCACACCACCATCATATGGTCTGTGAATAAAGAACGAATCTGGTCTTGGATAAACATTACCAGTAATCTCTTGCTCTGTTACGTTAATTGTACCAGGTGCTCTACACTGATAATCAAGTTGTGTTAAACTTGGAACTGCTGTTGCACTAAACGGTCCTGCCGCTAAATTGTGATTGTTTGAACCGTCATCTGATGATATTGTTACAGCAAAACTATCTCCTGGAACAAGTCCATGTGGTGTTAAGAATGTAATCCTAACACTTGCTAATGCACTGTAAGTAACAACAACGCCACCTGCAATAGGTGCTGTTGTTTCTTCTGACATTGTGACAGAACTGTAAGTATTTAATGTTTCACCTGCAACTGCTGTACCACTAACATTAACACCAACAAAATTACCTTCTGTTGATTCTTGTGTACAACGTAATGTTAAATCGTTTGTAGGAGTAGTACCACCAAGTTGATCACCTGGAATAATAATTCTATTACCTACCTCATAACTTGCACCATCATCGGTTGCAACAACAAGACTGTATGCGGCGCCGCTTCTTGTAACTGTAAAGATTGCTCCCGACCCTGAATTAATTTCGTTATTACCTTGAATTGCTGTTACACTGCCACTTCCTGTAGCACCTGTACCAGTAAATGTAACTGCTGTAATACCACCGCCTGAGTCGACTCCTGTTACTGTAATTACTAAATCGTTTGTTGGAGAAGCACCACTTAAATTTGTTCCTAAAATTGTAATTTCTTGATCAATACCGTAATTAAATCCTGCATTATCAATAGTAACTGTGTAGTTTCCTCCTGATAGTCCAACTTGAAACTGTACACCGTTACCAACAATTCTTGAAATATTAGTTACGTTTGGATAATCTTTAGTATTAACTGCTGTACCTGAAGTTGATGTTCCAGTAATAGTACCATTAACGTCAACTGTTGAAATTGTAATTGTTAAATTGTTTACACCATCAGTACCACCTAAGTCTGAACCAAGTATTACAAATGATTCTGACGCCAAGTAACCAGTACCACCGTTAGTAATGTTAATTGAGTAAACTGTACCAATTCTTTGTATGTTAAATTGAGCATCAACACCGTTTGCTGTTGAGGCTGTCATTGGAGGTGAACTATAACTTACGTCTGCATCAACTGCTGTACCTGTTGTAGTTAGAGAAGTAATTGAACCTCCTGCACCAATTCCAGACACTGTCATAATTGCATCGTTTGTACTATCAGCACCGCCTAAGTCGAAACCACTAATTTTAATTTTATCACCAACTGTATAACCTGTTGATGTATCTGGTGATGCCATTGAAACTGTATAAGCGTTGTTAGTGTATGTTACATCAAAGTTACCATCACTACCAACTCCACCTGCTAAATTACCTTCTTGTCCAAAGAATGTACCATTACCATCAAAACCTGTACCTGATTCTGTAAATGTTAATACTTCTCCAAGGGCGTCAATAGTATCAATAAGCAGTGTTAAGTCGTTAGTTCCGTCAGTACCGCCAAGTTGTTGTCCGCCAATTTTAATTCTATCACCAACTTTATAATCTTGGCCGCCTGCGTTTAATACAGTTGCATATGTACCATTTGTTCTTGTAACATCAAAACTTGCACCGTTACCAATTGAACTATCATTAGATCCAGTTACACCTATATAGTTTACTGTGTTACCAACAAGTATTCTTGTTGTTGCTTCTGATATTGTTAAATCATTACCTGCAACGTTTGTTACGAAAGTTGCAACACCATCTCCTCTATCAAGACCAGCGCCAACTTCAACTGCTGTAGCGTCTTCAACTGTAATTGTTGTTGAGCCTTGTGCTATATCTGATGTTAATACAGGTGTATCAATAATTGTACCTGTTCCAGTTACACCAGTAACCTGAGAACCTAATGGTATGCCGCCACCTACTGCAACAAGAGGAGCACCAAGTGCCGGTACTGCACCAGTAAATGTAAGTCTGTCTGCGCCAGTTGCCGATCCTAATGGTAAACTAAATGAACCACTTGCACCTTGTGTAGTAACAGCATATGATGGTGTGTCACCTTGAATAGTTGCCCCTGTGTAGAATGCCGCTTGTCTTAAAATTGTATAGAATGTTACAAGTGCTGTACCTGATGTTACACCAACTTTAGCCTTTGCGTAATATGTAAAATTTCTGCTGTCTATAACTGAGTTAACAATAAATGTACCTTCAGCACGACCGTTACCTTTAACTGATCCATCAAGACCTCTAATAGTAATTGGATTACCTGCTAAAACTCCATGTGGTGAAACTGTCGTTACAGTAATCAATGATTGACCTACACCACTACTGCCTGATGATGCATCAGTAGATACTGCACTAACACCAGTGTCTGTTCCTGGCACTTCGTATGTTGATGGATAACCACGCATTGTACCAATTGCCTGCCACTTGGTAGGCTGTAGTCCGTACTCAAAGTCAGCATCAAGCATGGATACTGAGTTTGCAACTCTGTGTCTTTCAATAGCATCAGTACCAAAGTCATATGGTCTAACTTTTAAGTCACCTTGATCAATAAAAATTTGTAATGTATCTGTATCTGTCCATACTACAGGTTTATCTTCTGCTGGAAGATCTCCTAATCCGTTAGTAATAACGTCAGTAAGTATTTTTACTAATTCAGTTACTCTACCTGATGTTCCTGCTTCAGCAGTATTACCTAAAAAGTATTGTGTAGTTACTGCCGGACTTTGTTTTGTTGTGTATCCTACTTTAGTTAAGATGTAGTTGTTAATAAGATCACGCATAAAGTTTTTAGCGGCAATCTCTTGTTCACGTGTACCATCAATTTGTGGAGTAGGACCTTTCCAATATTTTGCGGCTGTTGATCTTACATTGGCATTACCGCCATATTGCATATCAGCAAGGATAGCATCAATATTAAAAGCAGTATCTCTTTCACACTTGGCCGCATTGTAAGTATAATTGTACCAGAATGAACCGTTTTCAGCAGTTGCAACATTATCGGCAATCCAAGCACGTACTTCATCTTTAATAAATTCTTTGTTACTTAAAATTAATGCTCTTGAGGCTACAACAAATTCTTCGTTAGTAGTGTCAGTATCAAATAATACTTGTGTAATTGTATCAGTATTTTCAAGAAACTTTTGAAAGTAAAAATATGTTGGTGTAAATTCTACTGAATCATAAGAATATTTTACATCAGCACCTTTACCAGGATCACTAAAATTAAATAAAACTTGGTTTACAGATGTATCAGTAATTAATAATATATTATCTTGTGTAACTTTTGTTGGAAAAATTGCTCTACTAATTTCTGCTCTATGAAACTCAGGCATTGCATCTAAACCATTAACAATAACGTTACCGATAGTGTCAACAAGTACTTTTGTAACTTGTGCCGCCGCAGTTGATTCTGCAATGTATTCTTCGTTTGTAGTTTGTGTAGTTACTACTGGTGATTGTTTAGTTGTGTATGCTGTGTTTGTTAAGATATAATTGTTAATGATATCTGCGGCTTTTGCTTTTGCCGCTTTCTCTGGCATTCTGTCGCCATCAATTTGGGGTATTGCTCCGTCCCAATATGTTGAAGCAAGGTAACGTGCTTGTTCGTTACCGTTGTATCTTAAATCGTGTAGTAAGCCACCTGGTTGATCTTGTACTGGATTGTAAGTGTCACCACCAATAAGGTTGTAACCCATATCTCTTTCACACTTATCATCACTGTCATTTGTGTAACCATACATTACACTCTTTGTACCGTCTGCTAATGCACTTTGAAACTGATGGTCTGTAGTGTTTGAACTAATACCTACATTAACTGTAATTGTATTTGCATCTGGTATTGCATCAACTCTTACAATATTATTAAATTTAGGATCTGTTCCAGTGGCATTAGGTGCACCACTTGCTCTTGGATATGGATGGTCTGTTGCGTATGCGTCTTGAGCACATCTAAATGTAATTGCTCCAGTTTCGAATCTAATATAATCACCAACTTCATAAGGATGACTGTTGATAGTAAGTGTCATTACTCCTGTTGTAGGAATATATGTAGCGCCTGTTGGAGTATGCACACCTGCTGTTAATTGTCTTGTAATTGCATCGTTAATCCAAGCACGAGTTTCGTCTTTTAGAAACTCAACGTTTTGTTGGATTAGGTAATAAGCACTTGGGTGATAGTTTCCGCTGTAAGGAATTCCTGTATGGAAAATATAATCATTAACTTTTTGTTTTGCCATTTAGTTTAAACTCCTAATGCAATAGCCAACGCTGTTGCTGTACTATCTACGTATGCTTTGTTTGTTAGTTCTTGTTGCGTCACTGGTCTATTTTGTCCTATTGCTGTAGTAAACGTTGCACTTGTTGGATTTGTATTGCCTATCACAGTACTATTTAACCCATTTGATGCATTCAATGCTAAGAACGAACCGTCCCTTGCAGTGGTTTGTCCTATCGACATGTTATTTATTGTTCCTGCAACTCCAGTATTTACAACTAACTGTCCTGTACCGCTCGGACTTATTGTAACGTTCTTGTTTACAGGACTTAAATTTACTGTATCTGTAGCACTTAAAGTTAATGCATTTACATACATGTTACTCATAGTACCTTCGCCTGTTGGATTTATTAGTACTGTACTGTATTCTCCTTGTGGGGCGATCTGAATTTCTGCGTCTTGTCCTGTGAATGTAACATCGCCAACAACATTTAAACTACTAAATGCACCAACACCTGTAATAGTTGGATCAGCAGTTGTAATTGTTCCGTAAACAGTACCGTCTCCTGTAGCGTAATAAAGTGTATCAGGTGCAAGTGCTGGAACTTTAAATGTTACAATTCCTGTTGTTTTACCTTGTGCGTTAACACCTTCTAATGCTGTTGAGTCTGCTGTCTCTTTATATGTTAATCCTTCGTTATAAAATATAACAGGTGTACCAGCAATTTGTGTTGCTGAGATTCCTGCCGGATCAGCATAAAAAATATTCCAAGTTAAGTAAGGAAAGTTGCTTAAACTAAATGAATACTCAGAACCTCTAACAAAACTAAATGGAGGATTTTCTAAATTAATTTGTGTGCCTGTTGAGTATGTTGTATTCTCAACAAAGTTTGATCCAGAACCTTCACCAGTTTGTCTCATATAGAATCTATTGTCAACTATTGCTTCTTCTACAACTGAATATGTTAGACTTTTTAGTGTGACATTACCTTCAGCGTCAACAGTAAATCCCGGACTTGAAAATCCGTAATCTGCCTCAAATGGTATGTAGTTTACAGCCATGCTATATGCTCCTCATTATGAAGGTACCAATACGTTTTGTGTCTGATAATAGTTTGCACTAAACACTACCTTTGCTCCACGACCTGGAGCAGAATCATCAAGTGGTTTTGCGTTGCAAATAATATTCACATAACTATCATTAACTGTAGCACTCAAATCAATAATCTGATTACCTAAGTTACTACGTCCATATACAGTTAATTCTGCTGTACTTGGACCAGCAACTACTAAACATTTAATGATTTCTTTTTGAAAAGTTCCAAGATCAGCAACAATAGTATATTCAGCGGCGCAAAAGTCACCCACTAACCAACGATCGATCAACGTATCTTCTGTTATTTTTTTCCACGGTCCGTGATAACTTAAATTAGTACCGTTTTTCATTAGTACTGTGTTCTTTAAGCCTTTACCGAAAAATTTACCAATATCAAACATAATAGTCCTCTTTAGTATATTTATCGCTTAAGAAGATTTAATTTTTGACTGTAATGAGTTTAGAGTATTCAGGCAAATATAAGTATTCTACGTCACTCTTTGCAAGGGTACGCACAGCATCGTCTAATGTTTCAACCAATGGATCACCACCTAAATTGAATGAAGTGTTAAACACCATAGGAACGCCTGTTTTTTCCTTAAATGCTTTGATTAAATCATAGTAGTTTTTGTTCTGTTTTTCATTTACTGTTTGAATTCTACATGTACCATCTACGTGAATAATTGCAGGAATCTTTTCTTCAATACCTGGTTGACAGTTTACAGCATACATCATTGTTGGTGAACTTTTCATACCGCGTAAGTCAAACCATTCATGTACATCTTCTTCAAGAATAGTTCCAGCAAATGGTCTGAAATATTCTCTGCGTTTTACTTTGTTTACATGATCCTTACCGTCTGGATCTGTTGGATCATATAAGAAACTTCTGTTACCTAAAGCACGTGGACCGTTCTCACTTTGACCTTGGAATACAGCAACAATATTCTTATCAGAGATTAAATCAACAACATATCCGTTTGAAGTATCAAATACTTCTGCTTCATGCTTCTCTGCTATAATGCTAATTTCTTCGTCAGTATAATGATAATGTGGTCCGTTATATAATGTATCAACTGCTTCGTGTATACTACTGTCATTTGTAATAAGTCTATGCTGAATCATTGCCGCACCCATTGCTGTACCAGCATCATTACTAACAGGCTCAACATATAAATTAATACCTTCGTCTTTTAGTTCTTCTAAGTACCAATAATTTGCAACACAGTTTAATCCATAACCACCACTAAGGACAATGTTTTTGTTGCCAGTCATTTTAACTGCTTTTCTAATTAAGTTTGCAACTTGTTTTTGTGTTTGTGTCTGCACAGCATATGCCATGTCTCTTCTATTTTCTAATTTTGTAAGATCTTCGTCTTGTCCAACACGGTCTCTTGTTTCTTCAATAAAGTTTTTATTAACATATGCACCGTTTGGATAAGTTGGAATAATTGCATTTCTATTTGATAACGGATTTGTTAAATCTTCTGTAAACAATTTAGGAATGTTTTCGTTTGGTTTACCATATGGAAATAGTCCCATAGTTTTGCCTGCTTCAATAAAACTAAATCCACAATATTCTGTTACTGCTTCATATGTTTTTACAATTCCTGCTGTCTCACTAATAACAACTTCAGGTACTGTACCTTTACCTTCTCTATCACCTTCGCCAAAAAAGTCTGCACTAAATTCAGGATACTCAGCACCAACAATAGGTCCATAAGTTCCTAAGTGTTTGTAAACTGTTTTAATTGTAGCCGGATATTCACAAGTGTAAATACTTTCTGTTTCCCAAAGTGTAGTAGGATTATTAGGATCACCACCTAAGTTTGCACTAAAGAAAGTTCCTGCTCCGTCAACAATAACTGCTGTTGCAGTTTCAAATCCTGAATTATAAAAACTTAATCCTGCATGTAATTTATGATGGAAATAACTTAGATCAAGTACTTGAGGATGTTTTGGTAACAACTTAGGATCTCTATCAATAAGGCCTAACTTACGACAAATACCAGTATACACATCGTCGCCAGTAAAGTCAACTTGTCCTGCTGTTGCTTCTAAACTTTGCGTATGTGCAATACAAACGTAATCTAACTTGTCTGTATATTCAAGAATTTTCATCATTGATGCATACGGACCTCCGTCATACTTGTGTCTACTTAAACGTTCTTCTTCAATAGAAAATACTACTTCTCCGTCTTGAAGTAAACATACTCCGCCGTTATGTCCTCTTGCTATTCCTGCTATCCATAATGTTGGTTTCTTCATTTAAAATCCTATGTATCCAGTATGATTATAATCAACAACTTCTTTTAAAATGCCTTCTTCGAAACTTAAAAGGTCGTGATTTTCATCTTTTAGTTTATCTAATAGTTCAACTGTACTATGTTGTTTATCGTTATTTTTGCTTTTAAGACCCAAACTTGGACGCACTACTTCATTAAGATAGTCGTAATGTTGCCAATGACTTGGGTGTGGTTCCATCCAATCTTCTTTTGATTCTGGATCATAAAAAGTGTAATGTTTTTCTTTACGTGTCCAAGCAAACAAACCTAAAGGTTCTAACCAATTTGTTTTGTCTATGTTTTTGTAAACTTTTAATTCAGGTCTTTCTTTATATACGTCAGCAGTATCAGTTGGTGTTTCTCCAAAGTCATTTATGTTTGGCATGTCAGTACCTAACTTATTCATATGACCAATACTTGTCATACGCCATGTACAACCTGTGCTTTCTAATAATCCTTGTGTAAGTATTATTGCATTTTGTCCGTGCATATAATAACTATGCTCGTCCCAGAAAGTTTCTATCCATTTATCATCATAGCAAACTTCTCTATTCATGTAATTAAAAATACTGCCTTTAGTTTTCCAACCTATTTCGTCAGTATTTCTAATTGCATCACCTCGCTTACCTTTAAACTCTACAGTTTTAAAAGTATGCCAGTCGTTACGTGTATGCGTACTCCATTGTACAATTACTGTATCGTCTTTTGTAAAATTATTTTTTACGTGACATTCTGCAACACGTTCTGCAATAGCACGATTGCCTAAACCAGGAAAGCCCCAGTTCTCATAGTAGTCAAATTCATAACCTAAGAAGTCAGCATACGTTGGCCACGCATACATTGTGAAACTACAGCCAAATACAAATAGTCTATTCTTCTTGTTCTGGTGCTTCTGGGATTTCAACTCGTTTTCCATCTTTAATCATACTATGGACTGACTTAACAACAAGATCTTCTATTGTATCATTCATTGCCATAATACCTTCATTAGTTCTGTCAGACCATTCGTCCATTGTAATCCTAATAGGACTATAAACTCTTGCACCTTCGCCCATATCAAGGATGTCAAACTTAGGATTCTCAGGATAAGAAATATTTTCTTTAAATGTTGATCCAACAACAATAGTTGCTGAGCCGTCTATTGCATTAACAATATGTCCGCCTACACTATCACAACCTAAGAAGTGATCTGCGGCTTGAATAATTCCACACCAGAATCTTAAATCAATGTTTTGTGGAATAGCAACAGGTTCTTTTACACCGTGCTTGTTAAACTCAATAGCAATTTCACTCATAAAGATTATACCATAATCCTTTGAAAGTTTCTTAACAATGTTAACTACGTTTTCTGGATCAAAACTTCTTCCGCTTGGATCACCGATCATTCCGTTTTCGTTAACTGTTCCTCTACCAAATGGTTGGAAAACTATTACTTTTTTCTTTTTAGTTTTTTCTTTTACTTCTTCAATTAACTTTAGTCCAGACATTGCTTCTTGTTGACTAAGTTTAAGTTTAGGTCTTGGTAATTCTCTTACACCTTTATTATTAATTTCAATGTCATAGCACTGACCTAACGATGCTTTTTGATTATAATATTCCCATACTCTATATGGTTCAGGTGTTTTAAGTTCACGATCAATTAACTTATCTTCAAATAAGTTTTTGTGAAAAACATCATATGCTTTTTTATGTAGTACAGGATGTCCTTTGTAAAAGTCCATTCCGCCTTCGCATACAATGATAAAATCATCATCTGGATTTTCTGTGTGATAGAGTTCTAAAGCAGGGATTGAACAAATAACTCTGCCTGCTCCGCCGTTAATAAAAAATGCTGTGTTTCTTTTGTTTGACATTATGTTTTATAGTTCCTTTATGCAATTACTTATTGTATAGTTTGTTGTTGTTCATCATTCTTGACATAGTCCCAATAGAAGTGTTGTTGTCCGGTACGTGGTACTTGTACCACCCATTCTCCATCTACTAATACTCCACTTGGACTACTTGTTGGTAAATCTTCTCTTTCACCAAACTTATCACAGCAACTATCAACAGTTATAATAGGAATTCCATATTGCGTACTCATCATACGTAAGTGTACATCATGCCATTCCATCCATAACTTGTCTTGACTGTTTCCTCTATCACCATTTGTAGCATGTAATATAACTTCTACGCTATGTATACTTGCCATTAACGGTAAACTTGGTGCGTTAAATCTAAATCCATTACCCCAAAAATCATTACATATCATTCCGCATGTTCTTACGTTATTAAGATAATGTGTTTTAGTTGTTCCTGGTGGATCTGCTAATACTTGATCCCAACTATGATGTGGACTATCTTCCCCACCTACAATATATTGCTTATTAGTTGCTCCAAGTAATTCGCCTTGTTTATCATAATACCTGATCTGATTTTTTCTAATACTTCCTCGATGCTCAATATCAACCCATAGAGTACCAAGTGCAATACCCATGCCTTTTTTATTTGCATATGAAATAACTTCGTATGCGGCTTTGGCTAAGTCGGGCATGCCATTTTCTAATACTATATCAAAGTTTGGAAAGTAACCTGACAGTGAACCTTCAGGTGTTAATAGCCAGTCGCAGTTATTTTCTGCGGCCCAGTCAATTGCCTTTAGAATACTATCTTTATTTTTATTAAGATCTTGTGTTACAGGTATTTGAGCACCCGCAAATCTAACTGTATTACTCATACAATTATTTACATATAGGGTATAACTCTTAGGGTGAGATTTGGCTTATGCAGTACCGCAAGGTGAACGAGGAACATCTACTTTCCATGCCGCATAACGTTGACACTTGTGAACTCTAAATGTAGCACCTGTACCAGCATCTGCACCATCAGCAACTGCTTCGTATGTAAATGTAGCACCAACAAATTCTTTTGCCGGTCTTCCTTCTACAATATCTTTACCATCGTTAATTGCTTGGTTACTGCTTAAAGTTAATGCAGTAATAGCACCACTGTTAACTGTTTTTACAGTAGCAACAAGTTCGTCAGCAATAATAAAATTGTCTAAGTTTGCTTTTGCAAATTTAATTTTGTCACCTACTTCGTAATTAGAACCGCCAGCAGTAATATCAACAGCAAAACTATCTCCAAAACTTACAGGAATATCTCTTAATGCTTGTCTGTATGTTGCCCATGAAGCAATTAAACTTGTTGGCATATCGTCACTTGTTTTATCGTCTGACCAACCTAATAAAGATGTTCTATGTCTACGTAAGTGTGCCCAAGTAATGTGTGGCTTCTTCCAAGGATAATGTGGATTTCCACCTTTTATGCTACTTGCTACTTTAATAAATTCGTCATTGTTATTACATTCAATGTCAAATTTTTCGTATGTATGATGTGGATCTGGATCAACATAAGTTGTGTATTCTACACCATTTGGTAGTGTTTCTACCATTGTTTCATGTGCTTCATCATCTTGATCTGCTTCCATTAATGAGCAAATAATTGGAAACTCTGTACAGTCTACAAAAACTTTTTTTAAGTTTACAGGCGGATTAAAATCATTTCCATCTTCTTCGGTCATGTATCCTGCTGGTGCAATCTTGTTTGTTGCTTTATCAATAAACACCCACATTGCATCTGGGCCTTCGTACGTGTGCGTACCTACTAATTGTTGATTATCAAACTGCCCCAAATATTCATCTGGTTTAGCGTAGTTAAATGTATGTGTAATATCTGCCATGTTTTTTCCTTATTAGTAGTAAACTACGTAAACTAAGCCTCCTGCTCCTGGTGAACCACAACAACAAACTTCTCCGTATGCTTGTGCAGACATACCGCCACCACCTGGAAATAATCCAAAGCCTTGCGATCCGCCCCATGCACAACATCCGTTTGGTCCGTTTCTAAATCCACCTCTACCATATGTATCAGCAACCATCATGTTACCTCTATCATGGCAGTATTGACTTAATTGTGCTGTTGAATTTGTAGTTCCAATTCCAAAGTCCATGCCTGAGTGTCCGTGTACACAGTATCTCATTCTACAACATGAATAACATGTTCTGTACATGAAACATTCTGTACGCATAACTCTTCCTCCACATGCTCTTGCACACCAGTTACCTGATCTACATACATATGAATCACAACCTTGTTGACAGTTTCCTTTTTGTCTACAGCAAGTTGAACCTGCCGCACAAATTGTTAATTGTTGTCCAGCCTCTACTTCTGACGCTTTTTGTCCATATGCTCCACCTGTTGATGGATATCCCATTTGGCAACAACATCCGCCGTCACCAGCCGCTCCGCCGCCCCATATTTCAAAGGTTGCATATGATACGCCTGCTGGTACCGTCCACAAACAACATTTTCCACCGTTATTTTCGGTAGTAGTATTTGTGGCATAGACTGCAAGTTCTGCTGGAATTGCTTTAGCCTCTTCATAGCCGAATAAAAAATCTCTTAATGTTGACATACTACTATATTCTCCTTATGTTGCCGTATAGTAAACTGTTACTAATCCGCCCATGCCTTTCGCTCCGCAATAACATGTTTCGTTGTGTGTTACTCCAGAAGCACCACCCCCTCCAGGGAATACTCCGTGGTCTCCTTGATCTTGTCCATGTGATTTATAACAACCTGAACGTGACATTCTTGTAACTCCTGTAAACGGTGCACTCGGAATAAACTGGTGCATGTCTGATGCACAGTGAGCTGAACCATGTCCGCCACCTGTTGTACCACACATTGCTAAAGTTGCTCCATTTACACAACCACAGTTGAACATTTGACATCCACTGTATGAACATCCTTGGCTCCAAAAACATTTACTTGCTGTTTCTGCACCGCCCGATGAACACATACAAAATGAACTTGGTCCGCATACGTAACTCGGAAATCCTCTACAAGGATAACATCTTGAGTGACAGCAAGTTGATCCTGCCGCACATATTGTAAATGTTTCTGCTGGTGTAACTGTAATAATTCGTCTACCATAAGAACCTGATCCACCTGCCCAACCTTGTTGGCAACAACATACACCAGCGCCTGGTCCGCCGCCTCCCCAAACTTCAAAAGCCGCCCAGTCAGCACCTGCTGGTACTGTCCATTGACAACATTTACCGCCATTGTTTTGATCGGTAATGTTTGTAGCGTATACTCTTAATGAAGTTAAAGGAGTAGATCCTCCGGAACTTGTTCCATATTGTAATAAGGTTCTTAAACTTGACATATTATTCGTCGTCCTCTACTGTTGCAATATCCGCATCTGGCTCAACTGGAAAGTTTACCATATGTGCTGGAAACTCATCTGCTTCGCCGTGTTTAAATAATGCTGGTAAATCACGTAATTTTTGTCTGTACGTTGTCCACTTTGCTTTATGGTCCGCAGGCATATCGTCAGCAATCTTACTATCTGAACCTGTTAACATATTGTTTCTAACAATAATTAACTGATCCCATGATGACCAAGGTTTCTTCCAACTCATAGTCCATGTACCGCCAGTATAAGTTCCGTCAGTTAATGTACCATCTTTATTGTAAACACACTCGTCTAATTCGTATGTATGATCAACATCTGTTGGATCTGGTCTTTCGTATGTAGTACCATCTGGTAAATCTACAACGATATTAGTTTGTCCAACTACTGTGTCCCATTCTGTTTGTGCATCAAATAATGAACAAAGTACTGGGTCAGTTGCACAGTTGACTTCTATTTTAAATTGATCTTCTGGTACAGGGTATGTTTCCCCGTTTTCTTCTTCTGTTAACACGAGCCTGGAAGTATCACTACGTCCAGTATCTTGATCTACAAAAATCCAAATCTTATCAGGCCCGTTGTAATTCGCAGTCGCAGTGTTACCGTCTGCGTTTGTTTGGGCAAGATAGTCGTCTGGAAGATCGTAGGTAAATTGCTGTGTAATTGTTGTATTAGTAGGCATAATTTATTTCTCCGTTTCCTTAACTATAACTAACTTTGACTGCACCTGCTTGTCCCCAGCCGCCCCAGCAACATGGTTCTCCGCAAGCCGCTCCACCACCGCCGCCACCACCTGGGAAAGCCGCTAAACAGTTAAAGCATGAACCAGTGTTGGTAAAGTTACCCGCACACCAGTCTTTAGTTCTTCTTGACACACCAAATAATGCAGGACCTGTTACAAAGTTCCACATTTGGTTATGACAATATTGACTTCTTTTTGAACTTCCTGTAATTTGTGGAAGTCCCCAATCTCCTGTACCGCACTGCCACACAAATGATGGGTGACAAGTGTATGCATCAGTAAAGCAACATGCCTTACCTCCACAACCACCTGGTGCACAAGTTGTTGGAATACTTGAACCAGTAACAAAACTTGGATAGCCGTTTCCGCCTATACATCCGTGACAGCAACATGTAGTTGAACCGCCTGCACAGACTGTATATTGACATCCTGCCGTACTTTGTATTGTTCTGATTGCATAAGATCCGCCTGCGGCCGGTCTATTTGGAAACTGACAACAGCAACCGCCGTGTCCGCCTCCGCCACCGCCCCATAACTCAAAAGTTATGTTTACTTTGCTGGCTGGTAAAGTCCATAGACAACACTTACCACCGTTACCGATGCTCGTACTATCATTCCAAACCCAAAAGTTTCTCTGTACGCCGGCTTTTGCTGGCTCAACGTCTGAAAGAAAATTACGTAATGTTGACATGTTCTTCTTTTCCTATTATCTTACGTTCCACTAATAATCCAGCCGTACGTTGCACCTGTGTAAACAAGTGTTACTGCTGAGTTATTAATATCTAATGTTAAATCTTCATTTAAATTCTGGATCTTCGCGCCGTTACGTCCTACAGTTAAGTTTGCCGCGGCAAACGCTCCTGTTACGTCGACAATCTGAACTGTATCGTTTTCTAACAAACTTGTACTAATTGGTAGGGTTACCGTAAAGCTCCCACCTGTACAAAGAATTCTGTCATTAACTTCAGCCTGATAAGTCGTACTAACGGTTTTGAGTACAGTACCAGCGGTTCCAGTTGTAGTTATGTATCTTCCCATTGTTTTATCCTTCTATATGTATTTATGCCGCAGTCTCAATACCGAACGCGACTGCACTAACATTTCCTGAACTTGATCTAACGACCAACTTCTTCCCTGCGTCCATTACTATCCCCGATCTCTCAAGTACACCGTGTGCCAAGACTTCCGTCTCCCACTCTATATACTCTGCGCCTGTTGGGGTATCAGCCGCCGCAACTGCCATTTGCACACCAATTGCTTGATTTCCTCTATTACACACCGAACACGTTACAACTGCATAGTTGTCAGTTGGCACAGTATATACGGTAGTGTTAGTTCCAGCGACCAAATCGCTCGCTCCTAATCTTCCTGTTGCCATGGTTTAATCTCCTTTATCCCATCAAAAACATATTTAGCGCCACAGGTGCACCATCAACTCCACCTTGGAAGTTAAATTGTGCTTTGACGTTAATCGGAACTACTGTAGTTGTAGTAATTTCCTGTCCGGAAATCTGTACAAGACCTGCAATAATTTGGTTAACGTTAAGAGTGGATGCACCACCACCAATCTGTGACGTGATATATGTTCTAATTGCTCTTTGTGTTGGTACAATACTGTCGCTGTTCGCGGCAAATGTACCATCGGTGCTAAATTCGTTGACTGTAGCACCTGTGTTACCAAGTGCGATATTACCCAATGACAGTTCTTGCAATCCACTAATGTTAAATGCATCAGCGTTAAGTGTCGCAACACCTGTTGACTGTTCAACGTTAAACAGTCCACCTACTCTAAAGTTACCATCTTGGTCTGTTGACGTAAAGAATACTCTTCCGCCTCCGCCTTCAACGGCTTCACTTGCTGGAACTGGGTCCTGCAATGGTAGGTTTGGATAATTTGTATTTGTAAAGTTACCTGTACCAATGTCTAAGAAGTCATGTCCTGTTAGACGTACTTGTGAGTATCTTAATCTAATCTCTGAACTTTCTGTATGCACTGGGGCATTGTCTACTGGAATGTTTGGACTTACTTGCAACTGTGCAGTAAATGGTCCTGACGCTCCACCTAATAAATTTGTTATAGCAACAAGTTTGTAAAACACTGTTGGCTGATTTGCAAACACAACGTTTGAACCAGCTCTTGGTGTTGTGTTTAATCCTGATACTTGGACAAACTTACCACTTTGTAAGTTATCCATAAATCCACCACCATATATTACTTTACCACCAGTTGTATATGTACCTTGTGCTGTTGTATCAAGTGTTTCTGTTAATGTTGGATTTTTGTAAAGATCAAAATTGTCTGCATCAATAACTTTTACAAAATAAGTTGTTGGATCAAACAATCTAATCATTCCTAATACTTCTTTAATGTTTACTTTAGTTCCATCTATTGTAATACCATGTGCTACTGCTGTAATTCTACATGGGTTAGCCTTAGATGCTCCTGTAATAGTTTTCTCAATAGTTGTTGCAGTAACAAGTGCTGTTGCAGTATCAAATCCATCACCTCTACCTGCGTTAGTTGCACCAGCAAATGTTGGCTGACCTAATACACCGTCACCAACTCTAATTTCAAATGGTGCTTCAATAGTGTTGTTTGGATCAGTAATTGTCATTGTTACTGAACTGTCATAACCTTGTCCTGGCTCAATAATTCTAATTTGGTTAATTTTTTCATCTTGTACTCTACATCTACCAATTGCTTGAACACTTGTACTTGAACCGTCACCAGTTGGTGTACTAAATGTTAGCCTTGGTTCAATTTCGTATGTTGTAGTACTATCTAATAATGGTACAATCGCTTCACCAATAATGTTATCCCAACCTGCTGTGTCATCTGAATATTTTTTAACTGTTGCAACTTTTGTACCTGCGTTGTATGTGTCAATGTAAGCGTATTGTCCTGTTCCTAATCCTGAAACAATCCAAATAGCCATTCCTGCAAGTTCTCCTGATGTATTTGTATCAGTGTTTGAAATTGTAATCTGTGTTGCATTACCAATCTGTGCCGCGTTACCTGCTGTGTTGTAATCTTTACCACCGAAGTTATCACTTGTGTTAAGTAATCTTACTTCCATAACACCGCCTGTTCTGTATGTTGGTGTTACAGTTCCTAAACCAAAACCGTCGCCAGTAATAGTAATGACTGCATTACCGCCGTTAGTATCATAATCTCTACCAGCATTTAAATACTCCACTGCTATGACTCTTGCCGCATCAGTCATTACCTGACCAATTTGAGCCTGTTTATCTTTGTTATCTGTGTATGCAAGGATTGGAACTTCTGTTGAGTCAACACCTTCAGCAACAGCACCAAATGTACCATATGAACTGTTACCGTTAGTAGCACGAATCTTACCACCGTTCTCTGCAAGGTAACCAATGTGTCCGTAGTATGAGAACACTGACACCAGCTCAGTTCTACCTAAGTTTGTACACCATACACCAATACCATCTGATAGTACTTGTGTAAAGTCGTTGGCAACAATCGAGTCGTTACCACCTGCGTGTAAGTCACCGTCAATTTTTAATCCAACACAACCTGTACCAAAGTTTGTTACGTTTTGTACATAACAAGATTTGTTAATAATCCAAACATCTTTGTGTGCAGTACCCCAACCTGGATCTAACGATACGTAAGAACCTGCTGTAGGACGTTTAGTTCCATAAGTGTTTACTGAACCAAGTACACCATTTAATCCAATTAGTGTCATGTTTCTAATGCCTGTACCATTACGTACATAGAACATGTCGTTTAGTGTTGAACCGTTTGCAGAGTTAATATATAGTTCTGCGGCCCTCAAACCTTTGTAATTACCTGTGTAAATTATGTCATGTTGTATTGCTTCAATGTAACGTCTAACATCACGTTTACAAGAATTTTTAAGTGCAGTTGTAAAAGAATAAGCAGGATAATCAATTGCAATTTTACTAACTACTTCTTCAACTAAGAATTCTTTATTTGCTTCAAGTCTAATAACTGCGTCAGTGTATCCTGCTGTCTTAACAGGATCATTAACACCTGCAAAAGCAACATCTGAACCGTTTGCATTTAATACAAAGTCAATTTTATTTTTAATTGCTGTAGCAACTCCTGCCGCCGATGTACCTGCCGCACTTGAACCTGCCGGTGCCGCAACGTCTTGTGCTTTAACTGCTGGATATACTTTAGTACCTAATGAACAAGTCCAAGTAATACTTGAAACCTGTACAACATCAGTTGCCACTGCACCGTGTGCCGCGTCTGTTGTTATTGATACTATACCTGTAACATTATCATAAGCGGCCGCTGTAACGTTTACAGTAGTTCCGCTAAATGTAACTGTACCTCCACTTGTATAAGTGTGAGCATAACTGTTTGCACCTGTCATTATATCTAAAGTAGTTGCTGATGCGTTAGATGCAAGTACAACAAAACTTGTTTGAGTACTTGTTACTGCTGAGTTTGTAATAACATCATCTACAATGCTTGCCAAGTGTACAAGTCCTGCTATTGAATATACACTATCACCTGAATTTGTTAATTGTCCTGCTGGTGAAATTTTAGTTGAACGTAGTTCGTCACCAACCACAGCACAACCTTCTGGTACAACCATCGGAAGTACTTCGTTGAACTGTCCTGTCTTAACAAAAAGCGTGTCGTTTGCAACTAATTGTGCTGGGACTCCAGTTGTATTGCCTGCGGTCAAAGCCGCTGTAGCAACAGCTCTAAGAGCGTTTAAGATGCCTTGTGCTTCAGGTTCTTCAGTTAGTGTAGAATCTGTTATACGTAAAGTTGGAGTAGCAACACTTCTTGCCGCTTGGTAATCTGTTGCTGGTGCATCTTGTGTAATTACATCATCAATTAATGTTGTAATAAATGTAAGTGCCGCCGCAAACTCTGATGTAATACCATCGTTGCTTACATAGTATTGATCCGCCGCACTGTCAAAGTATGCAAGTGTTTCTAATCTTGTTCTCTTGTTACCACCATGTGATAAATCCCAAGCAAGTGCATCAATGAATGTACCTATATCTCTACGCCAGTCTGCCGCAGTGTAAGTAAATGAACCTGTGAATGGACTAATTGATCCAACAATTTGTGTATCAACCCAACTTATAACTTCGTCTTGTATAAATGATTTATTTCTTTTTAATAATTTTGTTGCGTTAGGTTTTCTTGCACCTTTTTCAATTTGCTGTAAACCAAACTGTACAGTTCTAAAAGGTTTATCAAGTGTAACACCTGCCGCTGGAACATCTGCATCAACTCCATCAAGTGCAGTATAATAAACTGCATCAAGTTGACCAAAGAATGACCATTCTGGGTCTGTTCCTGTTTCGTTAACTTTTAATACTTGTCCAGGTTGTCCAACTGGTAATCTTGTCGGACCTGATCCACCGTAGTAAACAAGGTCACCACGTGTAGTTAAGTTACCTGCTTCAGCACCACCATTTAATAAATTCCAAAAGTTACCTGCTGTATCTTGGTCTGGTCTATTTTGACCTGCACCAACTTGTTCTGAAGTATGTGGAGCAACACAAACATATGAGTTGACATCGTTAATACCTCTAACAACATCACCTTTGTCATAATAAGTTGCGTTTGTCCAAGCATTCTTCCAGTATAAACCTTCGTTAAGTTTGTCCCAGTAAACTGCATCTGGTGGTCTGTTACCTGTACCATCTGCGAGTGCAATAAATGTCCAACCTCCAAGTCTAACTACATCGCCGATCTTATAAGCCGTTGCGTTATTGTAATCACCTTGGAAAGAAAATCCTGTTGTAAATAAATCCCAATCACTTGCATTGTTGTATGGAATAATATTAAAGTTGTTTGTTTTTGAAACGTAAGTGTAACCACCATAAGTAACAACGTCACCTGGTTGGAAGTTTTCATTGTTCTGCCAACTGTCTTCAAATTCTAATCCTGGAATAAAGATAGACCATTTTGCTTCGTCAGCCGCAAGTGTTGCACCTGCTGTGTGGAACGTTCCGCAAATCCATAAGTCTGAGCCATACTTAACAACATCATTGTTTTTATATCTTGTTCCTGTAACCCAGTCACCTAAGTATTCAATACCTTTGTGTAAGTAATCCCACTTGGCTTGATCTTCTTCAAGTCCCGCTGTGTTATCAGCGCCTGCTGTATGTCCAGTGTTACAAACATAAACTTGTCCACCGTAACGTACAACGTCACCCTTTTTGTATCTTGTTGTTGCAATCCAAGCGTTTAACCAAGTTAAACCGTTTGCAAATAAATCCCATTTAGTGTTGTCTAATTCTAATCCGTCGCCTACTGTTGCTCCAGATGTATGTGCTTCTGTACACAAGTACATAACACCGCCATAACGAACAATGTCGTTAACTTTATATCTTGTTGTAACACCCCAATCACCTAACCAATCAAATCCTTCACAAAATAAATCCCATTTAGATTGATCTAATTCTAAGCCATCTGATGTTGTTGATGCTGATGTATGTCCTGTATTTGCAATATATAAGTAGCCGCCGTACTTAACAATGTCATTAGGTTTGTAAACAGTTGATAAAGACCAATTACCTTTCCACTCGTTACCATCTGCCATTTTATCAAAATTAGCAATTTGTGAGTCGAAGTTGGAACTTATATGACCAATATTAACAATATATGTACGACCACCGTAGCGGACTACATCATCTTTGAAGTATTCTTTGGCAGTGACCCAAGATCCCTTCCAAATAAACCTGATTCTACCTAATTTAAATTCAGCCATTGTTATTTCCTAACGTTACATTTATATTTATCATATCTGTTATTTCCCGTATCCCATTTCTTGCGGTGTTGTAGGATCGCCCTCATCTACAAGACCAAAGTTTGTAGCGCCGCAGAACATACTGTGGGCCGCCATGTCACCGTCAATTGATTTTTGAAAGTTCATTTGGGTAGCGATATTAATTTTTCTACCTGCTTCTGAACTAATTTTACGTCCTTGAATACGCACTTCACCAGCAATCACTGCGTTAACGTTAACGTTAGTACCACCACCACTAATTCTACTGTCAATATATCCTGCAATAGCCCGTTGTGTAGGTACAATTTCGTTACTGTTTGCAGTAAATGTTGTATCAGTACTAAATTCTCTAATAACAGCATTTGTACCACCAAGTGTAACACCACCTAATCGTAATTCACTTAATCCATCTAACTCAAAGTACGATGCGTTTAGTGTAACAATACCAGTTGCCTGTTCAACTGTAAATAATTCACCAACCCTAAAGTTACCATCCTGGTCAGTACTTGTATAGAATACTCTACCACCACCTTTGTTTTCAGTTTCTTGAAACTCTCTTACGTCGTAACCTTCAATTGGTGTTAGTAATGGATACTGTGAATTGTATAAGTTACCTTTACCAATTTCTAAGAAATCGTGTCCTGTTAATCTTACCTGTGAATATTTCTGTCTAATAGTTAAAGCAGTTTCATGTTCTGGTGATTCTGCTCTATCAATGTTTGGAGTAATACCAAGTGTTGCTGTAAAGTTTGGCGCACTGCCTGTAACATTTGTAATAGTTTGTACAGCATAAAATACATCATTAATACCAGCGATATATAAGTTATCACCTGGTCCAGGCTCTCTTGTTAAATCTTTAACTACAATACTTGTACCAATTTGATACATGTCTGCATAACCGTCACCTTGAACAGTAACACCAATATTAATATAACCTGTACCTCTGTTTGTAAATTCAACTTGTCCAACGCAACCGTTTGCCATTCTAACATCATAGTAAACATCTCTTGTATTATCTGGATCAATAATTGTCATTGTTGGAGGTGTTGCTCCGTATCCTGATCCAGGTTCTTGTATGTAGAACGTAAGTAATTTACCGCCACTCGCTCCTAACACAGTTGCTCTTGTTGTTGCACCTGTTCTTAAAGTTGCTAATGATGAAATAGTTCCTCCTGTTAATGGATAAAATATAGGTCCAGATGATGTTGCTCCTGGAATCATTCCTGAAAATGACCCACCCAATGAAGTTTTACTTGTCCAATAAACACCATCGTCTGATTGAACAATGCCTCCACTTGCACTAACACCTAAGAATACACCTTGATTGTAATTAATAAAAATGTTATCAGCAATATCAGTATTGTTTCCTGTAATCCATACAGTACTTGCAGTTGCTATTGAAGCGTCTGTGAAACTGTGGAAGAATTTATTGTTAACTGTTGAAATATCGTTTGGTGAATCATATGTTGATGCAACAAATTTACCTGCGCCAAACACAAGATCACAAACATCATGTTGTACTTCACCAATGTTTGGTCCAGAAGTCCATGTAACACCATCGTCAACACTTTCCCAAGTATCGCCTGATTCGTTTGCAGTAATCCATTTACCATTACCATAAGCAAGGAATTTTACGTTACTAACACCCGCTGTAACTTCTGTCCAGTTAGCGCCGTCATTAGCACTTCTATAAATTTTATCTGTTCCTAATCCAATAGCACAAATAACATTATTACCTACTTCAATTTTATTAAATGTAACTCCGTAACTTAATAAGTTAGTTGCAGAATCTCCCCAACTTGTTCCGTCATTGGATTGTTTAACTCTACCATTACCGTCAACTGCAACAAATTGTGTATTACCTTTAACAACTCCAATGTAAGTTAAATCTTGATATGACGGTGCTTCAGTAAATGAAGATCCATCATCTGTATATATAATACTATTTGTTCCTACAATAACAGTTCTTTTGTTACCACTAACAATCGCTTCAGCACTATCAATTGCCGCACTATTACTTGGAAGTGTTGCACTATTTTGTGTAAACGTTGGACTTGTAAATGTTAATCTTGGTGTAATCTCATAACGTGTAGTTTCATCTAACACTGTTGCAATAGGCTCACCTGGAAGATGATGTTCCCAACCCGGACCATCGTCAATACATCTTGCTACAGTCATTGTTTTATCACCTGCGGATACTGAGTCAATAGTATATGTAACATTGTTACCTGTACCGCCAATTGCCGCCGCTTGTATAGTAATAATATCAGCAACTTGGTTCTTAGTACCTACACCTGTAATTGCTATTCCTACAATTCCTGTTGCATCAATACTTACTGTAACTGTTGGTGGAGTAGTATCTGCTCTACTACTTGTACCTAATATGTTTGTATACACACCTTCAGTAAGTGTTGCATCTTGTCCACTTGTTACTGTTGTTGTAATTGCACCACCGTTGTTCCAATCATAACTTGTAATGTAGGCGTATTGTCCTCTACCTTCACCTTCAATAATTGTAATTAATTTGTTTAGGTAGTATGCTTCGTTGTTAACATCTTGGTTAGCAATTTGTATGCTTGTTGCATTACCACTTTGTGCTCTGTTGTTAGCATATGTATATCCGTCACCACCTGCAAAACTTGAGTCACCTGGATCAGTAACTCTAATTTCTTGTACTGAACCATCTCTAAATTCTGTTAATAACCCTGTTGCTCCTGATCCTGAACCAGTAACTGCTACTGTACCATTTGTGTAATGTGTACCAGTTGTAGTATATCCAACTGCAAACAATTTGTTTTCATCGTTGTATACTTTACCTACTGTTGCTTCTGTCGAATAGTTGTCTACTTTAGCACTGATTGGAGTTTCGTTAGTGTCAAATCCTAATGCAACTGAACCATATTCACCATATGAGTTGTTACCGTTTGTAGCACGTACTTTTCCGCCTTCAGTACACAAGTAACCAATATAACAATAATATGTAAACACTGATACAAGTTCTGACAATCCGTCTGCGTTACACCAGTAACCAATACCGTCTTGTATAATTTGTGTAAAGTCGTTAGCAACAATAGATTTGTTACCGCCGTTGTGTAGTGTTCCGTCAACTTTCATACCAACGCATTTTAATCCAAATGTTGAACAGTTTTGTACGTATGTTGATTTAGTTGTTACCCAAACACTTGTATCGTCTGGACCTGTACCTGGATCAAGTGCTACGAATGCATTACTTAAACTTGCTAATTCTCCGTCTGATGTAACTCTTTTAATTAAGTTTTCATCTGCTACTGTAAACTGTCCTTCAAGTCCTGACATTGTTAAGTTTCTAATACCACAACCGTTTCTAACACGGAACATGTCATTACCTTTAGTTTCAGCAGTTGCTACTACTGATGTTGAACGTAGTTCGTCACCTACAATAGCAACATCTTTTGGAACAGTAATTGGACAAATTTCTTCGTAACGTCCTGTTTTAACAAGTATTGTTGCTGGTGCTCTTGTACCTTCATCTTCTAAAATATATTGTGTAGCATACTTAATTGACTTAAATGGAGATGTTGCTGATAATCCTCTACCTGCACTGTTAGCGTCAACGCCGTCTGGAGAAACAAAGTAAACTTTTTGTGTTTGCTCTAATGATTCCCAATTTAAATCTGTATCTGCTTTAACTTTAAGTGCATCACCTGGATTGTTAATTCCTAATCTTGCAGTGTTTGTTGAACCATGAGTTCTAACGTCACCGTAATATTGAAGTACGTTTGTATTACCACCTTCAACAACTGTTGTCCAGAAGTCTTCTTGTGTATAATCAATGTCTAAGTCTGGTCTTGATCCTGAAGTACTTGCACTATGTCTTTTAATACAACGATATAGTGTACCAACATAAGTTACAATGTCACCTAAGTAGTATTCGTTGGTTACTGGAGAAGAGTTTACTATTACTGTTTCTGCCCAGTTACCTCTAAACTTATCGCCGTCGATTAATGTTTGCCAGTAGTTGTCTGAATATTCTGTTGTTAGTATAGCATCGCCATACATACCACTATGGGCGTTACATACAAGATAGTTTGATTTATATGCATCTCTTGGTACAATGTACTGTACATATCTTTCTGTTGCCGCCGCAAATCCTGAAACATATGCCGCTAAGTCTGCAACCTGAGTTCCGTCTAACCACCATGTTTGGCCATTGCCAACATAGTTATATTGTCCGCCTGTATGATGACCGTTCTTACTTGTGCTAATGTATAATGCATGTGTAAGATTAGATGCATCGTTTTGATAAAATCTATAAGTGTTTTCTTCTTTTAACGTTAATGGTCCTTTCTCAGCACCGTTAACATAATACACATTTCCACTGCCTGGATTACCAACTGTGATTGTAACATTAACTGTTGTCTTAACATCATCTGGTTCTGTACCTACGTTATCTCTAAGTGCATGGTACAACCAACCACCAAATCTTACAATATCACCTGTTCTATAAGCGTTAGCGGCATTCCAATCTGTTGCAGTTTCTCTTAAGTCTGGATTTTGATTATACTGTGAACCTAATCTGTAGCCTTGTACAGTTAGTTCCCAGTCGCCAGTGTCTTGAGTAATTCCGTTAGTACTTGGAGTACTATTAGTATTAATTGTTAATGCAGTATAAGTGTAACCACCGTAACGTACAACATCACCTGGCTGATAAATTTCTGAATCAAGCCATTGTGTTTCATATTCGTAACCTGGTAACCAGATGCTAAAGAAACTTTCTGCAAATGTTATATCTGAATTATGTCCTGTAGTACAATACCACATTGTAGGTCCAAACCTTACAACGTCACCAACTTTATATTTTTCTCTTTTAGAAAGTGTTTGGTTTCCTGTTCCGCCTGATGCATTTCTATTATTTCTATTTGCAAGTGCATCTTCTTTGTTAAAATATAATTTAAGATTGTCGCTGTCAACAATTCTTACATAGTAGTAAGTGTTTTCAACAAGATTGTCTGCTTGTGTACCGTCAGTTGTATACTGAACTAAGTCGCCGTTGCTCATAGCGTGACTTGTTACTGTAAGTACACCTGTTGCTATTGATTCAACTGCTACATCACGTTTTGCAATCCAATGCTGTTTATAATCTATACCCGAAAGTAAAGTTTCCCATTTAGTTAGATCTTCTTCTAACCCAAGACCATCGTCATTTGCACTCAAATGTCCAGTTACACAACGATAAACCATTCCGCCGTATCTTACTAAATCATCTGCTACATATCTTACTCTTGGTGCCCAGTTGTATTTCCATTGATCGGATCTTGTTACAATTTCCCATTTAGTAGAGTCTGCTTCAAGACCTGCAATAGTAGTTGAACTTGTATGTTCTTGTGTTGCAATATAAACTACTCCACCATATTTTACAGTATCGCCAATAGCATAGTTTACTTGTGGTAACCATTCGTATAACCAATTCTGATCAGCAACCATTAATTTCCAATTACCAAAATCGCCATCGCCTAATACACCTTGCTCTTCAATATTAATGTATGAACCTTTGTCTTCACTGTCTACAGTTCTGTCAAAGTACCAAATTTTATCTGGAGCATTTAGTGGAACTGTCCATCTAATAGTTCTACTTGAAGCACTTGCAAAGTTACTTAGGTATGCTGAAAGTGTAGTTACAACACCGTCAATGTAATATGTAAATCCGTCTGTGTAATAATCTACAAGGGCAGTATCTGCATTGCTACCATCTTCGTAAACACTAAATCCTAATGGGTGTGTTTGTCCACCGAAGTTAACATTTGTTGCTTCCGTTTGTGAAAATTCGTATGTAGTACCTTTTTGAAAAGTTAAAATATTTTTCTCAGTACCATTTAAATAAATTGTACCTGTAGAAGATTGTCCTCTACCTGTTGCAAATATACTACCACTATCATAGTCGATTGTTACGTTTATTGTAGTAGTTGTACTTGGAACAGTGTATGTTGCAGATGTGTGTCCGATGATTGCTGAGTAAACTTGTCCACCATAACGAACCATGTCGTTAACTCTATAATAGTAGTTAGGTTTCCAATCACCAAGCCACTCATAACCGTCAGTCATTTGTGTCCACTTAGGTAATGTTGCGTTTAAGTAATCAATATAAAAGTCTGGATCAGAAGTATGTCCGTTTAAGCAAACAAACGTTTTACCACCATAACTTACAATGTCATCTTTAATATATTGTGTCGATGTAAGCCAAGGACCTTTCCATCTAAAGCGGATTCTATCAAGTTTAAATTCAGCCATTGTTTCTACTTTCCTGCATGTTCATATTGTATTTAACCATTATGGAGATACCCCATCTGGAAAATCATAATTTTGATTAATTCTAACTATTAAGTTTCCTTCGTCGTCAACATAATAAATTAGATTTCTATCGTCCCATCTAAATTGTTCGTAACGTAAGTTGGTGTATGATGTGTTATGTTCCTCATCTCTACCTTCAAAAAACTCAATTCCTCTTTGGAAATCTGGATAGTTCTGTTCTGGATCTCCTGGTCTATTCAATTGCACACCGTCAGTTGCTTTTAACTGATCTGATTTGACCAAATACAAGTCGCCTTCATCTGTTCTACGTAATCCGTAAAAGAATCTACTTCCCTTAACTGATTTAAGTAGTGTTCCTACTTCTGTACCTTGATAAAAACTTGCCATTCTCTAATCCTTACGCAATGTTAATAACATTACCCATGTTGCTGTGTGCAGTACATTGATAATATAATGTTGCCGGTGCATCCATCGGTACTACAAAAGTAATAACCCCTGTTGATGCTCCGTTGTTTAATACTCCGCTACCGTATGCTCCACCACCGTTTGAAACTCTAATTTGTAAAGGATGACCGCCACCACTTTGATTATTAAAGTAATATGTCTGTCCTTTTTTCAAATATAAAACTGGATCATTAGTTGTAGTTGGAAATCCAGGACCTGTAAATGTGTAGTCTGAAGTTCCTGCTGAACCAATAGTCCAAGTTGTTGCCGGACCGTTCTGCATAACATAACTTGTTCCGTTGTATCCAAGTGTGTAACCAACTAATACGTTTGTTGTAGAAACATCTGTTAATGCATTAAGTGTCGTTGCACCAACTGTTCCATCGTAGTTAATTGTTAATGTGTTACCTGTAACTTCAGTTGCAATACTTGTACCACCTGCTATTGTAAGTGTGTCTGTTAATCCTGTTGCCGCTACTGTTCCTGTGTCACCTGTAAATGATTCGAACAAGTTTTGGTCTGTTGATTGATCAACAACAAACTCTAAAGCATTTCCTGCTGAGTTAACTTTAACAAATCTATTTGCCGCACCTGTAAAGTTTACTGGTGTATCAGATAAGTTTAAGAAAGCACCACCAAACAATGTTGGCTTATTAGTAAAGTTAGTGTAGTCTAAGAAGTATGCACTATCAAATCCGTCTAACGTATCAGCGTCTGTTCCGCCGCCGCCTGATGTAATATCTGTTCCTGGTGCCCATTGTGCGCCATCCCATTTAAGAACATCACCTGTGCTTGCCGCTGTACTTGAAACATCACTTAATGAACCAATTGTAATACCACTAACTTCTGATGCTGTAATTGATGTTGAATATTCTAATGCTGTTGCACCAGAGTTAACTCTTACAAGATTGCCACCGGCCGCTGTAAAGTTATTTGGAGTATCTGTTAATGCAATAAACGAAGTAGAGCCTCCACCACCACCGCCTGCGCCTGGTGCAAATTTTCCACCTGATGCACTCCATACAAGAACTTGTCCATCATTAATACCTGTTATATCAACATCTGTTAAAGCACCAACGCTTGTAGTAGTATCTAACATCTTGACCCAAGCATTACTATGAGCGTAGTAAACTGCCGCGTCTGCTGTAACTTTTGCTAACATACCATCGTAGGTTGTAGGACTCGGTAGGTCTGCAAATGTTGGATATAAGAAAGTAACTTTGTTACTTCCTGTTACTGTACTTGGATATGAATTAAATACTCCGTTTGTGATAACGTCAAGTACTGATCCATCACCTAATGCTGTATATAACTCGTTAAAGTTATTATTAATTTTCGTAGCGCCTGCTCTAAGGTTATCACCTTGCCCATCATTTGGTAGAACACCTACGTTTACTTGTTGTTTGCTCATTTTATCTCCTACTCCTACGTTTGATCAAATGTAAAGTTGTTGTTATCAAGCGTTATACTTGTATTGTCAAATTCTTTGTCGCTGTCAATGATTGTTATAGTGTCGCCAGCATATTCAACTGCGCCATCTGCAAGACCTTGGTTAATTCTTACAACTAACTCACCGTCATCATTAACATAATAAAATAAATTAGCGTCATCCCAACGAAACTGTTCATAGTTTAAATTCTTATATGTCAAGTTATGTGATGAATCTCTACCTTCAAAGAACTCTGCACCTTCGTCAAAGTCTGGAAAGTTATCTACTGGATCACCTTGCTTGTTAACTACTATAGTATCTTCCAAACTTAATTGGTCTAACTTACCTAAAAATAATTCACCAGCGTCTGTTCTACGTAGTCCATAAAAATATCGTTCACCAAGATTGTCTTCAATGGTTTGCGTTATTGTTTGTCCTATGTTAAAAACTGACATATTACACTATCTCCACATAACTCATTACAGCATCTAAACTTGCATCAATGTCTGATACTACAGATATTGTATTGTCTGCCGCAATAATAATTTTTTCACCACCGTTCAAAACTTTCATAGTTGAGTTTGGTGGAAGCAACACATCTTTTAAATAGAATGCTTCAATTGATGTGTCGTCTGCAATTAAAACACTTGTACTTACAACAGATTCAGTTAGGTTGGCTAAAGATAATCCAACAACTGTTGCTGTTGTACTTGGTCCAGCGGAGTAAATTGGAACTTTTACTTTTCCTATTTCTTTAACTGCTTTATTTCTAAAAAATGTTGCCATCTTATTTTCCTATTATCCTATTGTTACTGCCATTTTAATAGCAATTTCTTCTGCGTCTTGTGCTGATACAGCACCTGAACTACCTGCTACTGAAACCCACTGCCCTGCTTGGTCGTAAATTTCAACTCTATCGTCTTGCGTATTAAAACGCATCATGCCTGTCTCCGGTGTTGGGTGTCTGTTTAGTAGTGTTCCTGTTGGAATAACAAAACCACCCGTTCCTTCAATTTTGAAGTAACCATCACCTGTTTGTGCAAGTGTAGTAATAGCGCCGGCTACAGTATTAGTTATCGAATTTGCGTTGAATCCAAAATTTTCTACAATAACTTTACCAGTTCCGTTTGCTAAAAGGTTCAAATCAGCGTTTGTAGTAATGGTTCTTACAGTATTTCCTTCAATTTCAATGTCATCAACTAATAATTTGGCAACATTGAACCGTGTTGCGTTAGCATCAGCAATTAAATTTCCTTGTGCATAAAACCGTAGTGTGTCATCGTCTGCGCCTGGAGTTAATTCTGCTGTAATATAAGTATCTTGGTCATTGTCACGTACACCGTTAAGAGTAATCCATGCTCCGTCATAACCTTCAAACACATCTGTGTCTGTGTTGTAACGTATCATACCATTTACTGCTGTACCTGGACGTTGTGCTGTTGTACCTTTTGGTAATGTTAATGAACCTGTTGAATCAATCTTAACTGTTTCACTTCCTGGATTAAGAACTATGTCACCTGGTGTTGAAATAATATTAGTTTTAAAACTTAAATCGTCTACAACAATACTTCCTGTACCACTTGCACGTAATTCTAAATCTTGGTTTGTGTTAGTTGTTTGAATAACATTCGTATTAATATTAATATCATCAACTTGTACTTCTCCTGTATGAACTTTCTTCCATTCATAACTTGAAGTACCTAAGTCATATGTTCCATCTTGACTTGGTACAAGGTTACTTGCAATACCTGCCACAATGTTAATACTATCACTTGCTTCATCACCAATTGTAATGTTACCACCTATTGTAACATCTCCTGTTACATCTAAGTTTCCTGTGATGTTTACATTGTCTGCAAAATTAATAATACCATCAGCACTGTCGATATTCAAGTTTCCACTTAAACTTTCTACAGTGTTGCCACTTAATCTTGTGTTACCTGTTTGAATCTTGTCGCCATCAATAATAGTTGTACTTGTGCCAGTGCTAAATCTAACACTTTGTAAAGTATCAACGTTAAAGTTTGCGTTAGTAAAGTTAACAGTACCAGATGATTGGTCAACATGGAATACATCACCAACTCTAAAGTCACCTTTATGGTCAACTGAACTAAAGTAAATGTTTGAATTATTTAATTTTGTAACTTCTTGACTTTGCACAACTGTTGAAGGATCATTATCAACTGCTTTACCGTTACCAATGTATGCAAGGTTCTGAGAGATAAGATACATAACAACGCCGTTACCGTCGCCGTATATTCCATAGTTACCATAAACACATGCACTACCAATTGATCTAATCTCACAACCAAAGTCTGAGAAGTCAACCAGTTCCATTCCAGTTGCATATGCACCTCCACCAAAGCCAATTGTTTGATCTAAAATAGTTTCGTCATCAAGTGTTGTTGAAGTATCTGTACCGTTAAATCTTAATAACAATTTAGTGTTATTATCGTTTGCAACTTCGTTCAATGGTGGTGTATAAGAACCTGCTGTATATCTTGCACTGTCTGAAATTCTAAAGTCATCTACATAACCGTTCCAGGCATTTGAAGCATCATACACTGCACCAATAATAAATGGTTTACTTGTTCCAAGTGTGGTACTAAATGCGTTATCACTGTCAACTCTTGTTCCGTTAACATATAAATTAATTGTATTGCCTGAACGTGATACTGCAACGTGTGTCCATGTTGTAGTTGATAACGTTCCGCCGGATAATATATCTGCACCGTTGTAATAAACTTTTACCGTACCGCCTACTTGATATATGTATAAGCCTGTGTCAGAAGCAGTACCGGCTCTCATATCAACTAATGATGTTGTACCTGTTACACTATTAGCATAAAAGTAACCTTCAATAGTAAAGTTTGCTGTTCCTAAACCAAAGTCTGGATCGTTTGCAATACTGATATAGTCGCCAGTACCGTCTAATTGTAAACTACCAGTGCCGTATTTTTTAATTGTTGTATCTATTTGTGCTTGGCCTGAAACAACTACTGTTTTTCCGCCACGTTCAAATTTAGTTTCAAGTCCAGCGGCATTACCATTTAGGTAAATGTAGTTTCCGTCTACTTCATTTACTGTTGCACTAATTACAGTTCCGCCGGCTTGTGTGTATTGAAACACTTCAGACGCTGTTGGTGTTCCAACAAGTCCGCTTAATTTAATTTTAGTACGTCCTGTACCTTTTAATCCTGTAGAACCATTAATACCTTGCATCGCTTTGTCTGCAAAGTATACAAAAGAGTTTAACCATTCAACTCTTGCACCGTTAGTTACATATAATCCAACTGCTCCAGGAACAATAAATGTTACTGCATGGAAAAGCATTGATGCTTCTCTTGATCCTGAAACTGCTACTGCACCATCTACGTATGCACCACGTCCTGCATCTCCTTGATCAAACCCTCTTGGATCACTTGCACTTGTTACACTACCTTTTGTAATTACTGTTACGTTTTTAATGTAAGGTGATCTTGAAGTAACATTAAAGTTACTTGCAAATTTAAAAGCATAACCTTCGTCAGCAACACTATTATAGTAAAAGTCTTTAATTGACAAGTTCATAACACTTGTTTCGCCTTGTAATATAAAGCAGTCATTGTTATTTGTTCCAGCAGTAGGTGTAATGTTTACTGATCTAATGCCTTCACCTAATATTGCAACACCTGCTGGTACTGTTAACGGAAATACTTCTTCGTAATTACCAGGATAAATGTGAATAGTGTCTCCTGCTGTTGCAGAAGTTAGTGCTTTTGTAATAGTTGTGTATGGTGCTTGTGGGTGATCGCCAGCATTTGTATCGTTACCATTCTTAGCAACATAATAAATATTGCCTGGTGTTGATGTTAAGTCTAAGTCTGACAATGTAATACTGTTTGCAACAACTGTTGTTGCTGTTACATCATCAAAGTAACCATGATTCCACTTTTTAGTTGAACTACCAATTGTATATGTGTTTGTTGTATCCGGTATTATATTACTTGCTATGTCGGCATTAATAGTGATAGTATCTGTATCGTCATCACCAATAGTAATATCACCGTCTGCACTGATGTTACCAGTTGCATGTAAGTTACCAGTAACATTTGTATTACCTACAAAGTTAATAGTACCTGTCCCGTTAGGACGAAATTCTAAGTTTTGATTAGTTCCTAATGTGCGAATTACACTGCCGTCAATTTCAATATCATCAATTTGTAATCTATCTTGGTAAATTACACTGTTTGGAGTTGCAATATTAAATTGACTTGCTGAAGTAGAGATTGTATTAGTACCACCATCAATTGTTATATTACCAATTGGTAGTGTTGTGTCTAAAATGTCTAAAGATTGTATCCTTGCTGAACCGTTTATATCGAGCTCGGCTGACGGTGTTGATGTCTTAATACCAATACGGCTATTATTAACATCTAAGTAAAGTAAGTCTGTTTCAAACGCTAAATCCACTCCTTGACGAAGCAAATTTGCCTTCAAAAGCGGACCAGATATACGACCAACTGCCACCTTTTTCTCCTATAAACGGGGATCCTGTCCCTCTACCCTGTCAGACAAATACTTGCCTCTATCGCTGGATAACCACGGTTTGTCCTGCAACGGCTTGGCCAGCCCTTCATTGCATTAATAGTATTTATCGTTTTTGGATATTAGCCTAAGATAAGGTTCCAAAGGAAGTTAATTGATTCGGCATATTCTTCAGTAACAGATTCACCACCACCTGCCGCTAAAACCCACTGTGTTCCGTTGTAACTTTCAAGGTATCCACGCTGTGAGTTGAAACGTGTCATACCTTGTGCTGGCACTGCTGGTCGTTGTGCATCTGTACCGAATGGTACTACAAGTCCTTTGGTTTGATCAAACTTTAAGTATGAATAAATGTCTGCAAGACTAAATGTAAATGGTGTATTAAGTGTATTTGTAATAGTATTGTTTTTAAATGTAAGATCTTCCTGACCAATACTCCCTAAACCATTGGATAAAAACTGAATATCTGAATTAGGTGTAGCACTTGTTATTGTATTACCGTCAATTGAGAAACTATTTTGTGAATCAAGTCTATTTGTAGTTAATGTTAAATGATTAATTGTTGTATTAGCCGCATTTCCTGTTACTAATGAGTATTGATTGTTACTTAGGTCAATATATGTATCTCGGTCAGTGTCATATAAGCCGTCAAAACTAACATTACCACCACTATAACCTTCAAATATTCCTAATGAGTTATTGTAGCGTAAATCACCAACGTTGTCTTTACGCTGTAAATTAGTACCTGTAGGAAGTCCTAAGTTATTAGTTGCTGACATAGTAAGATTATTAGTTGGTGCTAATGTAAGATCAGTAGTATACGATCCTAATATATTACTTCTTGCAGTAATATTGTCAAATACAACATTTGCCGAACCACTTGCACGTAAATCTAAATCTTCATTTGTATTATTAACACTAATAGTATTTGCATTGAAATTAAAACTATCTACTGCTAACTCATTGAAGTAACCTTTCCTCCAACGTTTAGTAGATGTACCTAAAGTATATGTGTCTGTAGTATCTGCATATAAGTCTTGTGCAAAAGATGTAGTAAAGTCAACAGTATCACCTGGTTGATCACCAAGTGTTACAATATTTCCGCCAAGTGTTAAGTTTCCTGAAACATCTACACTTGCCATTCTTGTATTTGTAAGTAACTCATGTGTGTTTGAAGGAGATGCAAAGTTAATTGGACCTGCAACGGATCTAATTGTGTTAGGAGAAAGAATTCTTATTGCACCTGTTTCAACAATTCCGCCATCAATAAACGTTGTATCTGCGTTTGAGCTTACTCTTAAACTTGAAAGTCCCGTAGCATCAACAGTATCAGCATCAATACTTGTTGTACCGTCTTTAAGATTTACAAAAAATGTATCACCAACTCTAAAGTTACCTTGTTGATCTTGTGATTGATAGTAAACTTTTCCGTTATTTAATTTTGTAACTTCATTTGCAACAATAGATTGTGTATTATCATTTGTTACATTCTTTCCTGAACCAACATAAGCAAAGTTATGTGATATTAGATATGCTAAACAGTCTGCTCCATCTACTTCAATACCTTTGTTTCCATACACACTTGCTGAACCAATGGATCTTATTTCTCCACCTTTAATTAATACACTATCACTACGCCATCTACCAGCGCCATCCACTATGTACATTGCTCTATTAGCGAAATAAGCGAATGAATTTAACCATTCAACCCTAACACCGTTAGTCATTGTAAGTGCATCAACACCCGGAGTAATAAATGTTACTGCATGGAATAACATACTTGCTTCATTTGTATCATGATCACAAACACTACCATCTACAAGTGCGCCTTTACCAGCATCACCAGAATCGAATCCTCTTGGATCACTTGCACTTGTGGTTTGTCCTTGCGTAATTACTGTTACATTTCTAACATATGGGCTACGTGATGTAACTTTCATGTCACCTGCAAATCTAAAAGCATATCCTTTATCATTTGTGCTGTCATAAAAGAAGTTTTTAATTGTTAAGTCTTCAACAGTGCTTTCACCGTTCAATAAGAAGCAGTCTTCACTTTGGTTATCAGTGGTCGGACGTATCTCAACATTACGTAAGTCTTGGCCTTTTACTGTAACACCTGCTGGAACTTCTAATGGCCACTGTTCTTCATAATCGCCAGCCGCAATAAGAACAGTATCTCCTGCTGTTGCTCGACTCAATGCATACTTAATTGTTGCAAGTCTACCTTGTGGTGCTGTTCCTCTATTAGTATTGTCACCGTTAACAGCAACATACCATATGTTACCTTGCGAAAGTGTAACTTCAATACCAGCAACTGTAATATTTTCTACGCCGATGTTATTAGTTACTGTAAAATCTTCTGTTTGTAAGTCAAAACGTTTAGTAGTAGTACCTATATTGTAAGTTGAAGTAGCATCCGGAATTAAATCACTATCAATGTCTCCTAAGAATCTAACGTTATCTTCAGAACCATCACCGCCTATTAAAACATTACCATCAAATGTAATATTACCTGTTGCATGAATGTTACCATCAACACCAACTGTTTGTCCTGCTGTAATAAGTTCGTTAGTACCTGCGCCTTGCGGAATAAAGTCTACATCAGCATTTGTAGTATGCGAGCCAATGTAATTATTTTGTATGTCAACTGAAGATGTTTTAATACCGCCAACAACTACTCCACTACCTGCACCGCCGGCATGATTAATATTAATATTTCCTGAAGGAACACTTATACCGTCTGGACCGAATGTAAAGTTACCAATGTTTAAATCATTAGTTACTGTTAAGTCTTGTCCGGCGCTTCTTGCTTTTAAAGTACCGTCAACTGTAAGATCCCTTGGCCTTGTTACTGTGTTAATACCAATTTTACCATCAGTATGACCTATGTACAGTAGATTAGTTTCTACTGAAAGATCTGCTTCACGCTGTAAATTGGCCTTTAATAACGGACCGGATATTCTTCCCAAACTCATAGTTAATACTCCTTAACTATATTTATTGGATTTACTTGTCGAAGTTATGTAGGACTGTTACGGCTTTGCCGTTTGGTACTGCTGAAAGGAATTTGATGTAATAACCGTCTGCATATGGACTATTTGGTCCTGCAAGGTTACCACTTGAACTTTGTTCTAATGTGTAGTTTGTTACAGATAACTGTAAAACGTTTTCTACAATTACTAATGCACTCTGTGCTGATGCTGGTACTGGATATGAACTGTCGTTAGCATTAAGAGGCCCAAACACAGTTTCAGTACCGTCTCCTGTGCCTAAACTTTGTTGTGTAATTGGTGTTGGTTCTTTAAGTCTAATCTCTTTCCAAACACCATTATCATAAAATTCAACACTGTTGTTTGTAGTGTTAAATCTCATTTGACCTAATGCTGGATATGCTGGACGATCTGCGTCTGCACCTACTGGAACTTTCAAAGCACTTTTAGATCTGATATCAACAGTTTGATCAGTATTATAAAAAATACCTACACCTCTGTCGATTCCTCTATTATTAGTTGTTTGTGCTTTAAGAAATTTCATTACACTTCCAAGTAACTTACTGTTGCTGATAGATTATAAGGTGCTTGTCCTTCTAATATAATTCTATCACCAGCGGCTAATACCATCTTCTCTGTGTCAAACGTAAATGTGTCTGAACCTGCTACTCTTACTCTTTTTGCAATCTGTGTTTGAGCACCTACTGCAATTGATCCTGTGCCGCTTGGATTAGCAACTGCTGGAACAATGTATAAATCAAAAGTTGCATCGTTTGCTCCACTTAGGTCTTCTGCCGCTGTGTTACAAACCACTAAAGTTAAGATAGCATACTGAGTACTTGCTGGTACAGTAACTATTGCTTTTTGTGTATTGTCAATTAATATGTTTGCTAATGCCATGCTAATATTTATCCTTACAATAGATACCCAAACATAAGGGCTCTATTTCTACTAATTAATTCGTCTCGTTCGTTATTTGTATTTACGTAATATACGCCTGTATTGCCTGGGCCTTCTGACTTAGAATAAAGACTTACTCCGTCTGCTGGTGCTAACGGATCAACAGCAACATCATCAGTTCCTGGTGTTGTTGCAATATTTAAAACATCTTTAATTCTTACAGTACCTGTGCCTGGTGCTTCAAGTACTAAGTCACCGTTACTAACTGTTCCTGAGATAGTTTGGTCTTTAATACGTACATCATTTAATTCAATTCTATCTGGAAAGAATGTTGATATAATGGAACTATCCATCATAAAGTCAACTCTACTTTGTCCGCTAATATCAGAAGCGTCTGTTACTTCTACTTGCGTATTACCGTCTGCAATTTTTCTAATTGCTAAGTCGTTTAGTGTTGCATCAACTACTTCATCGAGATAAAGTTTATTTACAAGTGCATGATCATCGTCATTGTTTTTAATACTGTTACTATAAGTTACCGCTGATCCAACTATCTTAACTGTTTCCCCATTTGTATCAAGATACAAACTACTTCCGCCTGTTTGAATGCTCGGCGCTCTAATACCTAAATTATTTCCAACTGCATCTCTAAATACAAATGTACCAAACACTTCTGTTGCTGGTGCGTTTGGATTTACATGTTCAATTGTTTCGTCAATTAAAAATAATGCGTCCTCTTTTGTACCTCTGTCAATTCTAATACCAGATGTTCCTTCACCTACTCCAGCACCTGTTTCGCCTTTGTTAAGTTCAATGATGTTATCTGAAATTTCTAAGTTTACAGTACTTACATTTACAGTGTTACCTTCAATAACAAGGTCACCTGTAACTCTTGTTTCGCCAGCACCTGATCCTGTGTCAAGACGTATAGTCCCGCCACTTTGCGTTTTTACTGTATAATCACCATTTGGTACACTTAAATATTTTGACATTATAATTCCTTAAAAGTATGTAGGGGATTTCTCCCCTACAACATTTATTCCTTATGCGTTAGCAAAGTCATCATCATCAGTTCCAACTAATGTATCGTCGTCACCTGCTTCTTCAAACTGTACTGCTTTATCTGTGTTAGATGTGCTAAAGTTCCATGCAATTGATGTTCCTGTTAATGCGTTTGCGCCTGTACCATCTGGTGAAATGATTGTTGCTTTACGTCCAGAGATTTTAGAAACTTGATAAGTTTCTGCGTCATCACCTTTAACAGTAATAGCCATTTCTGTACCAGTAAGTGCAGTTGCTAATTTTCCTGTTGTTAAGAAACGATCAAATTTATCATTTGGTGTACCGATAGCCGCTACACGAAACTTTTTAGATCCTAATTGCTTAACAATATAACCTTCTTTAACTGCTGTGCCGTTATGAAAGTCTACTTTGATTTCGTTGCCACCTGCTGTAGGTACTCCGAAAAACTTTTTATTTATTGGTCTTCCCATTTGTTTTCTCCTATATAAGTAGTCCTATCTGGGTTCTATCCAGTACGCTGTGGGTTAAACAGCATAAGTCCGCCTTGCGGCACACTATTTGACACAAGTATTTATCTAATAGACAAAACTGGAGAATATTTTGGCTTTGTTGCTATATTAATGAATTCACGTACAAAATCAAATTTTGTCGATAATAGTTCAAATATTTCAATATCAAAATTTGTTGTAGCAATACTATAACTGCTTTTACCTATATTAGAATAGTAATCAACACTCAATCCGTATTCAGGAAATACACCTGTAACAAAAAGACATGTGTCGCCCAGTTCTTTTGCTGATAATCTATAAGGTTGTTTTAATGACAAGTATGCTTCTGCAAATGATTTTTGAGGAAGAAAATTTGGTTTGTCTAACTTATCTGCAAGGAGCATTACTACATACGCTTCAACTTCTAAGGGAAGTTCGTAACCTGTAGTGGACTGTGTCTCTTGGACAAGGTCATAAAAGACCGTTGTGTACTCGTCCTTCATACAAATATTTAGTCATAAAAAAAGACTCCGAAGAGCCTTTTAATATAAGCATAATAGGTAGGACTTGGGTACACCTACAAGCACGGACCGGAATACCATTCCTAAACCGTACAACCTGTCCCCGCGGGTTAGTGCGATGTGACTCAGCGTATTTCTACTACCAAGCCTGGGTACCACCCCTGGACAGTCAAGTTCGACCCTTCTGGTAAAGGCCTCTTCCTTGCACTATAAACAAAAAGTAATTAGTTTTTTGTTGCTATGTTATTAATATAACACTCTTTGTAGGAAAATGCAAGAGGTAGGTTTACCAAAATATATATTTTGAATAGCCATAAAAAAAGGGCAGTGTTGCCACCGCCCTTTTCAATAAAATTAATTCTAAGAATTAACTAAATGTTACACCCGCAACTGATACACGTGCCAAGTAGTCTGCCGCATTACCAAGAGATGATGCAGTGTTGTTTAACTCTACATAGCCATATCTTGTCATGAATGAAACTACAGGCTCAAATGTACCTGGGTCTAAAACAACGCCTGAAGACATTAGCGGAATGTATGGGCAATAGAATGCCGCCGCGTCTGCTTCTGATGTTCCTTTGTAACCAACAAGTACGTCTGTTGCGTCTGTTGCATATGCGTCTACGTATACTTTCATTGCGCCGTTTAGTGTACCAACAAGTTTAGTGTTAGTAGGTGCTTCGAATGTACCTTCAGTTGTTCTTGCAAACGCTGAAGTTGTAGCAGACTGAAGTACAGTTAACGTATGCGGTGATACCACTGCAAAGTTACCTGCGCCACGTCTTGTACGCTGTGCGATTTTATTAGCCGCTCTGTTAATCATAACAGCAAGTGCCGCGTGTTCGTCACCGACGAATGTTGCAGTACCTGAAACAGCAGTTTGGTCGTATTGTACGTCCGCTTCTGCCGCGCCAGCCAAGTTACGTAATGAAGCAAGAACTTCTTGATCGATTTCAGCAGTAATTTCTTGTGCTAAAGCCGCCATAATTTCCGCTTCTACGTCAATGCCTTGTTGTGCTTGTGCGTCTTGTGCAGACTCAAAAGTCCAACGTGCTGACAATTTACGTGTCTTCGCTTCGACTGTTTGTTTTAAGATCTGAATTGACAATCTCTTACCTGCTTCACCTTCAAGTGCCGCTGTAGCAGATGCCTTATCAGTAGATCCACCACCTGAATAGCCTAAGCCAATCTTGAACGGTGATAGAGCCTCTTCGCCTGCAGTCACATCATCTAATGTGTCTGAGTAACGAACTCTTAATGTGTGGATTTGACCCACTGGTCCTGTCATAGGTTGAACACCAACGATTTCGTTAGCGATCACTGTAGGCATGACCCTTCTTATTACTGGTAGGATAACTCTATTTAAAGTTGCAACATTACCTGCAGAAGTTGCTCCTGCTGTAGCCGACTCAGCCAAGTACTTCTTGGTGTTGTCAAGCGTAGCAGACATAACAGACTTCTTATTGCCTTGTAGGCCTTCAAGTAATGCGCTCTTAGTTTCCTGCCATCTACTTTCTAATAGTTCTGACATTGATTTCTCCTTATTTTAATCCTGCAAGTCTTCTAATATCTACGACATTATCTGTTGCAGAATTACTTGCGCCATTTCTAACGTTAGATTCTTCTTTGTTGCCTGTTACTTCTTTTGCCTCGGTAAGTGTCGCCTTCTTCTTTGCCGGAGTGTTACCATCTATAACGGATGGCAAATACTTGTCAAACTGTTTTTGGATATTAGCAGTTTGTACAGACTCCAGTAAGTCTGTCATAATCTCTTTTTGTTCATTGCTCAACGGAGCAGTTAACCCGGAAATTACATCTTTTCTTTTTGCAGTTTCTTGTGCTTTTTTAAACTCAAGATCCTTAGATTCAACTAATTTAGTTGCCTTCTTAACAGTTGCTTTTGCTTCTGCTAATTGCTTGTCTTTCACTTCAACAACTTTTAAAAGTTTAGCAGTTTCTGATTTCTCATTCAAGTAAGAGTTAGTATACTCTTCTTGGAATGTTTCAAACAGTTTTCTACCAAAATCATTTTTACGTGCAACGTCGATGTCTTCTTTAAGTTGCCCAATCTCTTTTGTAAGAGTTTTTGCAACAGTATTTTCAACAACCTTCGCTCCATTTTTAACGAATTTTTCTTTTACTGTGTTGAGATGCTTCTTAGCCTCTCTAATTAGTCGAACTTTAGTTTCTGCAAGATCTTTCTTATCTTCATGGAATTCAGCAATTTCTTTTGCCAAAGCCTCTACTACAAATTCCTCAAGTTTGCCAAATTTAGTTGACATTACTTTTTGGTCTTCATGTAGTTCGGAAACTTCCTTGCCTAATTGTGCAACAACAAAGTTTTTAAGTAGGTCTGCGTTTTCACGCATTGCCACATGATACTTTGCTCTCGCTTCAGCAAGTTTTGTGCGGTCATCAGCAAATTCCGTAATCTCTTCACCAAGTCTATCCTCAACCATTTTTTCCACTGCTTCAGCCATTACTGACTTATCGTGGTCATATTTTTGAGCAAATTCTTCGCGAAGTTCTGCGGTTACTTCCTGACGGTTTTCAGTGATCTTATCCGCCCATGCTTCTTCTATCGATGCTTTGATGTCTTCAGAAATTACGTTATTCTCAAAAAGTGATTTCAGTGCTTCCAACATCATGTTCTCCTTATTTTAAACCTTGGATAATGTTTACCAAAGATTCTTTCAAATACTTCTGTGCCTTTGTGTCGCCTTTGACTTCGCGAGCCATATTAAATGCCTTATACCCATCTTTGGTATTCATCAAATGCTCGTAAATTGGCGTTGGATATGCGCCTGGAGCAGATGGTTGAGCAACTATATCAACAGTGATAATTTCAAAGTCGCTTACGTTACTATCTTCGTTTACGTTACCTGAACCACGCGATGAAACACCAAGTTTAACTCCGCTTTCCAGCATTGTTTTAACAAGTTGTCCCATCGGCGTAGGTAATACTTTTAACTTTCCATAACCGTTTGGTCCATCCATCCACATTTCTTTAATCATGTGCGAACAACGGTCAAGGTTAATGTTAAGGCCTTCTGGATGATCAACTTCACCAAGAACTGAATATCCTCCTTGAATCTGATCGTTAAGAGTGTTGACAGCCCTACTAATTTCACTTACGGGGTATATACGCTGGTTCGCATTGCGAACGCCACCCTGAATGCAAATACCTTTTAAATGAAGGTCTTTGCCGTCCTCAGTAGATTCCAGAACGATCTGCGCCTGGTCGAATGTCAAGTTCTCACGTAATAGGTTCATCATCTTAGACTATCCTCAACAATTACTTAGAACCAATGATTGACTTACCATCAGTTCCTGTTTCGCCTGCGCCTTTTTTCTCTGCGCCATGGCCTTTAGCGTTTGACATTGACTTAGATGCTTTACCACCTGGAACGTTAACATTGCCGCCATCTTCAGTTTTAGGAGCACTTACAGTACCACCTTTTTCTTCTGATGAACCTTTTGCAATATTAGCAGTTGTTCCGCCCATGTTGTTTGCACCAGCAACTGGAGATTTTGCTTTATTGTCTTCGCCTTTTGGCTCAGCAATTTTTTCAACATACTCTCTCATTTGCTCAGTGTTAGATTTAGTACCTTCAAATGCTGGTACTTCGTCTGCTACGCTAAGATCGGATTCAGGAGCAAATGCTTCCTCTTCCTTTTCTTCGTCGTCACCCATGTCATCCATTGGTGCTTCCTCAGAATCTTCATCGTCACCTTCTTCCTTATCGCCCATCATTTTTTCAAATTCTGCTTTAAGGTCGTCAAGTGCATCTTCTAAATCAACAACACGGTCTTCCATATCTTCGTCATCACCATTGTCGTCGCCTTCAGCATCGTCGCCACCTTCGATGTCAGCCATCATATCGTCTGCTGGATCACCGCCCATGTCGTCTTCTGCTTCTGGTGTAATTTCTGCAAAGTTTTCGTCAACGTTTTCATCTTTTGATGCTTCGTCAACTTCTTCGTCTTTTGCTTCGTCGACTTCTTCGTCTTTAGACTCATCTGTTTTTTCATCTTCGTCTTTTGCTTCGTCGACTTCTTCGTCTTTTGAAGATTCATCAACTTCTTCGTCAGTTGCTTCGTTAGTGTCTTCGTCTTTAGACTCGTCTGCTAACTCATCTTCTAATAAATTTTCATAAATTGATCTTGATTTTTCTACGACGATATCATGGAACAGTTCTTCTGCACCTTTCTTATCTTCGTTAACTAATTTTTCAAGCATCTGCTCGAATTTGTTACGGTCTGCCATTGTAGTACCTCCTATAAGTTTACGTTTGGTAAGGCTGTCAATAATATTTACACTTTATTCGGAATATATGTGGAATATAGGCTCAAAACGCAGGATTTTGAAACCTTAATGAAATTAACCAAAGATCTTCTGGAAATCTTCAATGGTTATGTGAGATAAGTTTGTGAAGTTTTTTAGACTTCCGGGTAAGAACTTGTCTCCTTCTGCTACTACTCTTATATATCTCTTTCTGTGATTTCTTTGGCATATTATGCCTACTTGACGTTCCCAGTTACCAAAATATGTTGCAGGGTCGTGTTCTCGCTTGTAATTAAATGTACCAGCGTATAAGTTGTTTACCTTATCATCGCCTTTTCCGGTGCCTGTAGTGCCTTTAAAGTCAAATCCTAACAAATATATAGGATCATGTCCGTGGTCTGAAGCAAGATCTAATGCTGTAGGACCACTACTCCAGCCTTTACTGGGGTTTAAAATGTTGAGTCCTTGTATGTCATTCAACTGTTTATTGTGGTTAGTGTATACTTTGTTGTGCTTTTGCCAGCCTGTTTTGCAAATTTCCATTACCATCTTGGCGTCTACTGCTACAAGATAGTCTGGTCTGAAGTCTCTATAAACTGCGTTACAGGCATAGATAGGACCGTACTGTTTTAATGATTCTAAACTTATGGGTTTACGGCTTGTGCCGTTACCAACAACGAATGCTGTTGACATAGGTTCTCCTATACTTCAGGTTGTGCCGCTAATCCGTACATTTGTCTTACGAAATGTAATTCTTTTTGTTGTTCTTCTTTATGAAATTCACCTGCTCTACGTGCTTTATTAATTTGTCGTAGGCTTAAACGTGTCTTACGAGTATCATTTTTTTGTACAACACCTTCGTCGTCAACAGAATCGTATGACTTGTCCTCTGTAGGTTCAAGTGTTTCTTTATCAAAGTAAAATAATTCTCTTAGTATCATGTAACTATTTATTCCTTATGCTGGTGGAACTTCAGGAGCCGGTGCTCCGCCTGCGCCGCCGCCTGTTGTTGTGTCAGGTGCCGCCGCTTCTCCTCCTGCTACTGGATCAGGCTCAGCAGTTGGATCAATATCTTCACCGCCTGCTATGTCTGCATCTAATGCCGCTCCGCTAATACCTACGCCACGCATTTCACCTGCGGCGTCTGTTGGAGGTGGAGTTAAGTTTTCGTCATTCTCTTCTTTCCAATAACGTTCGTTTTCTGCAATCTCTTCTGAACTTAATCCTAAGAAACGTTTCATTGCATATCTGTTACTGATAAATGGCACTGCCATAATTTGTGTAAACGTTGGAATCCTTACATTGTCAAGTTCTGATTGTCTGTAACTTGCAAAGTTCATTGGTGGCTCAAGTTTTAAATCAAACATTGAAACATCAATGTTCATTCCTTTTTCCATCAAGTAACGTTTAAACTCTTGGTTAAATTCTTCTGTTACAAGTGCTTGTAAACGCTCACAGTACTTGTTAAAGCGTAGTTCTTGTATGTATGCAGTACCTACTCTACCATCGTTACTTTGCGTTTGTGCATCATCTTGTGCCGCAGTTGGCAAGTAACTACTTGGAATACGTAAACCTCTAATAAGTTTATTAGTAAAGTATTTTAAGTCATCAATCTCACCTAAATTAGTACCACCTGGTAATGTTTCAACTTTAGATCCACGTCCTTCTGCTGTTTGCGGAAAGAAGTAATCTTCATTAGTTGATAAAGGATTGTATGCACTGTCAATGACGCTTGTTGAACCGCCTGTTGCACTTGGAATACGTCTTTGATGTATTTCTGTTTTAACACGTTCTACAAACTGCATAGCAAGGTGTGATGGCATGTTACCTACGTCAATGTAAAACACTCTACGTTCTGGTGCTCTTTGTGTTCTGTAAATAATAATTGCATCTTCAAGTAATTCTTTTTGTTTGTAAACTTTAAAAATACTTTCAAGTAATGAATTACCAAATGGATAGTTGTTGTCTAATCCTTCTGATAAACTTAGGTGTACAACATGTTCTGCATCAATTGCAACTTCTCTATTGTTTACATTAAATCTTGATCCCGATTGCGATGTTCCTGTATTACCGACTGCACCTTGTGCACCACCTGTTTGATAACCTTGAGAACCTGACGATGTTCCGCCACCTGTAATATTTCCGCTTGTAATGTGCGGATCAGTAATAATTTGATCTCTAAAATTAAAGTTAATATCTTTAATAATATATTGCTCAGGCTTTTTGCCTTCTGATTCGTTTACAATAATACGTACTACTTTTGCAGGATCAATATAAAACCATCTTTTAGTTTCTGGATCTCTAACAAAAAATGCATCACCATATTTAAATGTATTACGAACAACTCTAAACATCTTAGTGTCAAACTTCTGTAGTTTAGTCCATTGTTTTAAGTATTGTCCTAATACAGTAATTTCACTGTTTGTTGCTTGTTTATTAAAGTTAAGTTCAAATGGTGTTAAATTTCTTGGATTTTGTTGTGAGCAAAATTCTGCTAAAATATCTAAAGCCGCATTTACTTCACTGTCATTGTCCATAGTATTGTATTGACCATAACGCTCTACTCTATTTGGAGAGCCTACATATACGTCCGGTAGATATGATGAATAATTGGATTTTGCTGGACCGGGCTCATTACCGCCACGTCCACTGAACGGGCTCATGTTACCGTTGTCGTTATTGCCTGTTGGCACATTTGTAAAGTATCTTTTCCAGCTCATATTATGCAGGTCCTTTCAACATATTACCTTGCAACTGATTTGTTGCACGTAGTAACTGTTTCAAAATTTTGTTTTGTTCACCCAAAGTTGTTAATAACAAATCGCTACTGTTACTATTTACCGTGTCTGTGGTGTCTGCCAGCATTTTTGTGACTCCTGAATCGGCAACAATTTTGGCAGTATCAACTTCTGGTGTAGTAACTGCTGGCATTTCATAGTCTGGCATCGTTCCTGCCGCTACAGTTTTTGGTACACTTGGCATTTCAGCCATAGTTGAAATTTGATTTTTCTTTATGTGCTTATCAGTTACATCGTCATCATCATCGCCACCAAACCAATTTAATGGATTAAGTTTCTTACCAAGATTTTTTGTCTTTTCCCAGAGACCGCCAAAGAAGTCTCCAAACCAAGTAAACATTCCTGATAGAACGTCCCATATTGGTGCTACCCAACCTTTAATTGTTTCCCAACCAAATATAGCAACTAATGCCGCACCGATTGCAAGGAATGGTGCAATAATTGGTCCAAGTATAATTCCAAACACTGCTGGTAGTAATGATGTTACAAATCCTGCAAGTAATAGTCCTGCAAGTCCTCCAAGCACACCAGTAATTACTGTTCCAATATGTGCTTTGAAGAAGTCTCCAAACCAATCACCAAATATTTTTCCTACTTTTTCAAATCCATCATCAATCATAGGTTTGAATCTTTTTTCCCAAACTGTGCTAAAGAATTCACCTAAGTCACCACCTGATGCTTCCCAAGTATCTTTTAAGAATGCCGCTAACTCTTCACCGTATATGAGAAGTTCGTCTAAGTATTTGTCCATAGCAGAAATGCCGTCTTCACCTTCAGCAGTAAACCAAGAAGTAAACTTGCCAATACCTTCCATGAACAAATCAAACAATCCGCTGTCCAGTATAGTTGTTTTAATTTTGTTACGCATTTCTGTTATTGCTACTTCAAAACTTGCAACTGCTTCTGTAGTTTTATCACGACCTTTTTGTTCGTCTTCCATTGCTTTAAAGTTTGCGTTTTGATATTTTGCAGACATTTTATTAAATTCTGCAAGACCTGATGTCATACCTTCAAAGCCTTCTTTACCCATCAACGCTGATACTTGTGCTGGATCCATGTTCTTAAAGAATTCATCCATTTGTGGTCCAAAGCCTGCCATTTTCTTAACATATTCTTCTTGACTAATTGAACCGTCACCAAGTTGTTTCTGTAAGTCTGCAAAGCCTGGTATAGTTGCCGCAAGTTTTTGTGCTAATGGAGTTTGTGCAACACCGTCTGCCATATCTTTAATAGCGTTACTAAATCCTGGTAACTCTGAATCAACAAATGCAAGTCCGTCTTGGAAGTTAGTTAATGCTTGTCCTGACAGTTTACTTGCCATAACCATAACGTTTGCTTCAGCACTTTGTTTCTTTAATAGTGCTTCTGCTTCTTTACGTGATTTACCTGTTACTTTAGCAAGTCTATCAATCTGCATTAGGTATGCTTCTGAACCTGCTTTTAATTGTGCTTGACTTCTTCCAGCAAGTCTACCTTGCATGGCTTGCTGTTCCATATACTCAGCAGTATGTTCAGCAAGGGCATCCATTTCATACCCCATTCCCATAAATTCTTTTCTTGGTAAACTCTTAATTAATTTTCCAAACTCTTTTGCACCATTAGAAGTAGTTCCACCTAATAGCATCATGTTTTGTGATTGATTAACTACAAATCCTGAGAAACTTTCTAAACTCATTCCAGCATTTGATGCCGCCAAATTCATTTCAACAATATTGTTACCAAAACTTGCACCTACTTCTGATAAAGTTCTAAATTCTTTAACACTGCCTTCAACCACTTGTAATATTCCGCTTAATGCTCCACCAACTATAGGAAGTTGTGCGGCAAAGTCGCTCATTGAAACACTGGTACCCATGAACTCTGATGCTAATCCAGTTACAGCACCTGCGGCCATTCCAATACCTTTGGTGAACATTCCACCAACCATTGACAAGCCTCTACCAAAATCTCCAAGTACAGAAGTAGTAGATTCTATTTCGTCTGCAAAGTTTCCGGTTTTCTTGGCGGCTTTTTCCATTACGCCTGCCATTCCGCCAGGTCCTCCACCAGCGCCTCCACCTCCAGAACCACCACCTCCACCTTTGTTACCCTTCTTGAGGGCCGTAAGGATGTCTTTTAGTGTCGCTTCGGTAGCCGCGTCTTGGATCTGTACATTTCCAATTCCGGGTATATCTGCTGTTACAGCCATTAATTAAATACTCACTTTATAAATGCAATAAATACTTTTGCTATAACTATTTAGCAGGAGAAAAATATGTCAGAAAATAAAATTCCACAAGGCGGTATACCAATGATGCCTAATGGACCACAACCGGGTACACCAGTACAACCGGTTCGGGCAAATCCCCTAACGAAGCATTTTCGACAGCCAAAACTGTATCTTAAACTTCCGTCAGGCGGATCATATTGGCCAGAAGGATCACTTGAATTACCAGAAAATGGTGAAGTTCCAGTTTATCCAATGACTGCCAAAGATGAATTAGTATTAAAAACACCAGACGCACTTATTAACGGTGAGTCAACAGCAACAATGATTCAAAGTTGTATTCCTAATATTAAAAATGCATACGATACACCAAGTTTAGATCTTGATGCTATTTTGATTGCTGTAAGGATTGCTACTTATGGAGAAAAACTTACAATTACTTCTCCAGTACCAAACACAGAAATGACTAAGGACGTAGAAGTAGATTTAATTATGTTATTAGATACTGTACAAGGTAGAACATACGATCCATTATATGTAAGCAACGGATTTACATTTAATATTAGACCTTTAAATTATAGACAGTTTACAAAAACTGCATTAAAGGCATTTGAAGAACAACGTATGATGCAAACTATTGCTGATACAGATTTAGGTGAAGAAGAAAAAATGAAGAAGTTTAATCAAAGTTTTAGTAAACTAACTTCAATGACTTTAGACGCTGTAGTAACACAGATGGATTGGATTCAATTTGGTGCTGAAGATAAAGTATCAGATAAGAAACATATACTTGAGTTCTTTGAACAAACATCAGGAGAAATTTTTGATGGAGTTAAAAAGTCAATAGAACACAAAAGAAATGATCATTCACTTAAACCATTAGTTGCACAAGCAACAGATGAAGAGAAGGCGGCAGGAGCACCTGACACTTGGGAGGTACCAGTGTCTTTTGACCAATCAAATTTTTTCGTACGCAAATAGCACAGTGGCCTCTTGACAAAATCCAGAAAGAAGTTACTGATCTTGAAAACTCAGCCAAAGAACTAAGACACAATATTCTTAAACTTGTTTGGTATATGCGTGGTGGAGTGACTCTATCTGAAGCATATGAAATGGGTCCTGAAGACCGAGACATGGTCAAAAAAATCGTAGAAGATAATATGGAAACTACTAAGAAGTCCGGATTGCCGTTCTTTTAATTATTAGTTTTGAATTGAGGCGTACTTACCACCTGCTTCGCCTGGTGCTGGTGCTGGTGTGTTCTTAGCCGCTTTAGAAGTCATTGATTTTGTAACTTTTGGTTTAGCCGCTGGTGCTTTCTTATCCGATCCTGCAAGATAATCTATAACAAGTTTTTCAACTTTTGCTTTTTGAATCTCACGTATTAATTCGTTTATTTTAGGATTACCAAGTTTTGCCGCAGTTCCCTTATCTGCAACTTTACCTGTAGATGTACTAACCCACTGTGAGCCTTTCCACACATAATCATCTTTTTCTAAACCTGCGTTAGTTCCTGTTGGTGGATTACCTTTCATGTTAAACGGTCCGTCATTTTCTGGATCTCCGGAAGACTTGCCTTGTAGTGTTGATGCACTATTTCCGTCTGCTATTCCGTCACCGTCTTTGTCTAATTTAGGGTCTGGACTTGATTTTGCTTTATCATTTTTACCACCTTTAACACCGCCCGAACTTGCTGTGCTACCAGTTTCGCCTTCTGGATCTTGTCCACCGGCGTTTGGATCTTTCTTAAGAGGTTGCCCTGTATCTTTAGCAACTGTACCGATCTGCTCATCGCTTAATCCTTGTGCTGAAAGTATATTAGTAATAGATCCAGTGTCTGTAGGTTCACCTGCTTTTGTCCAAGCCTTATTAAGTTTACGTGTTGTAACTTTCTGTCCTAATTCTTTACCTGCTTTTTTAGCCGCACCCGAAACTGCACCTACTGCTTTGCCAAGACCTTTGTTTGCTACTGCACCTGCTTTGTCTAAGCCAGCGCCTACTGCTTTACCTGTACCTTTAGCCGCCGCTTTACCTATGTTTGCCGCACCTGCCGCGGCTTTCTTAGCCATTTGTTTAATGTCTATTTCATTAAGAATGTAATCTTCTAACTCGTAAAAGTATTGTTCTTCTAACTGTTCTGCACTTTTGTAAACTTTTGATTCTTTCTTTGCACCTTTTTCTACATATTCTGATTTGGCTAATGCTCCACCAAGTGCAACTGCCGCCGCACCTTGCATAATTTTTTCAGCCATGTCTTGCTTGAATGTATCAATGCCTGTTTCTAACTCTGCTGTTTCTTTATATAGGTCAAACATTTCCATCATTTTGTCTTGTTGGTCTTCTGGTAGTGAATCAATGATTGCCCAGAATTCACTGTCCATTACTTCCGGACCTACAAACACTTTAGACATTGAATAAACAATATTTCCTTCTGCGTCTACACCTTCAACTGAACCTGACACTAATGACGTCCATGGTTTGTCTGCACCTGGAATTTGTATTTCAATTGTCTTTTTAAATGTTGACCCTGCTGTATATTCGCCTTCAAGTCCGTCAACTACTTGTGGTGTACCACCTCCAAAATCTTTTATTGAAGTGTCAGCGGACATTCTTATGCCCATAAATTCTCTATTTGTAACTGCTTTTTCCATTTGATAAACTGATTGAAGTTTTTCAACTTGTTCTGGACTTAACTCAAATTCGTCACCAAGTTTAGCAATTCCTGTACTTGTTGGTTGTTCACTTGTGTCCATACCAAGTTCGTTCATTTCTTCTTTGCTATACTGTGCTTTTACAGTTCCTCTAACACCTACATCTCCGTCTGGGTCAGCAGTACTTGTTGTGTCAACTGTGTCTTTGCCAGTACCACCTACATCTTGCTCAGGTCCTGAACCGTAGTCGCCTTCATCACCTAACTTATCTGGATCTGCTAAAGTAACTTCTGCGTCACCTGTAGTGTTTTGTTTTACAACAACGTCAATACCTTCACCTTCAATGTTAAATTTAGTTTGAAGATTGTCAATTGCTTGTTTTACATTTTTACCATCTGGTTCAAGTTCGAATATTTTATCGTTTAATGCGTCTAACTGTTTATCTAATACTGCCGATGCTTCAGCGTCTAACTTAGGCATCATCTGTATCATTGCTGTACGTGTTTGAATAAGTTCTTTAACTGCTTCAGAATCTAAGTCTTCAATACTGTCTGCACCCATGGCTGTTAGTTCTGTTATATCTATCTCGCCATTGGTAGTCATAAATGTTTGTGTAATCTCTGCTGGGAACATATCTTCTGCTGTTCCTGATATAGCATCGCCCAATGCACCTGCAATAGCACCAATTGCCGCGCCTTTAACACCTTTAGCAACTGCTGTTGATAGTTTATCGCCCTTAATAGTGTTGTTTGCTAACTTTAAGAAGAAACCAATTGCGGCACCACTTAAAATACCACCACTTGCAAATGCAAGTACCGATGTCATTGCACCAATAATAAATGCACTCTTGGCTGGATTGTCTTTTGCAAATCCGCCCCACTTGTCAACTCCTGCAATAATTTTTTGACCGCCGGGCATATCTTTTACTTTGGTCTTTAATTGTGTTTTTAGTTTTTCAAACTGTGCATCAAAGTTTTTAACAGGTCCGCTATTTGCCGCGGCATCCATTAACTTGTCAATTTCAGTTTTCATCTTACCTGAAACTTCAGCAGTTACTTTACCTGCTTTACCTAATGCTGTTAAATTCTCACCACCTTCAATTGATACTTTTTCAGCCTGTGTAAATATTTTCTGTATTTCGTCAGGTTTAAGATCGGCTTCCATTAAGTTGCTGTACTGCTCAACTAATGGCCAAACATTCTTTTCCCATGAACCAACATAGATTTTTTGTTGTTCAGTTAACAGTTCCCATGACTGAGATTCTGTTAATATTGCTTGTGATTTAAGATCGTATGCTGTTACTTCATTAAGTTTCATGTTATGCTGTTGCTCCTGCGCCTTTTGGTGCACCGCCTTTACCAAGTGTAGCCATTAAATAATCTCTCTCGCTCGGTGTAAGTTGATCTAATTGATCCTGTATTCCTTTTGGAATTCCACCACCTGCTCCGCCTTGTAATGGATCTTTTACTGCTGGTGTTTTTGAAGTTGTTTGACCTGCACTTGCTTGTGCTTTTGCGGCTGTTTGATCTGCACCATCCCCTTGTGGTGACGCTTTTTTAGAATTTTTTACTATTTGTAATAATGCGGCATCAAGCACTTTCTTATTAAATGGTCCACCGGGTGCTTTTGCTCCTCCAGCAGTCTTGATACCTTTTTTCTTAGCCAACGCTACAATTTCTGCTTTGCCTTTTTCATCATCAGGTTTGATCATAGTAGCCTTACCGTCGATACCTGCTAATACTTTTTGTCCTGTTGCACTTGTAACAACATCGCCTGGTGCAACTGCACCTTTGCCAGCACCACTTGCGTCAGCGATTGCTTTATCAATAATTGGACCTTTGTCTTTAAATCCGTTCTGCATTAACCAATTCTTGAACTCTACAGGATCATTAGCCTTCATACTACCGCCGGTAGCACCCTGATGATTTTGCCATGCTGTACGTAATTCGTTTGCTTCAGCACCTGTGTCAACGTTGCCTGCAACGCCTGCCGCGAAATCTCTTGCACCTACTTTTGCGGCTGTTTTAGCAAGAACCTTCTTGCCAAACTGTGCTAAGCCTGATGCAGGCGCCTCGGAAACAGGTTTTTTAGTAGATTCAGCAACAATGTGTGTAACTTTCATGAATTAGTCCTTTGTTTTAACTATAACTATTTATTCCGATCAGATTCTTTTAAATAATCTTACGATGGCAGAGACAAAATTTGTAGTTGTTCCTAAAAATGCAGTCATATCCGCACTTTCGCAGAGTGAAGCATATCAAACGGTACAACAATTAAACGATGTGAAACCAGATGAAGAGTATATTGTACTCGAAGTACATCCGGAAAGACCAAGTGGATTAGGACGCGATCCTGATTTATACGATTAGAACTGTTTGAATACTGAAACATATTAAAATGCTATAAGTTGCTCTTTGAGCAACTATGTTTTCGCTAACGCTCAAACATTATATCTTTTAATTAATGATATAATAATTGCGAAGCAATTTAGCATCATGTAGATTGTTTCAGTCAGACGGAACCTGTTTAAGGGTTCCATCTAATCTTGAACATCATGTGAGCTCGTCACAGCCAAGACTTGGAAATAGGTAATTGTTTATACACAAAGTACAATGGGCTCTGACCTTTCCCAACCTACGTCGACATCGTTGTTTCCAACTACCTCTCGCTTCGTTCCTATTGCTAAAGAGTTTTTATGTACTGTGTTTGTGTTTTTCGATTGACAGCATTCAATCTATATCAACCAGTGAGCCCAATTTGTTTGTTGGCTTCCTACCTCTGGGTAGTCGATCAATATGTACGAGTGTCCTTATCACGGGACCTTTTGCTCAGCAGTATATTATACTGGCCTGCTAACCTTATGTGCTGTATATAGCCTATAGTTTGTTTAGTGCTTCTCGGAGAATTTTTGAACCGCCAACTCTAACATTAATAATACCGTTGTAATATTCGTCGCTCTCTAACACACGGCGTTCAAATTGTTCTCTTGCCTCAAGGTAACTCATCAAGCCTCTACTGTTACAATAGTAAAGTATCTCTCTTGTGAATTTATCAGTGCCTAATGCTTGTACGTCTTCGTTGAGTTTGTCTGAACTTCCCCAGTAGTCACGCCAATCTGACTCTTTGTAACCTCTGCGTTTGTTCTTCCGGCCTTTAAGTGGTGGTTTAGTGGTCTTAAATTTTGCTAATTTCTTGCCTATGTACTTTTTATTATTAGTAAGATTTGTGATTATGTACACAAATCCTTCTACGTCTTCTGGGATTTCTTTTACTTCTTTGCTTTTATAAGTCCACTGCATGAACTTACTTACTGTTACGATCTTTTCCTCGCCTCTTTCTTGGCATCAAAGTCGGATTTAATCTCGTCCATACGTATTTTAGCAAGGCTACGTATCTCTCTAAGCCATTTCCGGCTTGATTGCATAGTGCGTTCTCCACCGTGCTTCTGGTATAATGCAAGTTCTTTGTAATATTCCAAGTATGCCTTGGTTAACTTGTCATGTGTATCGTCTTCAATGCTCATTGTACTATATCAATATCGTTTGCGTATGATGTAAAGCCATTCTCTTTTACAACCTTAAGTACATTCTGCACACGACCTTGTAATTCGTCTTTGTGTGATATTAGATAGATATTCTTTTTACGTTCTCTACCCATCTTCTTAAGGATTGCAAGACTTTGTTCAACACCTGCAGTATCCATTCCACTGTCAATTAACTCATCAATGAACATCAAGTTAATATTCTGATATAAACTTTCCCATACATCACGGAATGCAAAACTCATGCCAAGTATAAGTCTATTACGTTCACCTCTACTCAAGTTGTCAAAGTCTAAGTCTTGACCAAGTTGTGTAATTAATACTGTTAAATCGTTTTGGAATACAACACTGTGCGGTAATCCTATCTTGTCTAAATAATTTGTTAACCTATTGTTTAGATATGCAAGGTTTTGTTCAATAATTTTTTTACGAATAAAACTATCTTTATTTGTTAACAGTTTGTACAAGAAGTCTTGATGTTCTTTCATTGAAGTTAGATCGTTAACTGAATCCCAATCAACTTCTTGAATAGCACTATTGTTTAGTTCGTCAATTTGATCAACGTAAGGATCTGTTTCTGTTTCCTTTGCACCAAGTGCTGATTTTAAATTGTCAACATTGCTTCGGTGTTCATATGCTTCTTTTGCAGTTTCATAAAATGTGTTTGGCTTTGTTTGTTCTTCGCCTAACTCAGCAAGTTTAGCCTGTACCTTTTGAAACTTTGCATCAATCTCCATTAAGTAAGACATTGTATCAGCATATTCTTCTTCTAATTTCTTTTGTATTTCGTCAATCTTTTCTTCTGGCAAGTCTTGTCCACAAGCATGACATTTTGCTTCATCAATATGTTCAAGTTCTCCACTTGCTTTTGCAACCTGTTTATCTGTTTGTGATAATGCACTTTCAAGTGTTGCTTTTTCTTTAGTTAAGTTTCTTCTCGAAGTATCAATTTCTTCCCACTTAGAAAGTAATTCATGATTAGAAAGTTCTTGTTCAATGTCTAAGTGTTCTAATTCATCAATGCCTGATTGTAAGCGTTCACAGTCTTTTGCATTTTGTGTTTTCCAAGCAGTACTTTTAATTTGCAAACTGTTAATAGTTTCGCCTATCTTATCATTACTTGTTTGTATAGCATTAATACGTGCAGTTTCTTCTGTAATAGCGTCACGAATTTCTTTTTGTTTTACTTTTAATTCTTCTGCCTTCTCAGAAAGTATAGTAATACCAAGTAACTGTTCAATGATTTCACGTTGATCGTTTGCTTTTAGACTTAAGAAAGGTTCAGTATATGTGTTTAATGCAACCAAGTGCTTAAACATTGTATGACTCATTTGTAGTAGTTCGCCAATGTCTGCTTGAGTCTTACGACTATCTCCTTGACTCATATCCTCAATGTCTTGTTCTTGATCGTCAATGAAAAACTTTAATAAGTTAGGACCACGTCCTCTTTCAATGCGATAATTTACTCCTGCCTTTTCAAAGTTAAGAGTAACAAGCATACCTTTACCATTTGTTTTATTGATAAGGTTATTGCGTTTAATGTTAGTTAGTGCCACACCATACAATGCGTAAGATAATGCATTAATGATTGTGGTCTTACCTGTACCGTTACGTGACCCACTGTCGTCACCACCTTGATCTAAGTTTTCTCCAAGGACTAAGGTTAATTGCTTATTATTAAAGTTAACTGCTTGAGTCTGATTACCCACACTCATAAAGTTCTTTACTGTTAGGTCTTTAATTAATATCATTCTATAACTCGTTGTAAATGTTTAGTAGTGTTTGCTTATTGTAATTCTCTGAATCAATAGCATTAATTTCTTCTGCAACAATTTGATCTACACTTTCAAATTTTGTAATGTCAATGTCACTGTTTATTTCGTCATCTTGCTGACTTGGAATTAATGTAAGTTCTCTACAACTGTAGTTCCTCATAAATTCTTCTTTGATAAAACTTGCTTCTTCGTAACTAATGTTAATATCAAGTGTAACTCTTAGATACATTTTACTTTTTAGCAATGAGTCTTTTTCATCAATTAGTTGACTTAGTTTTACAGTTCTATACTTAGGACAATCTGTCCAATCAATGTATTGTGGTTCTCCGCCATGTTCTAACGTCATCATACCACGTTTATCATCCCATGCATCTGCATAGTTGTGCGGAAACGCATTACCAATGTATGTTACATTTCCTTGTGTTTGACGTTTATGAAAGTGTCCACTAAAAACATAATCTTGATGTACAAAATGTTTAGATTGTAATTCACCTGTATCAGGCATTTGTACCATTGCATTCATGTAAAAATTAGGAAGTTCAAAATGACCAAACATATATTTTGTTTTAATCTTAGGAATCTTCTTCCATTCTTCACCAACAAGCCACGGCACCATAGTACTGTCGCCTATTGTTGTAATTTCATCAATTACAGTTACACCGTCAATGTGCTTTGCAAACTCAACACTCTGAATATCTCTTTTATCTTTATAATATAAGTCATGGTTACCAGGAAAGTAAAAAAACTGTTCAAATGCTTTACCAAGTTTTTCAAGACAACGGATTGAATAATCCATTGTAACAATATTTAGACTATTTCTATTATGATGCCAGTCACCCATAAAGATGCCTGTTTCACAACCTTCGGCTTTTGCCTTTTCAATATACCAATCTACGAACGCTTCACAGTCCTGATTATGAGCCACTGAATTGGACTTTAGTCCAAAGTGAATATCTGTGAATACTGCACATTTTTTAAACAAAATATTTCCTTCTAATTACTATACTCTTTATATTGTACTGCATTTGTTGATGAAAGTCAACCTTATTTGGCTATCTCGGCACCTTGGCTTTAATAGTAGGCGGAACAAATGGTTTCTTAATACCTTTTTCTGCTTCTTGCTTCGCCATTGCTTTTCTTTGGTCTTCGACTTGTCTTTCCCATTCACCTTGTTGCTGTCTTGTAAATGATGGAGTCATGTCGTTCATTTCTAAAATGTCATCTCTAATGTTTTGATTACGTTTTTCAATATTAATAACTCTAACAAATGAATTAGTTACTGCCGCAGTATAATATGCAAATGGATTAGCAGACTTAGATTCGTCAAACTGTAATCCTATTTGTGTTAATTGTAAAATTGCTTGTCCACGCATCTCGTCATTGTATGTGTATCCACGTACATTACCTCTTGTTGCATAACGATCACAAAGTTTCATCCACATACGAGCAAGTTTTTCAGTAGTCTTACCATGCTTCAAACTAAACGCACCGTTTTCCATACCACCTTCCCAATGACTTTTACCAACACACAATAACTCTTGTGTTTCTTCATCAAACTTAAAATGTTGGAATGGTGGAAAGTTTAACTTAACTCTTGTATCTGCTACAGTCTTTGGATTCTTTTTACGTCCTTTTTCTTCTGGAATATGATCGAATGACATAATTCTAAAAATTAATTCATTCTTTTCCATTTTTCTATAATCAATGGCACACTCTGCTTGTTTTACTTTTTCACCAGCAAGTTTACGTGCTTCGTACTCTGCGGTTCCTAATTTTTTGGCTTTGTTACGTTTTGCTTCAGCAATCGTGCGAACATTAATTTTGTCTATACTTGGCAGTATAATATCAAAGTCAGCATAACTCTGGTCAACATAACTACAATAT
>UEXM01000231.1_pt1 | contig 61875 bp, 79 predicted proteins | sample 1796661 | NCBI WGS metagenome assembly UEXM01 (sample SAMEA4772469, study PRJEB27181) | metagenome | reverse complement strand
CTATAGTTATTGTTGGAACATTTATTAATGATAAGAATTTTACAGAACAAGAAAGTAGCGAGGTGACACTGTCAGGACCCTGGACATATTATAAAGATAGTAACCAATTTATCCGGGGTAAACACTTTTTAGATCTAGTGATGCGTGGCAATGGCTTTGTATTGGATAGCAGTTTTGAATTGCGTACTCATATCAATAAACAGTATAGTAAGTTTACACTACAATATACAAGAAAATAATCCGCAGGCAATTAAATAATAGGGCAAGACTATTAGTAAACCTGCCCTAGTAACTATAAATAGGTGTAATATGTTAACAATTACTCAAGAAGCAAAAGAATATTTAGACAAAGTACGCAATGACGACTACGTTACACTGGGCGTAAAGGGTGGTGGCTGTTCCGGCTTCACTTATGTGTGGGACTTTAAAAATAACTGGCCCGATGTAGACTGGAGCGAGCCCTACGAGGATGCGCTTGTGCTAGACCCAATGGCAGAAATGTTTGTAGCAGGATGTACTATTGATTACAAAAATGAACTAGGTGGTAGTTACTTAACAGTAATTAATCCAAACGCAACAGCCAGTTGCGGATGTGGAGAAAGTTTTGCAGTGTAATGGAAATTCTTTGGGCCATATATCTAACTGTATGCTGGGGTAGCGATTGCAGAATGCAAGAAGTGCAACGCTTTGAACATGGTCCAATGGGCAATCCACAAGAACAGTGTGAGATTATGCTTCCACAGTATATACAAATACCTCAGGATGGTACACCAGACACGGTTGAATGGCAGTGCCGTCCGCTTGGTTCTACTAGCACCTAAATTCTTCTGCTACTACTAGCATCCCACTTATTATATTGTCTTAGTATTGCACTTTGTTTTTGTGCAAATTTATAGTGATTACAATTACTACAACAATGACTACCGTGCGGCTTGCGTAACTCAGTACTAGTTTTCATAAAAACGTTTTCACATTCATCACAGCGCAACTCATATACCTTGTGTCGTCTTACAAGTTTATGTTTTTTGCCGTTTCTGTTTCTTGAATATTCTGCATATTCATAATGATGACCAATTACCATAGAAATATTTAGCATGCGGCTAGGTAAACTATTAAATAAATACATAATAGAATTAGGAGTCCACACAAATGGCAAAACAAACAATTAATTTAGGCAGTAGCGCCAATGATGGAACAGGTGATCCATTACGCACAGCCTTTGATAAAGTTAATGATAACTTTGATGAACTGTACCTTTATAGTACGGTTACAAGCACAAACAACATTACCATTACAGGCAACACAATTGCAAGTGATAATACCAACGGAGATGTAATTATAGATCCAAATGGTACGGGTCGTTTGGTAATGGCAACTGGTAGTGAAATACGTTTTACAGATCACACTGACAATGCTATTGCATTTGTAGATGCAGATGGCGACCTAACACTTAGTGGTAACTTAACATATGATGGTAGTTCAGCACTAGCAGTGACAGGATCTGTTGCAGCAACAACTACAATTACAGCAACAGGTGACGTTACTGGTTCAACTTTACTTGCTACTGGCGATACTGCAGCAGGCGACGATGCAGCAATTGGTTACACTGCAGCAGAAGGTCTTATCCTTACTGGACAAGGTTCGACCAATGACGTTACAATTAAGAATGATGCTGATGCAGATGTTCTAGAGATTCCAACAGGAACAACAACAGTAACAACTACTGGTCGTTTACAACCAACTACATTTAGCACTGGCGTTGTTGTACTCACAGCAACAGGTGCAATTACTGCTGCAGCACATGCTGGTAAAACACTAAGCATGGCAGAGGTTGGTGGCAACGCACTGTGTACATTTACACTTCCTGCTGCAACTGGAACTGGTGACGTATATCGGTTTGTTGTTGGTGTTGTTAACACAAGTAACTATGTTATCAAAGTCCCTGATGCAGCTCATACAATTAAAGGTCAAGTGCTTGTACAAGATGACAGCACAGAAGGTGGTGCAGCAGGTGTAATTGGCTGGAAAGCAGATGGCACAGATGATACAATAACAATTAATGGTACAACAACTGGCGGGGTGTCAATAGGTGATTATGTAGAAATTACTGATCTTATTGCAAACCAATATGTTGTTAGTGGCATGTTACAAGCAAGTGGTACAGAAGCAAGCCCATTCAGTGCAACAGTTAGTTAAGGAGTAGTTAATGTCTAAACAGATTATTAATGTAGGCACTAACCAAGATGACGGCACCGGAGATAATCTCCGTGCTGCATTTGTAAAAGTTAACGACAACTTCACTGAAGTTTACAATGAATTAGGTGGAACTGCTCTTAGCAATGTTCGCTTTAGTGGTAACACAATTACAACTGACGATACCAATGGACATCTAATTCTTAATCCAAATGGCACAGGCGAACTACAACTAGAGGCACCTACAACAGTCGCAGGTAATTTAGAATCATCAGGTAATATCACTGGCACAGGTTTACAAGTAAATGGCGACGCAGATATCACAGGTACACTTACTGCAGCAACATTTACTCCCAGTGCTTTTACAACTACTGACTTTGTGGTAACAGGAAATACTACTCTTGGTAATGCAACTAGTGATACAATAACTACTACTGCACGTTTTGCTAGTGATCTTGTGCCTAGCACAAACAATGCAAGAGATATAGGAAGCAGTAGTCTGCGTTGGAAAGATATTTACAGCGCAACAATAGATACAACTGGTAACGCAACAGTAGGCGGCAATTTAGACGTAACTGGTAATGTAACCATAGGCGGTAATATTACTATTGGTGATGCAGATACAGATAATATTAGTGTAAATGCAGAACTTGACGGTCATCTTGTTCCTAACACCGACGGCACATATAATATTGGTAGTAGCACTAAAAAATATTTGAATGTATTTGCTGACGTACTGCATGGTGATCAAGCACAAATAGGTAATGTGCTTATTGAAAGTAGTACTATTACAACAGAAATAAGTAACCAAAACCTTGTCCTTAAACCACAGGGAACAGGAATTGTAGACGTGGACGGACAGTTCCGTGTTACAGGCACATTCCAAGTTAATGGTACGCAAACCATTGACATGGGCAGTAATAAAATTACCAGTGTAGCAACACCGGCTGCAGCAACAGACGCTGCAAACAAGTCTTATGTTGACGGTAACAGTATTAATAATGTAGTCGAGGATACATCACCACAACTGGGAGGTAACCTTGATCTAAACGGGTTCGATATTACTAGTGCAAGAACAAATGAAAATATAGTAATAGATCCTAGCGGCACTGGCATAGTTGAAATCCGCAGTGGAATAACAACTAGCGGTGCTAACACAAGCACGGGTAAAGACGTGTTTAATGCTGGACTCAGTGTAAAGAACGGTGCAACTAGTGCAGGCTTTGTTGAATTTTTTGAAGACAGTGATAACGGTACTAACAAAGCAACGCTTATAGGTCCTGCAAGCACTGGTGATGTTACAATCACATTGCCAGCAGCAACGGATCAACTAGTAGGGCGTGAAACTACAGATATTCTTACAAATAAAACACTAACCACTCCCACACTTACAACACCAACTGCAAATAATGGAATATTACTTAAAAATGGTGCAACAAGTGCTGGTTTTGTTAAGTTTTTTGAAGATAGTGATAATGGAACAAATGGTGTTACACTTATTGGTCCTGCAAGCACCGCTGACGTAACTATAACACTTCCGTCAACTGCTGGTACTCTTGCACTGACTAGTGCTGTTCAAGGTGCTATAGCAACTGCTGGTAATACTGGTTCAGGAAGTATTGGTGTAGGTGATACACTACAGGCACTGGGTACAACAAATGAAATAAATGTAAATGCCGCAGGTAGTGCATTATCTTTCAGTCTAGCAGATGACATCACAGGCATTGAAAGTATCAGCACAACTGGTTTAAAAATTGTAGATAATAATATACAAGGCACACAAAGTAATGCCAATATTGTCCTTGTCCCTAACGGCACTGGTGCAGTTGAGATCCGTAGTAATTTAACAGTTTCAGGAACTATCACTGCATCTTCCGAAACTACATTCAATGCAGATGTTAAATTTAACACAGGTGTAGAAGAAAAGTTCGCCACTGTGACAGGTGCTTCTGGCGTCACTGCACTGGATTGTGCCAACGGACATGTATTCTACAAAACAGGTTGTACAGGTGATATCACAGCAAACTTTACAAACCTAGGACTGACTGCAGAATATGCCACCAACTTGACAGTAATTATCAATCAAGGTGGTACACCTTATGAAGTCACTGCAGTACAGATAGGTGGAGCGTCACAGACACTAAACTGGCAAGGCGGCAGTGCTCCTACAGGAAATGCAAACGGCATTGATGCTTTTTCATTTACAATACTAAATGATGGTGGTACTTTTGTTGTGCTTGGACAGATGGTAGACTTTACATAATGCCAATACTTGCATCAGTAAACGGAAGTTTTTTTGCAGGACGTAGATCAACTGCATACAGCGGGTCTTGGAATCCTGCTTCAGACATAACTACTGCAATTTGGTTTGATGCTTCAGATACTAGCAGTTATTCACTTAGTGGATCAAATGTAACAGCAGTAACAGACAAAGCAGGCAATGCCACTGTTACAGTAAATGGCACTCCTAATGTCAGCAACACATTGAATAGTTATAAGGTTTTTGCATTCTCAGGTAGTAGCGAAGATTTTACCACTGATGAGGTTGCACAAGCCAGCAGTGGCAATCACTGGGCAATAGGAGTTATGCAATGGAACACTCGCAACGACTCACAGGATAGTTTCTGGAGTACTGAAAATAACAGCGGGTCAATAACAAACAAAAGAGACTATGCTATCAGTGCTGGTGCCAGTAACTTTGATGGTGAGTTAGATTTGGATGGACTGATTACAGGTAGAATCTCGTCAACTATAGGAAACAAACAGGATTTCGATTCAGGTGTAGCACAAAACACTTGGGTAATCATGGTTGTTATATTCAACAAAACAGGCAACCAAATCGCACTTAGAGTGGACGGAGATGATGCGTTTACACCTGTGAATGACTATGACAACTCACTAGACACCAATTTGGATCTACGCATAATGCGTAACAGAGCAAACGAACGTATGTCAGGTAGAATGGCAGAATTTTTCTCAGTAGCAAGTATTCCTGGCACAGGCAGCACAGACATCTCAACTGTCATAAAAGCAGAAGGTTACCTTGCTCACAAATGGGGTTTAGAAGGCAATTTACCATCTGATCACACATATAAATCGTCAGCACCCTAGGATAAATACTAGATAATGAGGAGTATATAGTATGGCGGCTCCAGTATGGGTTACACCACCTGGTGATTTGGGCACTGTAGTTGAAGGTGAATTTTATCAAGTACAATTAGATGCAACTAATAGCACTAGATTTCAATATTTAAGTGGTGTGCTTCCTGTTGGAATTCGTGTCACAGAAAATGGCATACTTGAAGGCAATCCAAAAAACTATGATTACATTCAGGGTGTGCCCAAAGAAATTGCACAGGATGTTACTAGTAAATTTATTGTTAGGGCAGTTAGCGCAGATGGCTCAGTAGCAGATCGTGTATTTGAAATGACTGTGACAGGTCAGGATGCGCCCAGTATTGATAGCACTCCACTGCCTGATTTAGGCACATACTTCGATGGAGATTATGTTGAAGCACAACTAACACTAACAGATCCAGATCCAGGCGACACACACACTTGGAGTTATCAGAGCGGTGATATTCCTGATGGTGTTACAGTAAGTTCAACAGGACGTATTAGTGGATACATAGAACCTTTTCTGGATAATGATGGTAACCCTGGATTTGATGTAGTAAATTTTGATATGGTGCCCTGGGACTTCCGTACTAGAAGTTTAGACAAGACCTATGAATGGGTTGTGCAAGTCACAGACAGCAAACAAATTGATGTAAAAACTTATAGCCTATTTGGCGTTAGTAGAAATAGTGTTACTGCTGACAGTGATGCTGCAACTGCAGACTTAGACAAATCTACACTAACACCAGAGCAACTTCTCGCACTAGAAGGTAGTGCAACTCTTACACCCGGTCTATATGAATTACTAGATGCAAGTCAAACTAGTTTGCGTGTACCAGCATTGCTTACTCCTAGCAGTGGGTTAGGTAGAATAAAACACAACAACAATTATAATTTTCAGTTTACAAGTAAAGACTTTGACGGAGATCCAGTTGAGTATATATTAGGCAGTGGCACACTTCCAACAGGACTTAGTCTTGATCCAACAAGTGGTTGGCTTTCAGGCACACTCCCTAGTTTTAGTGCAACAGAAACAACGTTTACTTTTACAATACAAGTTCGCAAGAAAAATAGCCCAGAATTTATTAGCGCAGGTACCTCATTTAGTATTATAGTTGAAGGTGATGTAGATAGCACTGTTACATGGCCCAGTGATCAACTTAGTATTCGTACAGGCGAACAGAGCCAATTGGATGTAATTGCAACAATTAGTGACGGCAGACCAGTACAGTATGAACTAAAAAGCGGATTGCAAGCAATTGTAGCAGGGAACTTTGTAGTTGGGCAGACTTACACAATTGTATCTGCAGGTACAACTGATTTTATTAGCATAGGTAGTGCAAATAATACAGTTGGAACTATTTTTACGGCAACAGATATAGGATCTGGCACAGGCACTGCAAGTTTGGGAACAAACAAACTGCCACAAGGGTTACGTTTAAATGAAGATGGTTTAATTGTAGGCAGAGTTAGTTTTGAAAACATGATGTTTGATACAGGAGGTGTTACGTTTGATAAAGAGGATCTTTACACCAACGAAACTACATTTGAAAGTGTGTATACATTTGTAGCAAGAGTGTTTAGTAGTGACGGCGTTGTTGATACATACAAAAAGTTTACAATTACAATTAATCCAGACACTAAGAAACCATACGAAAACTTATATGCTCGTAGTTTAAGCAGTGTTGCACAAAGAAATATATATAACGCACTTATACAGAACAATGATGACATTCCACAGGAAGACGTCTATCGTGCAAGTGATTATGCATTTGGTATCCAGCGGGATATACGCACACTAATTAGTGCAGGACTAAATCCAAAAGTTGAAACTGATTATGTAGAAGCAATGGCGCAAAACTTCTACAATAACACACTACGTTTTGGTGAGTTTAAAACAGCGAGAGCATTGAACACAGATGGTACAGTTAAGTATGAAGTTGTGTATATAGAACTTATTGATAACAAAATGGGCATTGATCCAACTAGTTTATTATCAAGCAAGCCTGCAATGAAAATAGATGTACGCAGTAATGAAGATACCTGGACTAATCCAATACCTGTTTCAGATACTAATCCAGACGTAAGTCATGGTCATTATCTAGCATCACAAGCAAATGATTACAATGTCTATCCTAACAGTATAGAAAATATGCGTAGTAGACTTACAAGTCAAATAGGATATCAAGTATTGGAACGTGAAGTGTTACCAGACTGGATGCAGGACAAACAAGAAGACAATAGCGTACTAGGTTGGACGCTTGCTGTTCCTGTAGTTTATTGTAAACCAGGCACAAGTGCAAAGATTACATACAGGTTAAATCAACGTGTTATCAGTGATGGTTATGATATTAAAACTATTAGTTTTGAAATAGATAGACTTATTTTAGATAATAACCTTAGCAAGTACTATAGTCCAACAGGCGGGAGTTATGTTGTAACAAAAGAAACAACATTTGATGTCACTGCTACAACAACAACATTTGATGGTGATGGTACCCGTTTCATGGCATTCATTGATACATACGCAGACAAGGATGAAGGTGACATTTATCTCAAGTTCCCACAGGTAGGAGTTTTTGATAGACTGCCTTACACGGAAAGATAAATAACATACAGTTTCCATAACCGGAGTTAAACATGGCAAGTAGCATAGTAACAACAAATATTGATACCGCGTATCCAGTGGCAGGTCAGGATAATGACAGCCAAGGGTTTCGTGATAACTTTACAAATTTAAAAGCAGCATTGGATGTTGCAAAAACAGAGATCACTGATTTAGAAGCGAAAGCAGTTCTAAAGAGTGCGCTCTCAGGCGACAGTTTAAGCAACGATGGCGCCGGAGCGGTAATTGAAGACTTTGAAATGAAGGATATGAGTGAAACTCGTATTGCAAAAGGCACTACCAGTGGATCACAGACCTTTGACTACTCTCAAGGTCCATATCAAACACTAACAACAAGTGGCAGTGTTACATTTGCATTTTCAAACTTTCCAGCAAGTGGAAAAGTAGGAACACTTCGTGTTGAAGTTAATGTTGCAAGTGTTGCGCACACGATTACACTACCAAGTGCAGTGGACATTGGACAAGATCAACTTATAGGCAGTAATGGTGCCCGTGTTATTACCCCAGATAGAACAGGGGTACACATCTTTGAATTTGTAACAGATGATGCAGGGACAAGTATTGCTGTAATTGATTGTTTGCGCAACAACAGAGCAATTGAAGTTCGCACTGCAGTAGCGGCTGGACAAGCAGGTGACAAAGCAGGCGACATTGCCGCTGACGCAACAAACTTATATGTTTGCACTGGCACATATGATGGCTCAACAATAATCTGGAAAAAACTAGTTCTACAAGCAATTTAATAGTTGACTTAACCTCTATAACATGTATAATATATAGATATTAAACAGAGGTATCTATGAACAAAATTGACTTAAACAAATATCAAGACTTCGTACAAGAAGTAACTTCACAAGAATCTAATGATAGTGGCGAAATGTCTATGGCTATTAGCAGACTAGAAGAAACTGGCGTAAATGTAAGTTTGCTTCTAACAGGTGCTGTTGGTATTAGTGCCGAAGGCGGTGAGTTCATGGAAATTGTAAAGAAGTGCATTTTTCAAGGTAAACCACTTAGTGAAGAAACACAGTTTCATGCAAAAAGAGAACTGGGCGATATTATGTGGTACTGGATTAACAGTTGCCGCGCCCTTAACTTAGACCCTAACGAAGTAATTGCAGAGAATGTCCGCAAACTAGAGAAGCGTTATCCAGGCGGTAGTTTTGATGCATACTACAGCGAGAACAGGCAAGACGGTGACCTCTAAAGATCATATAGTTTGTGCAACGTTTGCTGTACTTTTAACGTTTAGTCTTAAACTAATGCTGATTCCTAGCATGATATGGAGTGCGCTAGGTGCTTGGCTAATATGGCGCAATTGGACAACATTCAATACATACTGTGAACAGCGAAGGGACGGACTAAGATGAACCATCCACTAACACCTGATTTATCACAACTAAGTGACAGTGATTTGATGAAAAAACAAACTGAATTGCAAAAGCGTATGATATTTGGTCATCAAACTGGCAATTCAAATATGATTTCTCAAATAGAACTTATGCTCAATGATTATAGAGCAGAATCACAACGCAGAGACCACAAACGCTATCAAGAAGAAAACGACAATGCCGAAAGCAAAGGCAAAAACTGGGACGATTTAATCGACATTTAAATGATAGAACTTAAAGAAACATTTTGTACTACAATGGTAATCGAAGATGTTATTATTCCTAACACTTGGAATTTGCATGTACAACTGATTCCAAACACTGCTAAAAATAAACTTTACAATAAAGCAATGGAACGTGTACAATACTACATACAAGAGATTCTTGATAATAGTATATTTTTAGGGTGTCATAACCTTAAACTGTTAAGTGAGATTCCTTTTAAAGCACAGGTGCATGTATTCCCTGATGACCCATGGGATCATTTAATTGCAATGTGTTTGTATACTAAGATCAACAGTATATGTGAAGAAGTATTCTATGTGGACAGTATTAGTATTAGTAGTCATCAGGCAAGAAGTGTAAGTCATAACTTTAGTGAAGCAGATGGCGGTAATGAAAACTTGCTAGAACTATTTGATGATGAACCTGATTTAGAACAGTATGTTAAGTATTGGTACAAGCCAACACCGCAATTGTTTTTACTACATGAAGGACTTAAACTTGTAGATCATCCTTGGGAAGAAGTTGACTTACAGTATGATGATAAGCCAAAAGAAGCAGATGTAATTAGTTTGAAAGATTTTAAAAAGCCACCAAAGAGTGATAATGACGATATTGCTTGACAACTATAGTAGACAGGTATTAAACGAAGATCAAGCGTGTAATATGCTGTATGCTAATCCTGCACTGGATGTTAGTAACCTATGTTTAGAAGATGTAAGCAAGTTCAATGGTGCAAGTAAAAAACTACATTTAAACACATTTGTAACACAATTAGATGAACTTGACATAGATGTAGAACAATACCATGCTGATAATAGACATAACTGGAGCATGCCAGACAAATACAAGCAATTAGATATTGCAGAATATTTGCTTAATCTGTGTAATACAGATGCACAACTGCAGCGTGTAGGTACAGAGTTATTGTTGTATCAGGAACGTGGGATGTTTGATTTGCTGTGCTTTCTTGTGTATCTAGTAGATACAATGCGTGATAAAGATGTTGTATGGGGCGTAGGTAGAGGATCAAGTGTAGCAAGTTATGTACTATATTTGATAGGCATACACAAAATTGACAGTCTTTACTATGATTTAGATATTGCAGAATTTTTAAGATAAGTATATAATATACGCATATATTAGGATTAAAAATGGAAACAGTAGTAATAGAAAACGCATGTAGCCTAAACTACTTGGCTACAATGAAGGTATACGCAGAAGATAGTCCGCATTGGGACTGGCGCTGGCCCATGAACGTAAAAGAAATAGAAAACCGTTTTGCAAAACTACGTTTGATAAACAAAGAACCAGTTGTAGAAACTGGCGTACTAGCAGGTATGGCACTAGGATTGTTTGTACAAATGGATGAAGCAGTACAAGCAACGCATCCTGGATTGTTTGATGAATGGGAAGTAGTTAGTTGTCAAATTAGTATTAAGGATCGCACACGCAGGGATAATTTTCATACTGACTATGATGAAGATGATAATATTAAAATATTAGGTATACTGGATGCATTTTGGGATCCTGAAACTATGGGTGGTGATTTTAGTCACGACAACAAGCAGTACAAAATGACACCAGGAAACTTTATTGTATTTGATCCGCGCATTATTCATGCCTCAAAGGATATTACAACAGACAAAAAACGTTTTGCAATTGATTATGCACTAAGGAGAATCTAATGGCACCTAAAAAGGGCAAGACTTATAGAACAGCAAATGGAAAAAATATAGACTTTGGAGCAATGATACTTGCTAATGAAACTGCACCTGCACTTGGTAACATGAATGTTAATGCCCGTGGTGACCAGATTGACGCAGCAGGAAACATTACAAAAAGTCGCGAAGAAATTATGCGTGAATATCACAAACTAAACACAATGATTCCTGAGGACGGAACAATCCGTGAGAGCAGTGCAGTAGAAGCAGACGATGATGATTGGAAAGACTGGGAAGCACCTCAACAAGCAGTTGAAGAAACTGTGGAAGTAGAACCCACAAGTGCAACAGGCGGTTTAGCAGCCGCTATAGCAGCAACTAAGGAGTAAGTATGACAAAAGTAAATGGAAATTTTAAACCCTTGCGCAATGGTATTGCTGTGGCAGAAATGGACTTTGGTGAAACACGCACAGAAAGTGGATTAATTATTGCAAGTGATAATGGCAAGGTCAGTGGAATACATCCTCGCTGGGCTGAAGTTACACACGTTGGACCAGAGCAAGAAGATGTAACAGTAGGACAATGGATATTAGTTTCACATGGTCGTTGGAGTCGCGGATTCGAACTAAATGGGGTTACTACCCGTACAGTGGATCCCAAAGATGTTCTGGTTGTACAAGACGAAGCACCTAGCAACACAGTAATGATGCCAACAGCAGGACATCAGACCAGGGCATATGAAGGCAACGTAAGTGTAGGCAAACTGGAGGTATAAATGTCTTTTGAAGATCATACCCAAAGTGATACAGAAGTATACAGAAAACAAATGTTAGCAACACAAGCAGAGAATGAGTTGTTAAGACACAATATAAAGGAACTGCAAGAACAGGTTTATACATTGTATAAACGTATTGCAAATTTAGTTGATGGTGATATGGAACGGAAAACATCTGATAGGGACTAGTCCCAAATGTGCTAGACGCAGCATTATTGCATGGGGCGAACAAAACGGCTTTGTACAACTTGGTGATGCAGATGTAAAAAAGATTGAAGAAGCAACAGCAATTTATCTTGTTAGGAATCCTAACGGTAGGTTGCCAAAACAGATTCAAACTGTGATCAAGCGTTATGCAAGTGCGCAGGGCAAAGAGCCTATGGCACAATGGTCAGACACAGAAGAACTATTGCGTGAAACACTTGAGGATGATCCCAAGGATTGGTATAATATTGATCCAGTACACTTACAGAAGCAAACTGCAGCAAGTGAACGATATAAAAAGATAGATTGGCAGTTTGTAAGTTTAGATAACTTTAGCACTTGGGCAACTGACAATGGCTATGAGTCTTTTGAATTATATCCAGAGAACGCAGACCCTGCACTTATTGCACTTATAAACTTCTTTATCGAAGAATGTGAAGTAGAAAACCTTTATAAAGAGGATTTTGAATTATATGAAACTATCAGTAACTAGTGATAATCCATTACAAAACTTTTACCTAAAAGACCTTAGTAACACTACTTTTCAAATTTCATTAGACACAGAACAAAATATTCCACGTGGTTGGTATGAACTATGTGTAGAATATGTTGACACTAAAATAGAAATTTCAGACATACAAATAAACGGAGACAGTATAAAACACATGATTTATACTGGGTATTGCACTGACGGTAATGGAACAGTGCATCAGCCTGCTACTGCAGTATGGGACACGGGATGTGTTTTTACCATATGGATACACACTGAGATTGGTGAAATGTACTCGCGTATATATGAAGCAATACGCAATGGTGATTATGGACAAAATTTATTTGAAAATTATACACTTACTGTAGATAGACCTTTGATCACAACGGGTAACTGGCCCGAACGCATACGCAGTTTTTATGCAACTGCACATGGACCACAGTGGTGGTACAAAGAAGATATGGTGCCCTGGCGTTATTGTAATTTACCAGAGTATGATACAGACGAGCTCTTGTCAGAACTACAGCCCATGATGAAATACACAGAAGAAAGATATAATCGTGGATATTGTATTAGTCAAATTAAAGAATATGCAAGTGACTTGCCCTTTATTGAACTAGATGATATTAGTAGTCCACTTGTACGAGACTTTGTAACTAGTGTTGGATATACAAGAATACTTGACATTAGTATACAAACACTTAGTCCAGGCACCTACATTGATATACACAGAGATGACCATTATAAAAGGGCAGCATATCCTTATATGCGGGGATGCAAAAAACTGTATTGGGCATGCAAAGCACATGAAGGTGTGTATTTCAAACAGGGCAGAGGCGGAATACTTCCGTTAGATAAACCATTATTATTAGATACAATTGAACATCCTCATGCAGTTATACATGAAGGCGACAAAGTTAGAACGAGTATATTGGTTTATGGCGAACTCAATTAAACATTACATAGCATGGTATAAACAACTAAGAAAGCAATATGGAATATTGACAGCATTGGGTTGTTTCATATATAATGGTAAACACTATAACTTAGACGGTTCATACAAGGAGACTTTGAAATGATTGGGAACAGAACACTAGCAGTACCCGGACCTACGAACGTGCCTAACAGAATATCACAAAGTATGTATATTCCTACAGAGGATCACAGAGCACCTGACTTGCCTAGTTTTGTAACCCCCCTCATGGAAGATCTAAAAAAAGTATTTAAAACTGAAACAGGCAGTGTAGTTGTATTTCCAGGCACTGGCACAGGAGGCTGGCAAGCAGGTTTAGAAAATTTGCTATTTGAAGGTGATCGTGTGCTTGTTAGCCAGTTTGGGCAGTTTAGCAAACTATGGGTACAAATGTGCCAGGACATGAAGTTTGCAGTGCATGATATAAGTGTTGAATGGGGAGAAGCAACACCACTTGATAGTTATCGTGAAGTTTTAGAAAGTGACACAAGTAAAATGATCAAAGCGGTGATGGTGTGTCAAAATGAAACTGCAACTGGTGTCACTAGTAATGTTGGCGCAGTGCGCGAACTGCTAGACGAACTGGATCATCCTGCACTGCTTATGGTGGATGGCATCAGTAGCATTGGCTGTATTGAATACAGACACGATGAATGGCGTGTTGATGTTGCAATTGCAGGATCACAAAAAGGTTTCATGATGCCCACTGGACTAGTTGTTGTAGCACTTAGTGAGCGTGTGATAAACATCATCAAGGGCGGCAAGTGGAAAAGCAAAATAAAGTATTATGATTTTGGCACTATGCTTAGTAGTAACGAAACTGGCTATTTTCCTTATACACCTGCAATGACTCTGATGCGCGGATTGCGTACTGGCACTGACATACTGTTGGAAGAAGGCATGGAAAATGTGTGGGCAAGGCACAATAGATTAGCCAGCGGTGTAAGAGCTGCTGTGGATGCTTGGGGACTTACTATTGCCGCAAAAGATCCTAGCACAGCAAGTGATACAGTAACTAGTATTGTTGTAGATAGACAAACAGATGCAAATGATGTTATACTACATGCATACAATGAATATGGCATTAGTTTAGGAGCAGGACTTGGACCGCTTAATGGAAATGTATTCCGAATTGGACATCTTGGATGGCTTAATGAAACAATGGTGTTGGGTGTTCTCGGTGGTGTTGAGCTTGCAATGCGTGATCTAAATGTTCAGTTTAAACCAGGCAGTGGCGTGGGTGCTGCTATTAGTGCGTATTCAAGTGCAAAAGATAATGTTCACAAATTATATTAAGGTAAACTATGAAAGAACTATGGACTGAGAAGTATCGCCCTAGCACACTAGACGACTATGTGTTCCGCGATGATGCACAACGTAAACAAGTACAGGGCTGGGTAGATAGTAAAACTATTCCACACTTGTTGTTCAGTGGTGCTCCAGGCACAGGCAAAACAACTCTTGCAAAAGTGCTTATCAATATGCTGGATATTGATGAGTATGATGTACTAGAGATCAACGCTAGTCGTGAGAACAGTGTTGAAAATGTGCGTGACAAGATTACTAACTTTGTGCAAACTATGCCTTTTGGTGAGTTTAAGGTTGTACTACTTGACGAGGCTGATTATATTAGTCCAAATGGTCAGGCGGCACTACGCGGTGTTATGGAAACCTATGCAAGCAGTAGCCGTTTTATTCTAACTTGTAACTATCCAAACAAAGTTATTCCTGCACTGCACAGTAGATGTCAGGGCTTTCATATTGAAAAAATTGATCACACAGAGTTCACTGCCCGCATTGCAACAGTGTGTGTTGAAGAAGGTGTAGAGATTGATATTGATACACTGGACAGTTATGTAAAAGCAACATATCCTGACTTGCGTAAATGTTTGAACTTATGTCAGATGAACACCATTGACGGCAAACTTGTAAAGCCCAATGAAGGTGACAGTGCGACAGCAGACTATAAACTAGCAGTAGTAGACTTGTTTAAACAAGGCAAGATACTTGAGGCTCGTAAGATGCTGTGCAGTCAAGTGCGTCCTGAGGAAATGGATGAATTGTTCCGTTGGATGTATGATAACTTGGAACTGTGGGGAACTACAGATGAGCAAAAGGATGCTGCTATCCTCATCATTGCAAAAGGATTGCGTAACATTCCAATGGTAGCAGACCAAGAAATTAACTTGGCAGCAACACTAGTAGAACTTACTAGCCTCTCTGCTTAGTCATAAAACGTGCCATAATACTACGACGCACATCACAGTCTACTGGATCGCAACTATGCCAACTACCTGCATCAACACGCATTAGCCAACCACTGTTTTGTTTGAATGGAAAACGCTTTAGTTGTTCGCCCTCGGAGTTATTCATGCTAGTACCCCAACCTTCGCCCCCACTGCAATAAACGTATGTTTGCCATGCAAGATCAATAGTGTGGTGGTCAACATGATTGCCCACAGCGTACCCATGATAATCCTCCCAAATACTTGCAGTTACATAATCAGGTGTTGTTTCTATACCTTCTAGTCTGTATGCTGCACTAATAATGTTTGGATTATCAATCATATTGTCATAATATTGTTTCCAAAACTGGTATCCGTCTGGTCTATTAGGTTGATATATTTTGCGATTTGGGCTTTGATCTGGTGCATTTTTACTAAAAGCCCACTGACATTGTCCTGCTTCAAAGTCGGGCCATTCTGCTAGTACTAATTGGAACAATTCAGGATGCAATATGTCCTCAATAAAAATATGCCAATAAGGATCATACTCAACACTAGTAGAATTAAAACGTTCTATAGTGTAATCTTGATATTTTTTCCACTGTGAGGTTGACAAATTTTCCATTGGTGCTATAATATATTTAATGATTAAATTACTCGAGGACCAAAAAAATGGATACTAATGACCTTAAAACTGTGATGACTTACGCTGTATCTGCACACTTTCAAAAAGGTGAGACTTATGCAAACTATGGCACAGTTACAAATAAGCGAATCATACAAAGTCACTTAGGAGTTATTCCTGGTACACAAACATTGTTTGTGGATCATATCACAAAAGAATGTGAAGAGATTGCAGAAAATATTATCCAGTATTACAAGGGTCTTACATTTAAAGCAATGGGTGCTAAGATCAATGACTTTGAACAAAAAGTTCTCGCTATTATACAGAGTGGACAATGCGATCGCAGGGATATTGGTATCATTGCAAGTTTACCCAAAGCATATTTTCGCAGTGTAAAACGCGATGAAACAGATAATCAGATGCGTAAACTAAGCACTACTAGCGGGCATATAGGCACTGAAGGTGATAATATCCAGGGACAAATTAGTGTACTAAACTGTAGTTTTATACAGAGTCTACAATGCCATGTTGTAAATGCTGAGTTAAATGGAGCACTTGTATGCTTCTTTACCAAACATCCAGCGGAGCATTGGGGCAAAAACTGTGAGATAAGTGCCAAGGTAAAACGTCATCAGGTTAGCAAGTTTCACGGTGGAAAAGAAACTGTGCTTAACTATGTGAAAGTTGTAACATGATAACCTTATTAGGAAATATTGATATTCCACAAAAGTTATTAGATGATGTTAAAGGTCGTGATCCTGATCGTGTAGTAAAACATGTAGATGGTAAAACTCATGCACAAAATGTAGTAGACTTCGCCTTTGAATTGCCTGTTGAAAATTACATACACTATGACCATTGTCTTATTAATGAGTATTGTAAAGACTGGTATAAAGATATTATTCCAGACGCATTTTTACAAGAACATGGTATTGATAAACCTGATAATGTTATAGTGCTTAGAGTAGATCCTGCTACGTTTAGTGTACCGCATGTTGATAAATTTAACCATGCGCTTCGTAATAATCCCAATTTTAACGTAGATGAAGTTGTAAGATTATGGATACCTTTAGAGGACAGTGCATTCGGACAGGCTCTGTTTGTAGGCGAACAAGTGCTTACAAAGTATAGTGCAGGCGATGTGTATAGTTTTGATAACCTAATACACAGTGCAGCCAATGCTGGTCTACACACAAGATATACTATGATTGTATACACTAAAAAGGTTGACAACATCTAATACTGTGCTATTATAAAGAGTAAGTTGATGTTGAGGAGATAATATGAAAAAGACAATACTAGTAGACTGTGATGGCGTAGTTCTTAATTGGGAATATGCTTTTGATATTTTTATGCAAGAGCATGGATTTACCAAAGTAGAAGGTGCAAATTACTTGTATGATATGGCACAACGTTATGGCATTGATAAGCCACAGGTCAAAAAACTAGTCAAGATTTTCAACGAAAGTGCTGCAATTGGTTACCTCCCGCCACTGCGTGATGCAGTACAGTATGTAACAAAGATGGCAGACGAAGGTTGGACATTTATTGCAATTACAAGCCTCAGCACAAACAAGTATGCACAAAAGTTACGGAAACGGAACTTGGACAAACTGTTTGGAGAAGGCACGTTTGAAACTGTTACATGTTTGGCAACAGGCGCAGACAAAGATGATGCACTTGCAAAGTATGCAGGAAGCGGCATGTATTGGGTAGAAGATAAGCCTGAGAACGCACTTGCTGGACAAAAGCAGGGACTAAAGCCTATCCTGGTAGAACATGGCTTTAACATGGACAACAAGGACTTTCCGCTTGCTAAGAACTGGAAAGAGATATACGACATTGTACAGGGTTAGTGGATATTTCAAAGACCATAAAGTTGTCAGATACTTTGTTGACCAGTATGATGCCATAGAGTTTAAAGACATAGTGGATGCTCACTATCCACTTAAAGTTACATATGAAAAAGGAGTTTACCCGGTGAGAACATTTATTGTTAATGGTTGGAACGCAGTGATGGATCATAATATGAATCCATTGCGTAATATTCCAGATTTAAATACACGCCATATGGTTATGCAGGTACTAGCATGGATGTGGTGTATTGTGTTTAGTAGTTATTTTGGTAGTATGTGGATGTTTGGCATTACTGCTATTGCACACGTTATTGTGCTGGCAGCAATTGCAATTACAGTTGGAACATTTGCTGTAGCAAAAAACAATCCATCACTTTTTAACTTGCGCTCGGATGGTTATCATTCTGTAAGTCGCACAAGAGGACATATGTGGATCAATGGTAAGAAAGTTATGCTTGATCCAAATGATCCCGGTGGAGAACATGAATAAAGCCAAGCGGATTGCAAAGAGTGATGCGGCACGATCAAAACGCCGTAAACTAAAAGACATAGTTTGTGATTGTCTAGAGCGGAAGTTTAATAGATTACGCAAACTTCGTAGGGCTGGCAAGCGCAACACAAAGTTATAGGTTCCGTAGCTCAGTTGGATAGAGCAACTGCCTTCTAAGCAGTGGGTCAGGGGTTCGAATCCTCTCGGAATCGCCAATATGCTCCGTTCGTCTAGCGGTCTAGGACACTCGCCTTTCACGCGAGCAACACGGGTTCGAGTCCCGTACGGAGTACCAAATATAGGGGATAAGTGTTACGGTAGCACGACAGGCTCCAACCCTGTAAGCGTGGGTTCGACTCCTACATCCTCTGCCAATTATTATAAACTAATGGATGTTCTGTTTGCTGCTAACGGAAGTTTATATGTTACAGTATATGGTGTATCATCGCTTAAAATAATATGATATCCTAGTGTAAAATCCCCAGGAGGTGCAGGATTAATTGCAGTCATTTCTGCGGAATCCATAGTTAAAAAATCAAAATTAGTAGTTGTTACAAAACTATTTACCCCAGCGTTTATTTCATTACGCTGGTATGCTACACCATTAGTTTTATCATGGTAAGCCATCTGATGTATAATAGCATTTCTATCTGTACTAGCATCTACATAATAATCATTGAGTAGTGTATATTTTACATCTATTGTTGTTGAATCGCTTGTTGCATCTAAGCCAGTAACTTCAAACACAATATTAGTAGGATTATCAACATCAGAGCTTGTAATCTCTGCTTCAGCAACTGCTACTGCACCCTCAACTTCAATTTTTATTTTGGCATTTTCACTACCAGCAGCGTCCTGATGAGCGGACACCAAAAATTTATAATCCATAATTCTTCTCCGTTAGATTTTTGTTATGACGTGTTATTTATCTCCGTAGATGTCCAATACTTCTGCAACTGCTGGATGCCTTTCAATATCAGTGTGATCAAACTCGCATACACTAATAAACTCACTGTGTTTATATCTTGCATATAATTTTTGAAAATCCATAAGTCCGTTTTCATATTCTTTGCGATCAGTTTGTGCAATATCTCCTGTAATAACCATACGACTTTCATCGCCTATTCTTGTTAACAACATTTTCATTTGACTAGGTGTAGCGTTTTGCATTTCATCTGCAATGACCCAAGCGTTTTTAAAAGTTCGACCCCGCATGAAAGCAAGTGGAGATATTTCAATCACACCTTCAGCAATCATGGTTTGTATTTGCTTGGAATTGTAGTATTCTCTAACAACATCGAATATAGGCTTGGTCCATGGTTCCATTTTTGCATTAAGGTCACCAGGTAAGAAACCGTGTTTTTCATCATCTACTCCTACTGCTGGGCGTGTAACAATAATTCTTTCAATAGTGCGAGCCTTTAGTGCTTTCACAGCCGCAAGTACAGCCAGCATGGTTTTACCCGTGCCTGCAGGGCCTGTTGAAAATATAATTGTTTGATAGGGATCCAAGAGTTTTTTAATGTACTCGTCTTGGTTAGGATTACGCCCTTGTAGTAGGACTTGCTTTTGTTTTTGTGCTTGAGGTAAGTAGTGAACGTTTGATTCTAGATATTCAGCATGTGTTTGCGCACGTTGCTGACGCTTACGATTTCGTTTTGCCATTTGTTATGCTATCTCCTTGTTGCATAGAGAAGCATATAATCGAATTGTATGAAGACCAGAATAAATGCCTCCCTTTCTAATAATATTTACAGTGGTATCCTTAGTGTTATATGTGTATATATGAATTAAGTGCGTACATAATGGATAAATAATTTTATGATTCCAGAATATATATTTTATACAGGTGTGCCTGGTTCACGCTGGAGTGGTATTGCACAGGAAATTAAAAGTCAGCCTGGGTACAACACCACAGATCGTGCTGAACATCGTGTATACAAACATGGTGACTTTAATGGACACTGTGACAGTTATTTTGGCACAGGCATGGAGTTTGATTGTAGTTTAGATCGTAATAATTTGGATGCACCCTACACTAGCAAAGCAGGGTGTAAACTGCTTATGAGTCATGAGTGGCCCTACCACTTTGATGCTATACAAGATGCCTATCCACTTGCTTGGATACAGTTAATATACAGACCAGACTGGGCAAGTTTCCTATGGTGGAAGCAAGCAGGCGGGTTTGACATTACCTATCCAAACTATGATTGGTATGAAACAGACTACTGGATGACCAAACGCATTGAAGAACAGAACAACTTAATACTTGACTTTGGATGCAAACACAGTGTACAATGGTTACAACATCACAAACATAGCGACATTTTCATAGGAACATATAAACCTTGAATCATAAAATCCTACACAAACTTGAACAAATGATCCATACTAGCCCACAGTTGTTGCGTAATCCACGCACACTACAACAGGCTATACAAGGCACATTTGACATTGATATTGACAGTGTTGAGCACGGTAACATTGGCGAACTTGTAGATGCTATTGATGACAAAGTGTTGGACAAATACTTTCGACATCATTGGCAAGGCGAAATGAAAAAGTACAAATATAGTGGGCTTGCACTGATTGACGAAATCAACAGTTTAAAGCCGCGCAAGGTCTTGGACATTGGATGTGGTTATCACGAGTTCAAACACAAGATCGACAATATTGTAGGTATTGATCCATACAATGATGCAGCAGATTTGCATGTAAAACTATTAGATCATCATCCAAATGAAAAGTATGATGCTACACTTGCACTGGGCAGTATAAACTTTGGTAGTACAGATAAGATTTTTGCAGAACTAGAACATGCTGTTAGTTTGTGTAATCCAGGAGCAGTAATGTTCTTTCGCGTTAATCCAGGACTGCCACATGATGAAGCAAACAGACCCACGGGCAAAGAACACAGCAAATGGATATACTTTTACCCGTGGGACAGTACATTTATTGTAAACTGCGCAGATCAACTGGGTGTAGACATACTGGATATACGCACGGATAGTCACAGAGGTAGAATATACTTTGTGTGGCGAACCAAAAACTAAACATTGACCTGCGGGTCATGCATAAATAAAAGACAACGAAAACTAACGCTCGACCAATAGAAGTTCAGTTTTCAAATCCCCCAATAAAACTAAAGGCACAGTTCGTGTTTGCGCGACTGTGATTTCTCTATGGCTGAAATATATGCCCTTGTGGCAGGTACATTATATGGACTATTAATTGGCATCATCCCAAGTGCTGGTGCTACTACTGGACTTGTGGCACTGTTTGGATTCATTGCATACTTTGTAAATGATCCTTACTTGGGTGTTATCTTTTGTATGGCAGTGGTAGCAGCCAGCACAACAGGTGACACATACACAGGTGTGTTGCTGGGTATACCAGGTGCTAACAGTGCAGCCGCAACAATGGTGGATGGTTTTCCTCTTGCGCAAAAAGGTCAAGCAACATACGCAATAACAGCCGCAGTGACAACAAGCACTGTAAATGGCTTGCTGTGGGGAACACTAACGTTTGCATTGTTGCCCTGGTACACAAACTTGTTAATGATCCTGGGCATTCCTGAACTCTGGGCGTTTACCATGCTTGCACTAGCCACTGTTGGCTTTGTGTCAAGTCGTTGGTGGGTGCGCAGTTTGATTGCTATTGCTGTGGGCATTGGGCTAGGCTTTATAGGCACTGACCCTACTACTAATGCAGATCGTTATACAATGGGCTGGGATTACTTGGGCAACGGCATACAACTTATGCCATTTGTTGCAGGGTTATTTGCAGTACCAGAACTGGTTGATGGATTAAAACGTAGACTTGCTACTACAGACAGTACTGATCAATTTGGTCAAACTGTAGCAGGTGTGCAGGCAGTATGGGCTAATAAATTCGATGCACTCCGAGGTGGATTTATTGGTGCGTTTATCGGATTACTGCCTGGTTTGGGCGGCGCGATGGCAGATTGGATGGCTTATGGTTCAACTGTTGCCGCCCACCCAAACGACAAGTTCGGCGATGGAAACATCAAAGGTGTTATAGGACCAGAGGGTGCTAACAATGCACAAAAAGCAACCAGCATGATTCCCACTGTGCTGTTTGGTATTCCTGGTGCTCCATTTGCGGCTGTTATTATAGCACTGTTTATGTACTTGGGATTTGAATTAGGTACACCTGACTTAGCATATGATCAACGTTTCTTTGACAGTTTAACATTTGGTTTTATGTGGGCAACTGTGCTGGTAGGCATACTGTGTTTGTTATTCACACGCTACATCAGTGCTATTACCCGTGTGCCATACCGATACTATTTTCCGTTGCTGCTTGTGTTTATTACCTGGGCATGTGTTCAGTACACAGGTGGTTGGGAAGATTACTTTATACTTGCAGTATGTAGTGCTTTAGGCATACTGTGTAAGACTTACAAGTTCAGTAGACCAGGAATGGTTATTGGATTTATACTAGCAGAGCGTGTAGAGGCTCTAACACTACAAATGACAACACTGTATTCAATTGATACATTGATTACAAGACCAATATTTGTTATACTTGTACTAGTGACCACGGGTGTGTTTGCTTGGGGTATAACCTCTAAAAGGAGATTAGATTATGCGTAAATTACTAATGAGTCTAGCCATTGTGCTAGGTATGACCACAACAGCAAGTGCAGATTATACATTTGTTGTTCCACAAAAGCCAGGCGGTGGTACCACTGTTTGGGCAGAGATTGTTGCCAAAGAACTTGAGCCGTTCTTGGGTGAGAAGATTATTATTAAAACTATTCCAGGTGCTCGTGACATTCCTGGCTTTAACGAATTTCACAACAAACTACAAGCAGATGACAAAACTGTAATGGTGTCACACGGCGGCAATGGTGTTAGTTTTCTACAAGAGAACGTAGACTATAACTATGCAGACTACACCAGTGTTGGACTTATGAACCTAAACATTATTGCAGGTATCCGCAAAGACTATCAAGCAGGAGACAAAGTTAGTTTTGCAGCAGGATCAGGTATGGTGCCAGAAGCATTTGCAATGACAATGCTTATGTGTGGTCCACGACTTACAATAGATGAGTATGCACAATGCTTTGATAAAAATGTAACCTGGGTAAGTGGCATGAGCGGTGGCGAAAGACGTCTTGCATTTAAGCGTGGCGAACTAAACGGCACTCGTGAAAATCCAGCAGCATACAAAAAACATGTTGCTTCAAACGCAGACGCTGAACTATGGTTCCATCATGGTATCCTGGATGCAGCAAGTAAAAGTCATGTAGCAGATCCAAACTATCCTGGTTATCAGTTTGAAGAAATGTTTGCTAAACAGTACGGTGTAGCACCAAGTGGTGAGTTTTACGATGCATATAAACTTGTTAAAAGTTTCCGTGACGGTATGCAAAAAGCATTGTGGGTGCGCAAAGACAATCCAAATGCAGCGGCACTACAAGCAGCACTAACTGCAATGAGCAAAGATCCAAAAGCAACTGCAAACATTCAAAAGAAAGTTGGCGTGTATGATTGGAAGATCGGTGCTGATGGCAATGCACACAGAGATGTGCTTATGACATTTATCACAGAGCCAGCACTGCGCAACTTAGTTAAGTTTAACACAGAAGCACTTGGACTAAAGAGTGTTTACAAAGCAGAGCTGGTAAAGTAATCAAAATATGAAAATCACATTTACAGGTTGTAACAGTCAGATTGGCAAATACTTTACAGGTGATTATCTGTACACTAGTTACGACATAGGCAATAGTGACACTTGGGCTGAGTTACTTGACAGTGACGCTGTGTTTCTTATACTGCCTAAAACTGAAACTGTGCTAGATGACGCAAAGCGTTTTATGCTTAGTGTAATGGATAGCAATATCAAACACATTGTAAAAATAGGTAGTCTTGGTCCATGGAGGCTTATACACAGCCAACTAGACTCCTTTATGCGTGAAGCAAGGATACCCTATACAAGTTTTGATATTGCTCCACTAATGAATAATATTTTTACAGAGCAGTACAGCAATGGTGTATTAGAAAACTACAGAGGTCGTGCTACTGCACCCTATCTAGATCCTCAGTGTTTAGCAACTGCGATTGAAGCATGTGTACTTGATAGTTCACACTATTACAAGAACTATAATGCCACTGGCATAGTACAACTTGGTATTGAACAAGTAGCAAATACTATGATTGCAAATGGCTTTCCTGTAACTAAAATTGCTAATGCACAGTATGCAAAGACACACACTGCATTGGAAAACTATACACATGATTTTGCATTAATGAAAACACTGGGTTCTAGATATGTAACTGAAAACTGGACACCCCATGCAAGTCTGGATCTTAAACGTATTTTTAATTTAGACAGCAGAACATTTGATCAGTTCATAAAAGATGATCAGCATATCTTTACACAAAATTTTGCAGAGGATAAAAATCTATGACAGTGTTAATTGCTGGAGGAGATAGTTTTACATATGGAAGTGAGTTGCCCAGTCAGGAACATGCCTGGGCTAACCTAGTTGCGCAGCGCAAAGGATGGAACATTTGTAATACTAGTAAACCTGCGGCAAGTAATAGTAGTATACGTCGCAATGTAATGGACGCAGTAAACAAGTACAAGGATCTAGACTTGTTTGTTGCTGTAATGTGGAGTTTTCCTAATCGTTATGAATTTCGCTTTGCATATGATACTGGACATGCTGATACACCCTGGTATAGTATTAACCCCTGGACGTATGATGATAGCAAATTTGAAGATCATTTTTTTAACAAAGATGATCTAGTACTTGAAGCACAACAAGCAAACAGATCAAATGCAGAAGCAACGGGTATTGCCGATTTTGCTAGAAGTTATGTACAAAACGTAGCACAAACAGAGTATTGGGAACTATATACAAGTTGGTGTGAAATAGTTATGTTACAAAACTATTTGGATAATCAAGACATTCCATATGCATTTCTAAACGTAGATGACAGTTTGTTTGCTTGTAATATTCCAATGGATACTAGTTTAACAACACTAAGACAGAGTATTAACTGGTTTGCACATGATGAAGGCATGTTTAATTGGGCAAAGCGAACAGAACAACAGTTTTATACCACTCATCCTACTGAGTCTGCACATATAGAATGGATAAATATGTTATACGATAGGATAGTGTAATGGACGTTGTTGACATAATCAAAAATACAAAAACAATCTACATGAGCGAGAGCAGTCTCGAAACCATGATGGACATTGAGCGTGTCATGGATAGTTTAGACATGTATGCTTTTAAGAATTGGAAAAAGGGCGAACTAGTAGAAGGTCCTATTCGCAAAAAGCATTGGGTAGAAGCAACATTTATGTGGCCCAAGAAGGCAATGCCTGATCCGGATGGTGCAAAGAGACTACTAGGCTACAATGCTGTAGTAACATATGAGCAAAGCAAACTTAGTACACCTGTTAAAATTGAAGGATATGATGATTTTCGTCCTGGCACTAAGAAGGCTAAATTGCGCGAAGATCCAGTTTGGCTAGTAAAAGTTAAACTTCCTGTTGAACTTATTAAAGAATTTAAAGATGGATACTTAGATATTGAAGGCAGCGAAATTGATTTACAAGAGATTGATGATGCTTATGAAGAAGGCTTAGATCAGAGCGAACTTATGGGTATTAAAACAGACGAGGAACAACAGGATGGCGCTTGATCCACAAGACCTTGAAGGTCGCATTGAAAGCACTGTACACTTTGACGAGTACAAGCCAAAGATGGGCAAGGATGATGCAGTAATTGTTGCAACATTTAAAGTGTTTGGCAAGCAGCCTGCGCAGGACCTAGAGAACTTTATTGAAATGGGCTATGACTGGGTAATTGATGCAGAGACTAGCGCAGGTGAGATCAGCGAAGGTCGGTATATTGTTTTTGTAGAAGCAGAACGCCGTAATAGTTACCCGCAAAAATTTATGAGTATGATTAATGATCTAAACAATCTCACAGATGTAGAAGATTGGATGATGGTGTATTTTGACAAGCCAGATAGTAAGAAAAATCCAGTACAACCATTAAGCACTGAAGCACTGGAAGCAAGTGTTCCACTAAGTCCAAAGAAATACAGAGACACAAAAACAGCAGCAATTGCTATTGAAAGCATATTAAATACAGCGAGAGTACCTCGCACAAAAGGAGACATCAATGAATTTAGAGCGTTTACAAGAAGATCTCGCGACTGACGAAGGCGTAGTATATGAAGTATACCTGGATCATCTGGGTTTGCCTACTGTTGGCATTGGGCATCTTATCCTTGAGAGTGACCCCGAGTACGGTGCTGATGTTGGTACTCCAGTAACAGAGGAACGTGTTACAGAACTTTTCCAAAAAGACTGTGAAATTGTACTAGCGGATTGTCAAATCCTTTATCCAGACTTTGATGACTTGCCAGAAGAAGTGCAGTTAATTGTTGCCAATATGATGTTCAACATGGGCCGTCCTAGACTAAGCAAGTTCAAGGGTATGAAGCGTGGCGTTGATAATCGCGATTGGAACGATGCCGCAGATGAAATGGTTGACAGTGGATGGTATCGTCAAGTTACTAAAAGAGCACAACGTCTTGTTGATCGCATGCGGGCTCTTGCATAATGAGTTGTTTAAATTGTGGACACGAAAGTCATTGCGGCGGACCTTTACATAGAGAGGAACGCAACTACGAAGGTGGACATGATATAATAGAAGTTTGTAAACAATGTAGATGCAAACTATGTATAGTGGAGAATTATCAGGATGGTTAAAAAGTGGATAAACAGTAGAATTGAAGAACGTACCTCATGGGACGGCGCAATGCTAATTGGTGTTGGACTCGTTATTCTTATTGCAGGTCCATTTGCTAAACTAGCAGCATATATTGCTATTGCATATGGCGCATGGACAATTTATAAGAGCGAGTAAATGTTTAAAGTCTATGCACTAATTGCGCTCATAGGCGTTCTTGGCATCGCTGGATATGGTGCCAAGTATTACTATGACACAACGCAAGCAGAAATAGCAACACTAAGAGACAACAATGCTAAACTAGAAGTTGCTATTGAAACCAGTGAAGCAAGCATAGATACACTAAGAGCAGAAGCAGAACAAAACGCAAAATTACAACAAAACTTACAAGCACAGTTGCAGGAAGCAGAAGCATATGGTGATAACCTTCGTAAAAAACTTCGTCAATTGGACTTGCTTGGAGATGCATTACGAGATGCAGCGAATCTAGAAGGACGTATGAATGGCGCAACAGCAAAACTATGGCGTGAAATCATGGGCGAGACCGGCAGTACTGATGGCAGTAGCCGTCCTCTTCCTAAGTGGTTGCAGTCGGTTCCAGCCGGAGCCGGAGATCAAAGTAGTAACCCAGGTGGAGAAACTATCAGTACCGATAGCGACACGACCAAAGCCAATTGATTTAGTTGACACCCGCGTATATGTTGTCAACGAAGCAAACCTTCAAAAGTTTATACAAGACTTTAAGGCAGAAAATGGCGACTTGGCTTATGTTGCACTTAGCGTCAAAGATTACGAAAATTTAGCACTAAACGTAGCAGAACTTCGCCGTTTTATCAATCAACAAAAAGAGATTATAATCTATTACGAAGAGGCAATGAAGCCTGATGAGTCAGTACCACCACAGACCAATAATTAAAACAACTAATACACGTTATGGGCCTATGACTTACTACACGGATGATCCTAGTATTGGTCGTAGTTTAGAAGTTTATGGTGAATACTGCCATCCAGAAATAGAACAAATACTAAGCATGGTAAACAAAGACACTGTGTATCTGGATATAGGCGCAAACATAGGCACACATAGTATAAGCATTGCTCCCTATGTACAACATGTTCATGCCTGGGAACCTGACGATCACAACTATTATCTATTAGAAATAAACACAAAACCTCACGGAAACATTACTGTTTCGCACAAAGCAATAAGTGATAATAAAGCATTTGGCTATACAGAATTTGATTTTGGCAAAACTAAATTTATAGAACAACCTGGCGAGAAAACTAGAAGATCAAAAACTCTTGACGGCTATAGTATGGATAAAATTGACTTTATAAAGTTGGACACGGAGGGTTACGAGTATAGAATACTGCAGGGCATGGGATATACACTGACACATCTAAAGCCTGATATGCTTATAGAAATGCAAGACGAAACATCATATAGTAAGATATATGATTACTTAACTATATTTGACTACTATATGTATTGGCTTCCTGTACCAACATTCAACCCAAATAATTTTAAACATGAAACCGTGGACGTATTTGGCTCACAGCATGGAGTTATTAATTGGATTTGTAGTTCCAAACAGTTAAATACAACACTGCAACCAGTAGTGGACAGAGACGACACTGTTGAGCGTATGAACTGGAGGATACAAAACAATGTGGGACATGATACAGAGCATGGCGAGTGATCGCTTATGGATCTATACAGGCATAGCAGGTAGTTTATTTGGCGCGGCTTTTCTTTTTTGGTTTAAAGATACACGCATGGCTATCTGGGCAGTGCGCAAGTTTGATGCAAGTCTAGAATGCCTGGCTACTAAGTGGGGATGGACCTGGTTACAAAATGATCCAAATGCCTGGCGTACAAAGTATCCAAAGATTACAAATAAAATTGACGAGTTAGAGGCTCGTATAGCCAAGATGGAGAGAGAAGATGGCTGAACCAACTAAAGAAGATATTGCTGCAGCAAGAGCAGCATACCATCCAGCAGACAGCAATGGTGATGGAAAAGTTAGTCCTGAAGAAGAGGCGATGTACTTGGAATTTAAACGTAAAGAATTAGAAGATGCAGATGCAATGCGCGATGCACAGCGTAAGATGGCTTGGTTTAGTCTAGCAGGTATGCTACTATATCCAGCAATTGTATTGATTGCAAATCTTATTGGCATGGATCAGGCTGCTAAGATCCTAGGTGATATGGCTGCAGTATACTTTGTATCTGTTGCTGCTATTGTTGCTGCATTTTTTGGTGCGCAAGCAATGCAAGCAAAGCCTAAAAAGTAATTTACAATCCAGTCCTAGTATAGTATAATTACAGTTATGAACTATTATGATGTACTAGGACTGGAACCTACATGTAGTCCTAAAGATATACAATCAGCATATCGCAACAAAGCAAAACAGCATCACCCTGACAGCGGCGGAGATGTTGACACTTTCCACGCGGTTGCAGAAGCATATGAAGTTCTTAAAGATCCTCATAAACGTGCAGCATTTGACGTTCGCAACAGTCGTAGGCAAAACATTAAGATAAACACTAGTGATGTTTATGATGACATGTTTACTGTATTTGGCAGTGCAGGATTCCATCCTAGTAAACGCGATTACCAACGTGTAAAATCAAATAAAAACCTGGGCATCACAGTGGACTGCACACTGGAAGAAATACTAAGCGAACAACAAAAAACAGTTAGCATAAGACACACCAACGGTTCAAGGCATCTTGTAAATTTAAAGATACCAATTGGAGTCAACAATGGTACAAAAATTAAATATAGTGGACTAGGAGATTACATACATAGTAATTTAAGTCCTGGTGACCTTACTGTTACAATTAATATGCTAGACCACGAAGTGTTTACCCGAGACAATGACAACCTAAAAATGCACTTGACAATAGGCGCATGGGATGCTATAATAGGTACAGTAGTTCAAATACATACTATTGAAAATAAGACACTCAACCTAAATATTCCAGCAGGCACACAATACGGTGCAACGCTGAAAATACCCAATCATGGTATGTACACAAAGACTAGTACAAGAGGTGATTTGCTTGTACAAGTATTGGTTAAAATACCTGAAAACTTAACTGAACAACAATTAAATATATGCAAGAAATTACGGGATGATAAATGAAAACTGCTAAAGAAGTAGATCAAACACTAGCCTTTGCTGGCAAAATAGCAAGCAAGTATGGACATCAGTACCTAAGTACAGAACATTTTTTGCTTGCTATATTAAAAAATAAAGAGTTTGCAAAAAATTTACTGGAGTTCGGAGTACAACTAAACGAACTGCAACTTGATTTAGAAAGCCACTTAGTGGACGCATTTTCAAGTGTGGACGGCACAGGACAAATCAAAACGCAATCCTTGGAACGTGTATTCAATCGTGCAATGACCAGTGTGTTGTTTAGTGGCAGAGAAACACTAACACTATTTGATTTGTTTATAAGCATTACTAGTGAACAAAACAGTCACAGTAGTTACTTTTTAATGAAATACAATGTATCCAAAGACGAGTTTATGCGGTTTATGAAAACCAATAATAAAACCCGTCAGTTAAGCCAGAAACACGAACAGTATCTTGATGGTATTGTTAATGAATACTGTGAAGATTTAAATGAACAGGCACGGGCAAAGACACTAGATCCTGTAATTGGCAGGGACGACGTCATTGATGATATAACACAAACATTTGCACGCCGCAATAAAAGCAATGTGCTTATGGTAGGTGATCCAGGTGTAGGTAAGACTGCAGTAGCAGAAGGACTTGCTGTAAAAATAGTAAGAAAAGAAGTGCCTGTATATTTACAAGATCACATTGTATATAATCTAGATGTAGCAAACATGCTTGCTGGTACACAGTACCGTGGACAGTTTGAAGAACGTGTTAAAGAAGTATTAGGTGCACTGATTGAAAAAGGCAAGTGTATACTGTTTATTGACGAAGCACACACACTTAAAGGTGCAGGTGCCGGCGGCAATGGTGGGACTGATTTTGCCAATATGTTAAAACCTTATTTGGGTAGAGGCAAACTAAAAGTTATTGCCAGTACTACATGGGAGGAATACAACAGTAGTTTTGAAAAAGATCGTGCGCTGATGCGTCGCTTCTATCACATTACTGTTGACGAACCTTCATCTGAACTTGCTAAAAAGATTCTTATGAACAGTAAAAAATACTATGAGAAGTTTCACAGTTGTAAGATTACAGCACAAGCAGTGAATGATGCTGTGGATTTGAGTGTGCGCTATTTGACAGACAAGCGACTACCTGATAAAGCATTTGATATGATTGACAGCGCAAGTGCAAAACAACGTAGACTAGGAACAGAAAATCCTGTAATTGATAGTCAAAATATTCTTGAGGAGATTAGCAAGTATGCAAAGATTCCTATTAGCCAATTAGGTGAAAAGAAGGAATCTGTGATACAGCCAGATGCAATTAGTGATAGAATTAAAAGCAAGGTCTATGGACAGGATACAGCGGTTGACAGTGTACTTGATAAAGTATGGGTTGCTAAAGCAGGACTTAACAAGCGCGATAAAACACTGGGCGTATTTGTGTTTACTGGACCAACAGGCACAGGCAAAACAGAACTTGCAAAGCAACTTGCTAGTGCAAATAGCATGAAATTACTACGCTATGATATGAGCGAATATCAAGAGCGTCATACTGTAGCACGTTTTATTGGTGCACCTCCTGGATATGTTGGATTTGAAGATGGTAACCTTGGTGGAGGATTACTTATTCGTGACATTGAACGTAATCCACATGCAGTAATATTGTTTGATGAAATTGAAAAGGCACATCCAGATGTAAGCAATGTACTACTACAACTTATGGATGAAGGCTTTGTGACAGGATCAAACGGCAAACGTGCAGATGCTAGAAACTGTTTTGTTATTCTTACAACAAATCTGGGCGCAAGCGAAGGTGAAAAGAACGCCATTGGTTTTGGTAGAGATCGTGTTGAAGGGGCAGCAGAAGATGCCTATAAAAAGTTCTTTGCTCCTGAGTTCCGTAATCGTATTGATGCAGTGTGCGCATTTGGCGCATTGGACGAAATTGCAAAACGTAAAGTAGCACTAAAGTTTATACAAGAATTGCAGGAGCAACTCAAAGACAAAGGAGTTGCACTTAGCGTTGATGAACCAAGTGTTGATATTATTCTTGAACAGGGATATGATGAACGCATGGGAGCAAGGCCCATGGCTCGTGCTATAGATACAATGTTACGCATGCCTATTGCAAAGAAATTAGTTGACAAACCAGCAATTGGCTGTAAAATTAAAGTTAGAAATTCAAACAATAGTCTATTAATAAAGTTTAGGTATAAAGATGGATCAACTGCAGAAGTTGGAGACGCTGAGCAATCAGCACAACCTAGCGTTAAAGCATAACGATAGACTTTTTTACGGCAAGTATCTTTATCGTCTTGAAGTATTAATGTATCAGTACCGTGTGCCAGAGTTAATGAAGGTCAGAACAGTTGACTGGTGGGGATACAAAGTTGATACAGAAATACAAAAAAGTTTTAGTGGAACAGTAAGACGATTTGCTAAAAGACACAATGATAGAGTGCGTGTTGAAAGAACAATACTTAATTATTATACTAGTGACCTTGATAATATAGATCAGGTTATACAGTATGTAAATCGTCTTAACAGTAAAGAATCGGATGTTACTGATACAATACTGGAACTTGTAAGTGTTCGGTATTTTCCTGGCACACAGGCAGATCGTAACATACATTATAGAAAAAAACGCTTACCATATAATAAATTTAAATTTCAGATAGTAGGCGAACGTATGTCATTCGAAGAATTTACTGATTGGTCACGTTGGGCAATGCAATATCCAGATGATATTCAAATAAACAACAGTGACACAGTGCGCAGATGGGGTACATGGTGTGGCGAAAACATTGGATATGTAACCAATGAACGATTACTACAACTTGTACAATTTAAACTTGGGTCAAAAGTAAACAAAATTATTGAATATCAAATAAGGAAAACAAATAAATGATGAATAACTCACTTCTTAGTACACTAGTAGAGCGCAAACTTGTAACAGAGGAAACACTTGTGTATGCAAACGTTAAAAGTAAAGGCTTGGGCGGCAAAGACATCTTTATTAAAAAGGATGTGTATTGGTATCCAGATATGCCTGCAGGCGCTATTCATGATATTGAGGGCATGATTCCTGAGCGTTTTGCTAAAGCATACAACATCAAACCTGACGGCACTTACAAAGAACATAAAAAACGTGGAAGGAAACCAAAAGATGTCGCAACACGTTTATTTGGATAACAGTTATACAGATGAACAAATTGCTAGAATGCAGGAATCAGATTCTGGCTCTTGGGTAATAGATGACTTAATTAGCAGTAGTGATTTGACTGAGCTACGCAAACTTATTGATACAGTTGAATATCCAGAACATGGCAGTACAAGTAAGTATGCTGGAAGTGCCTATGAACATCCTCCCTATGGTCCTATTATGCAAGAGATATTTCACGACAAGTTAGTAAGCGAAATAGGCGACCACAAGTTAGATTTTTTTGCTTGGCAAGAAGCAATTAAGCCATGGAAAATACATGCTGACCTACGATGGTATGCGGATAAGATACCACACAAAGTTATATTAATACCCCTTGATGTAGTTGCCGATGACACAGGCTGGGCAGACACATATAGCATTACCTTTAAACAGCGTAGTTATTTAAGAAACAACGCCAATTCAAACACTGGACAAACAGGCAACACTAATCAATCAAGTTGGAAAAGACCAATAAACCAAAGTAATGTAGAAGGTTGCTGTGATGGGTATAAGATAGACGAAGAAACTTGGAACACATATATGAGTCACATGCCCTACGATTGGGCTGAAGGATTAGAGATAGAAACTATATATAAATGGAAGCCTGGCAGTGCAGTAGTTTGGGATCAAACACAACTACACTGTGCAGACAATTTTTTAGCAAGAGGCATAAAAACCAAGTTAAGTATTCTAATAATGACTAACCAAGCATAGGCATAAATATACTATATTAATATAGGAGATACAAACCCATGCCAACAGTAACAAGAAGTACCGGCACCAGTCATATGACAGTTGGAGTACAACATGAAGTAGGCTGTCACTGTTATTTGTTAACAGTGCAAAACGCATCTAACAGTGCAATTGACCTCAGAGCAGAAGATGATGCAGTCAACGAAGCAGTAGAAGCGATCATTATGGAAATTGCTCCACTTGCTTATTTTGTAACAAACAGCAATGCTGGAACAATTGCACTAATTATGGACAAAAATGTTGATGATCACGCAGAGTTACAGACTCGTATCAGACGTATTGGTGTTGACAGTGGCGCAAGTACAACAAGTATTGGCCCTAATGATATTGACATCAGTGGATCAGATGTACTACCAATTCGTAGTTTTGGCGCACTAACAACTGAAGGTGTAATGGCATTTACAGGTGCTAGTTAATGGCTAAACTTAATGAACAAATGCTAGTAATCAAAGTAAGTGAACTGCTTAAAGACGATCAAGAGGCACATCCGCCGCTTGCTCCAGAAATCATTGTACAACTAGAAGCAGTAATTGGCGAACTAGCAGGTGCAGGCAAAGTAGTAGAACTTATTCAGGAAACATAATGCCAGCAACAACTAGTACTACATTATTGGTAACAACCGCACATGGATCCGCTGTAGGAAACTACGATGGCAGCTCAACATCATTCAATAGTGATAAAGTCAAAGGCGATGGTTACTATGGCTTCAGTGACGGCGTACACACAGTACAGACTCGTTGTACAAATTTAATTGGTACAGTAAAAATACAAGGTACACTTGTTAAAGATCCAGCAAGCACAGACTTTGTTGACATTGCAAGTGTAGTGACCAGTGATGGTAGCACTGCAATAACAGATAGTTTCTTTAATAATTTTACAGGAAACTTTGTTTGGATTCGTATACAAGTAACTGCGTTTACTGCTGGCACTATTAACAATATCTTTATGGCACACTAATGAGTTACATTCGTTTTACAGCAAATAGTTTAAGTGACGAGCAAATGGAAACAATTGCTACGGCTGTAAACATGTTTGCAGAAACAGTATGCTTGGAAGATGATGATAATGATGCAACATATTATAGTACAGAACTAGGTGAGAGCATAGAATTTAGCGTAGCAGAAGATTTAGATGAGCGTGTTGTAGAGGCAATAATAGATAGTCTTGCAACACATATAGAAGATTTTACAGTAGAAGCAACCGGTCAATAAGGACCACATTCGATGATACAATGGTTGTTCGATAAAAGGAACCAGCATGGGTTTCTTCCGAACCTAATAAAAGACGAAACACTGGAACCCAATACCAGTGCTTGGTGGGACTTATGTATTAACCCACCTTTTTCGTACGAGTTCCGCTTCTTAAAATATTGTAAACTAGACGGAGTAGTGCAGCATTGCACACTAGTAAATGATTACATAACAGGAACAGCAAGTGCATACTATCCAATTAATTTAAACTTTTTTGACCCTGACATAGACTACATTGCACTCATGGATAAACGCAGTCTACAACGTTTTAAAAGTGGAGACTTTCGTGTTCTATTTTATTACAGTGAAGGTGATAATCCTAACCCAGAAATTAACAACAGTTTAGATCGTATGTGTGCCACACACAATGTAAGCAAGGATAGTATACGTTTTGTTATTGCAAATTACAAACTAAAAGACACACTGCCTTTTGTTTACTTTCCAGATGATGAACTTTACTATAGATACCTGCATGTAATAGAAAATAATTATGTAAAAAGTCATAATTTACAAACTAGAGATAAAAGGTTTACTTGTTTAATCCGCGCTGACAAATCCTGGCGTAAAATATATGCAGCAATGTTGCATTCGCTTGATGTCACTAACACTGGGTATTTTAGTTATACAGGTTACAAATATCAAACAAGTCACAAAGGCGTTGATGATTTATCCAAATGGGAACAGTATGATGATACACTAGTACAAGACCTATTAAGTTTTGAAATGAAAACTCCTATAAAATGTGATGAACTATCAGATGATGATCATAACAATCACAAGTTGATTAATCAGGACTACTACCAAAATGCATACTGGAACTTTGTAGTAGAAACACACTTTGACAATGACACAATCTTCTTGACAGAAAAGACTTTTAAGCCTATACTTAACTTACAGCCTTTTATTATCATAGGCAACCCAGGCAGTTTAAGACTTTTAGAAAGCCTTGGATATAAAACGTTTACTGATGTAATCAAAGAAGATTATGATCTTGTAGAAGATCACAAGGATCGCATGAGCAGTTTGTTAAAAATGAGTTTTGATTTGTGTACCCTAAGTGAAAAACACCATTTGCGTATACAAACTATAATTGCTGATACACTGGAACATAATCAGAAGAATTTTCTAATGCCAAAAGTACACAGGATAAACAATTTACTAAACAAACTGGAATATCATGGGTAAAATACATTTTATGACACCTTGCTATGGTGGCAATATCACAGAAGCATGCTTTAACAGTTATCTACAATGGACAGCATTTGCTGTCAAGGAAAAAGTTTCATTTGATTTAGATACACTTGCCAATGAAAGCAATGTAAATAAAGCCCGTAACAGTTGTGCAGCAAAGTTTCTCGCAGGAGATGCAACACACCTAATGTTTGTTGATGCTGACATACAGTGGAACACTGAAGGTATTATTAAACTTATGTCCCATGACGTGGATATTGTAGGTGGTATATATCCACAAAAAACACTGCCGCCTCGCATGGTTGTGAACACAATTAAAACAGGCAAACGACAGGGAAACTTGCTGGAAGTAGGCACAATTGGTACTGGTTTTATGTTAATCAAGCGCGGAGTATTTGAAAAAATGATAGAATGTGGTGCAGCCAAATACAAAGATGCAGGTGGTATAGCATATGATTTTTACAACTGCACTATAGATAGTAATGGAGAATACCTCACCGAGGACTGGAGTTTTTGTAGACGTTGGAGGCAACTAGGAGGCACTGTGTATGCAGATACTACAGTAGCACTTGCACACACAGGTTATCATAAATTTATGCCAGATTTAGGAGCAATTAATAATGGAAACAATTAACATAAAGATCGATCTAAGTATTTTTACACATGATGCAGTCAAAGAGCATCCGTTTGTAAACATTAGTCTAAATGGCTTTCCACAGTTTGGGGAAATTTGTGAACGAGATACTGTGGTTGACATTGACGTTGAGATTGAAGATAATACAACAAACTTTTTAACCATTGAGTATCATAACAAAGATGCCAGACATGATGTTGTGCTAGGCGAAGATGGCATGCCAGTTGCAGACAAGCGTATTGAAATTAACAATATTAGTTTTGATGATATTGAACTAGACTTTTTTCAATTAACAGATCCTGATACATTTAAGTATGAACCAATTGATCCAGAAGGTTATGCAACACATGGATTTGAGTCTACAAAACTTGCGTGGAACGGCAAGACTACACTAAAATTTAGTACACCTATTTACATTTGGTTATTGGAAAACCTTTAACGCATAAATACACTGTGTTTTAGGGATTAACAATGGATACAGTCGTAATCTATCCGGGGCGTTTTCACCCGTTCCATAAAGGTCATAAGAGTGTTTACGATGCTCTTGTAAAGCGTTTCGGTAAGAATCGTGTATACATCGCTACCAGTAATAAGGTAGATCCCCCAAAATCCCCATTCACATTTGATGAGAAGCGAGCAATGATGGCACTAACAGGTGTTGATCCAAGCCGTGTTGTTCAAGTAAAAAATCCATACCAAGCAACTGAAATTACAGACAACTTTGATCCCCAAAACACAATCGCGTTGTTTGCAGTCAGTGACAAAGACATGGCTGAAGATCCTCGCTTCTCATTCAAACCTCGCAAAGACGGACAACCAAGTTATTATCAGCCAGCAAGCAAAGACATGCAGGGCTTTGACAAGCATGGCTACATTGTTACAGTGCCTACACTACAGTTTAATGTGCTGGGCAAGCCTATGCGCAGTGCCAGTGAGTTTAGAGCAAACTTTGCACAAGCAGACAATGAAACACAAAAGGCAATGATTACAGATTTATTTGGACAGTATGATCCAAAAATACACAATACTATGTCACAAAAAATTAACGAACAACTTGTTCGCGCAGACCAAATACTAGATCAACTTATTGAGTTGGGTGCAGATGATTGCTACATCTTAGAAGCCTGCATTAGAGTTGACACACTTGTAGAGAACCTTAATATGAAACAAAGAAAAAAATCATTATACCAAGCAATTATGGAAGGTGGACACACACTGCCTGAAAATGAAATTGTGCGAGAAGCAGATTATAGTAAATGGGATCATCCAGAAGCAGCAGATTATAGCCAGTTTTTGGAAAAAACATTTGGCGAACCTGACGAAGCAACTGATGAACAAACTGTTTGGCATAATAAAGATGGATTCAAGCGTATTGTTGTAAGAGACGAATATATACTGCACGGATCACCAGCACCACACTATGATTTTGTTTACAGTTATATTGATCTAGAAGTTGATGAGGATCTCAGTGATGAACTTGCCAAGTGTAGTGGAAGTATACTTATTGATCACCTTAAGAACGAAGTTGGCGCACGTTGCGGAAGTTTAACTGCAAATGCTGTAACACTAAATTTTTGCTTGGATGTAGTGTATGGCAGAACTAAGCCTGAAAAAGAAGAATATGAAAAACGTATTCTTTCAATGAAGGATATGTTTAAGCGCGGTATGAAGTTTTCATTAGAATGGTGGCCCGATAAAGCAGGAGATGCAGATCCAGAGAATCCTTACTACGCAGAAAGTATCAGAGAACATTTTACACCTGCCAATGAAGAAATTACAGACTTCAATAAACAAGATCCGATGAACAGTGTTATTGCTATTCGCGGTATTGGTACAATGAGTATTAGCAGTGCGCTTAAAGAAGTTAGCGAAATGGCAATGACTGTTGCGAACCTTGCTAAAGTTAAAGATGCTAAAGGAATACAAGACAACTTTGATCGCTATATGGATCTGTTAGCAACCTACAATAATGGCATTCAAGAAGCATATCGCGAACTAGCACAACAGCGCAAGCGTGGTGGCACAGCAAGTCGTGGCATTGACAAAGATATACAAGAAAGCGACAAGGATTTAGTCCGTATACCTAAAGACACCAGCGACAGATTGAGTGTTATGGAACCAAGTGCTTCATTGGCTGATGCCGAAAAGGCGTTTATAGAACTTTTGCGTTATCAACAATTAGTAAAAGGATTAAAAGCCACAAGAAAAAATGAAGAAAAAGAACTAGGCGAACACTGTGGTGATCCAATGGCACATGAACACAAGCCAGGTCGTATACTGCTAATGAAACTTTATAAAAAAGAGATGCAGTGTCAGCCAGGTAGTCCAGAACATTTTGAAGTTATGAAAATGATTGACGGGTGTAGAAAGAATATTGGACTAGAAGAAAACGTATTTACTGACGTAGTGAATAAATTTAAAGATGATTTTAAGAAACGCAAACAACTGTTTGGTAAAGGAAAAGCATAATGCGATTGAGCGAGTTAACACAACAGGAAATAGATAAGATTGCTAATGATGCAGGTGTAAGTTCCGATCTTCTTAATAAGAGATTAGACAAAGAATCTAATAAACAGCACAGAGACAACAAGGGCAATGTTAAAGTAGGTGATAAACACTTAAAAAATAAAGCAATTGGCATTGCGCAAGTACGCAAGCCTGCACTGGATGATGTCAACGCTAATTTTGGCACAAACTTTACTATGAATGATTTACAGGATGCAAATAAAAATGCTGAAATTGGTACACTGTATTTAAGATTACTACGGGACAAATATGCGCCAGAGTATGCGCCTGGTAAAGATGCCAATGCATACGCATTTAAGGCATATGCTACAGGACCAAACCTTGGAAAGAAAACAGTAGCAGGATTACCTGACGCTGGCAAGCCTATGTACAATCCAATAAAGCGTAAGCCACAGCCTATGGAACCTGCAAGTACAGATAAAGGCAAAGCACAACGTTATGCACAAATGACAGATCCTAAGTTAAATCTAAATCCACCACGCGGCCCTGGTCAAGAATTAGAGAATGATGTATATGATCGTATTAGGCAAACAACTGACAAACTCAAACGCACTGAGGTAGGACAAGATGTACTACGAGCAATTGATAATGCTAGACAGGGCAAAGTAAACAAAAACAGTTGGGTATATAAGAACATTGCTGATCCGCTAATCAATATGAAAAAAGCAGCACAAGACAAAGTTATGTCTATTATTAATACAAACGAGCCAAAATAAATGAAACTAGGCGAAGTTGCAGGCGTTGGTATAATTACCACACAGAATACAACCAAGGATGTTAAACCAGGCGAAACAAAACGTCAGGCTAAAAAACTTGGCTTGTTACATCCTACTGCAGCAAAGAACAGTGACCCTAACACACTGTTTAACCTAGGCATCTCTGAGGATGCTGATGTATTGTATCATGCTACCTACGGAGCATTTGTAGACAGTATTATGAAAAACGGACTAGGCGGTGCAGGTGCCCAGCAACAGTGGGAAGATAGTAAACCAGGATATGTATATCTTGCTAAAGATCCGGAAGTAGCAGAAAGTCATGCAGAAGCAAATGAAGAAGTGCCAGACGAATACATTGATAATATTGTTGTATTTGCTATTGATACTAGCAAGTTGGACATGGATAAACTAGATGATGATCCAAATGTAATGGATGATGATAGCACACTGGCATACAAAGGTGTTATTCCAACAAGTGCGTTAATGATGGCAGAAGGCAAACGCATACCTCGTAAAAAAGGACAAAAGGCTGGTAGCAAAAAGCACAGTGATCTATACACAGATGAGAATCCAAAAGGTACAATACAAGGACTAAAATTTGCAACAGTTAAGGATGCAGAAGCCAGTGTGCGTAAGATTAAAAGTTCAGGCAAGAAACATGCACATAAGATACAAGCCGCTATAGCAATGGAGCAACGTGCAAAAGCAGCAGGCAAATCAAGTGCCGCCGCAGTGTACAGACGCTATATAAATGCTATGAAGAAAAAAACTAAGAAGATGAATGAACTACGCATTGAAAAACCAGATCCTAAAGACACACTAGGTGTACTGCGTAAAGAAATGCCGCAAGTAAAAAGCGATGACTATGCAGAGTTTATAGACTATCTACAAAAGAATGGTGCTAAGTTTACCAAAGAAACTATCCCTGCTCGTGACCTAAAAGCAATGCAAAAAGAGTTTAGCGACGAAGGCATTATGAAGCAGTTAATGAAGAACATTGAACAAGGACCAAACAGAAAAGCAGTTATTGCGAGTAGCGACGACTACATCATGGACGGGCATCATAGATGGCTAGTTGCTATTAACACAGGCGCAGACTTAAATGTGTTCCGTGTTAACTTGCCTGCTTACGAACTATATGACCTAGTAAACAAGTTTGAAAAAACATACTACAAAGACATATATGAGCGTGGTAGTATTGGTGTTCCGTTTAGTAGTGGACTTGTAATGACACTGTTTCCACACCGCCCACTTAAGATTAAAAAGAGTACACCAGGTAAACTAAAATACGAAGATGTAGACTTAAGACACGCACTTGAATCAGGAATCTATAAACACAATGAAGAAAATATCACTGTTAGAGTAAACCCTGACAAGTCTATTAGTTTTATCCAACCACAAGAATATAGTATTGCAGATGATCATGACTATTTAGAATATGCGCAATCTCTATTAGCGGATGCAAACAATTGGACTAAAGTAACAAACGAAGCAATTACCTCTGTTGACTTAGATCAACTAGAAACGTTTGCAGACAAACTGTTTGCTAAAGTAGGCATTGATGTAGAGTTCACACGTCACTTCTTAGATCGTGTAAATGATGCTCGTAACGTAAAGCCTATTACAATGGCGGAACTTACTAGACTGTTTAAGCAAGAGTTTAAACGTTACGGCAAGCCTATTGCGCAAATGGGACCTGGACAAGAAGCAGTAATGAAAGACTTGCAAACAGATATTAACTTGCCGTTTGCACTACAGTATGACAAAGACAACAATGAACTAGACTTAATTGCTAAAACTGTTATGCGTAAGAAAGATTTTAAGACTCCTAACAGAGAGTTTCCAGTAGAAGGCTGGAGTGCAAAATATAAAAAGAGTATAAACTGCAGCAATCCAAAAGGTTTCTCGCAAAAAGCACACTGCGCAGGCAAAAAGAAAAAAACTGAGGAAGCACCTCCGGGTAGAGAAAAACAAGTAAGAAAACTAAAAAAGAAATTTGATGATCCAGGTGCACCTTATGCAATAGCATGGGCACAACATAACAAACATGGTAAGCCAACTAAAGAAGAAGCAGACGCAGACAAGCGCATTGCAGATCTAATTGGACTAGGTGATAGATATAAGAAAAAAGATCCTGACGAACCTAGTATGTATGATAAGATTAAAAATAAATTTAAGGGTTACTTTGATAAGGATAAAGTAGACGAGGACGCAAGTGACAAAGTATATGAACTGCTATTAGATAATATTGGTGCTGGACCATTTGATGGAGGCTGTGTTGTTGTGGCGCAAGCATTACAGTTAATACACGGCGGCGAACTTATGGCATTGGTACGCAATGACGGAACTGCTGATCATGCAGTGGTGCAAAAAGGCAATACAATGTATGACTTTGATGGTCCTGGCACACAAGAAGAAGTTGTTAGCAGATTTGAAAAAAATGAAGGCACACGGATTGCAGAAGTTCGTAAACTAAGAATGACAGATCTGCCTGATGCTCCTCGTAATAGCAAGTTAGCAAAGCAAATTGCTAGTTTAATGAAAGAGCCAGTGCAAGAAGCACAAGTTGACGAAGGCGTAAACGACCCACACATCTTTAAAGCAGTGTTCCTAGCAGGTGGTCCAGGCGCTGGCAAAAGTTTTGTTGCTAAAAACATACTAGGTGGCACAGGATTGCGTAGCATTAATAGCGATGAAGTATATGAATACTTAATGAATAAGCAGGGTCTTTCTCTGGATCCTGAGACTATCTATTCACCCCAGGGCCAAGAGATCCGTGATCGAGCAAAAGGTTTATCCCGTAGGCGCGAAGCAACTTACTTGGATGGACGTTTAGGTTTGATTATTGACGGCACAGGCAAAGATGTTAGTAAGTATCAAATTATGGCACAAAAACTAAAAGCCATTGGTTATGAAACTAGTATGATATATGTAAACACAAGCCTAGAAGTTGCACAACAACGCAACAAGCAAAGAGAACGCAGTTTAAAACCTGCAGAAGTAGAAAAAATGTGGAATAACGTACAACAAAACTTAATGCAATTTCAGCAGATTTTTGGTGCAGATCGTTTCCATATCATTGACAACAGTGGAGGATTAGAAGACATTGATAGACAGAAAAACTTTGATAAAGTGTACGTTGAGACACAGAGATTTTTAAACACTCCACCTAAGAACAGAAAAGCTCTAGCGTGGATCCAGCAACAAAAAGAGCAGAACGATGGACAACGATCAGCCAACACACAACAACAAAATCAACAGTCTGATGGAGGAACTACAACAACTAACTGAGGACTTTAATGAAAGAGCAGAAAAACCAGGCAGCCGACCAGGGAGTTTAAAACGTAAAGCAGCAATGTATTTAGGTAAGGGCGCCGGAGATAAACTTAGCAAAACGGATTTAAAAAGACTTCGTGCTAAGGCAAACAAAATGAAAAAGAGTACTAAAAAAGCCGAACGTGACAAAGGCATACAACTAGCAAGGCAAGTAAGTTTTGCGTTTAATATGAGGGATTGAAATGTATATAGAAGCAGTAATGAAATGTGAAAAAGATAACACTCCATACAGAATATTTCTCAATGATGAACTTATTACAGAAAGATATTATAGTTTGGATGAAAGTGTCATTAGCAATAATTTAGAACTGTATATAACTGAAAGTCCTGAATACAATCTTACAGTTCAAAGTTTGACAGATGTGCCTGTTGACTTGATAGACTATTCAGTTACTGAGGAAAAGCCATGAAGATTAAAGAAATAACAGAATCAGCAAGCGCAACAGCAACAGCAAGTGGAAACATTGCTGCGGTTGCAAATCCTATTCAAGCAAGACAAAAACTTAAAAGAGATAAAAATGGATTACCAGTTGCTCCTCAGGCAAAGAATCCAGACGGTACTGCAAAAAATGCACTTGATGTAAAGAGTAATATCATGGGCACTACAATGGCAAGACGATAAATAACACTACAGTAGAACAGGGACATTACTATGCGTGATATTATTACAAAATTAGAACAACTAAATGTTGAAAAAGAACAACTCAACGAAGGCTTGGGCGACATGGCACATGAGGCTGAAAAGGATCATGAAGTACAAATGGCGCGAAGCGATTGCTATAAAAGTGCAAAATATGCAGTATCAATTCACAAGATGCTTAAAGACGTAAGCGAAATGGAAGGCATTGATGGCTGGGTTGCAAGTAAATTAACCAAAGCCGCTGATTATCTTGGTAGTGTTAAACATTATATGGAAGGTCAAATTATGTCAGACGTAGAACTAGCAGTTGTTCCTGTTGCTGGTGATATGACAGACGCTATGACAATGCCACAAGAAAATGTACAAGAAGTACATGAAGAAGAAGTTGTAGAAGGTCGCATGAGCATGAGACAACTTGCCAGCATGGACAAAGATGCTGCTCGCAAAATTGAAGCAATGGTTGGCGATGAAAGTAAGTATGCTGACATGGGCGACTACCAAGAAGCATTGTATAACGCTGCAAGGAAACTGGGCTTGGTTAGCGAAAATATTGAAGAAGCAGTGATCTCAGAAGATCGTGAAGTAATGGTTAAAGCAACAAACATTGAATATGATGGACCAGCACTTGATAAACTTCCAACAGATGTAAATGTAAAAGTAATGGTTAATCCTGGCGACGGCGAAGATGAAATTTTTGATATGGTTGCCGACGAACTAGAAGATCGTTATGGTGTCAAAGTAAGTGGATTTGATATGAAGATGATGGAAGGTGAATCATTAGAAAATCTGGAAGAATTAACAAAAGCACAACAAGATGCAATTGATGCTGCTCCTGGTAGAACTATTGATGACATGAAGCCAGCAGAACGAGACATTTTGAAACAAAGAATTAGAAAGTATCAAATGAATCCTGATGGATCTCTTGTTAATCAAAGTGAACCTAGCAAGGCACACTTTAAGAAGATGGGCTATGATAAGTTAATGGGAGTTAAAATTGAGGATGCAGTTGAAGAAGAAGATGTTATTGGTGACATCATTGCAAGTCTAAGCAAGACCAAAGAAAGAATGCCAATGCCAAAAAGTAAACCTGCAGTGCCTGCACAAACAAAACAAAAAATGGCAAACAAAATGGCACTTCCTAAATCAAAGCCTAATATGAGTATGGGACAGGATAAAACAACAGGCGATCCACGTGGCATCCTAAGACAAAGTAAATTCAGTGAATGGAGCAAAAAATAATGTCTGACTTTTTTAAACTAGTACAGAAACTAAACGACATCGAAGAGAACAAGGAAACTTCAGTTGTTGTTGAAAGTGCTCCAAGCACAAAGCCAGTAGAGATTGCTGAAACAGCAAACCTACTAAGCAAGTTCAATGCTATTAGTGCAGAGAATCCTTATCAGCCAGTTGTTGTTGAGTCAGAAGAAGTTGAAGAAACTGATGACATGGCAACACGCTATCGCAACTTTATGAAAAGTGAAGTTGAGGCTGGCAATGATCTTAGCACAGTTGCTACAACAGTTGCAGAAACAAACATTGGTGCAGCAAAACTTGATCGTATGTTTAGTAGTACATACAAAGTAATGGAACAACTTGTTGACATTACAGCAGAAGGTGGACAACTTAGTGGTGGAGTAATTGCCGAGGGCGGTGACGAAAGTTATTTGAATGTAGCACATGAGAAGATTGCTGAAGCATTCCAAGCTCTTAAAGATGCACACATGTATGCAGTAAAGCAGGCTGAGGAAGGCTAATGCGTTTTCATCAGTTTTCAGAAAACTCTGCAATGGATGACACAGTAGAGATTATGAAAAAATCTTTCAGTCCTGAGCGTAAAGCAGTGCAAGCAGAAGTGCTTGAACTTGTTCGTGCTGTGCAGATGGGCAAGGGCGACAAGATAGAACTTGCTATGAAACTTACAGCACTTGCCAAGCGTGAGCTAGAAGCAAAACGCAATGATCCAGATCTTAAAATTAGTGTAGATCAAAACCTCGGTATGTTAGATCGTGCAATGAAGGTAGTAACTGGCATGAGCGAAGGTATTACTGAAGAAGAACTTGAAGAATACAAAAGTATTGCAAGTCTACGCAACAGGTCAAGTTTGGATGCAATGGCTAGATTGCAGGACAGAAACAAGAAAAAAGAACCTAAAGTAATTGAGATTCCAAAAGGCACACAACTAGACTTGTTTAAAAAAGCAGCAGGTGAAAGTGTTGAAGAATCACTTACAGAAGAACAGTTTGATGAAAAAGCAGGTGAAAAAGATGCTTGCTATCGTAAAGTAAAATCACGCTACAAAGTATGGCCCAGTGCATATGCTAGTGGCGCACTTGTAAAATGCCGCAAAGTTGGTGCAGCCAACTGGGGCAACAGTAAGAAGAAATAATGCGTATTGTTGAACTACATGAGGATTTACGTGACTGGTTCGGCAAAGGAAAAAAAGGTGGTGCTGGAGGCGGAGGCTGGGATCGTTACAATACCAAAGGCGAACGAATTGGTAAATGTGGTGATAGAAAAAAAGGCGAAGGCAAACCAAAGTGTTTAAGTAAAAGCAGGGCTGCAAGTTTAAGAGCCAAAGGTGGCAAAGCAGAAATTGCTAAAGCAGTAAAAAGAAAACGTAGACAAGACCCTAAAAAGAATCGTAGGGGTAAAGCAAAGAATGTTAAAAACTAATGGGACTATTGTTAGAACAAATTGAACTGATAGAAGGCAGTAAAGAAGCAGCACAGATTGTTAAAACAATGCGTAGTCTAGGTAAAGATGTGGACGAAATTCGTCAGTATTTGGAAAAAAGCACGGGCAAAAGTTTAGACGATCTTAGTGATCAAGAACTGTTTAGCATAGCAAGCAAAGGTGCTGCACAAGCACAAAAAATGGCTCCTCAAGCAGATAAAGATCCTGTTTTACAAAAAGATTTTAAAGATGCACAAGCAGCAATGGAAGTCCCTTATTTCGGACCAAAAGCAGTAGCGGCGCGTGTAAGAAACAAGTTTCCTAGCGGCTCTTATCCTGCAATAAGTCCAGACGGGAAACAAATTGATATTGATGTAGATATTAGCGGCAGCGATTTAAGTGCTATTAAGAAGGCTGCAGAACGTGCAGGCAAAACATTTCCACAAGCACTAGACCAATTGCGTAAAGGAGACTTTAGCAGCGCACTGGGTAGAGTAGTTAATAAAACATTGACACCTACTCCAAAGTCACAAACAATAACAAGGACTGACAGATGAGAGCCAGCGATTTTCTAACAGAACAGCCAGGAACTATTGCAGTTACTAATACACCTATAGCAGATAAGAATATCTCTATGGGTGACCAGAGGATGCAGAAGTTTAAACAACAAATGCAAAAGGATGGCGGTTATCAGTATACTTCACAGGCAACAAAAGATGCTATTAAAAAGTCTGACAAACGTGTGCAAACAGCAATGCAGAAGCAAGCTCAAGTAGATCAGAGACAAGGCGCAGGCGCAAGTACTATTCAACGTGTTAAACCTGTAACATTTCCTAAAGCAACAAGTACAGCACAGATAGCAATGGATGATATTAACGAAGCATTTGAATATGCAATAGCAGAAGCTCGTGAAATAGATCCAAAAAAGATGCAGGCATATATGGACTTTAAAAAAGAAAACAACATAGATGGCAGTAGTGTGCGTATGGCTGTGGATAATCCAGATCATCCTGAAACAAAACGCATGATGCAAGATAAGAATTTTGCAAAAGCAGTAATTATGTATAAAGCAGCATTAGTAAATGAAGATGTATCAGAACTAACATTTGAAGATGATGACCAGTTCTTTGAGGACTTTGGATATCTTGGATACAGCATTGATGAAAATGATTTATTTGAAGCAGAATATAGAGGACGTAAGGTCAAACTAAACAAGCCAATGCAAGGCGATGTAAAAAAGTTTAAAGTTTACGTTAAGAATAAAAAGGGTAACGTAATTAAAGTCAACTTTGGACATGGCGGAAGCAGTGTAAAAGGTAAGACAATGCGTATTCGCAAAAGCAATCCAAAAGCTCGTAAGAGTTTCCGTGCTAGACATAACTGTGATAATCCAGGACCTAAGACAAAAGCACGTTATTGGTCATGTCGCAAGTGGTAATATTTAAACATATTACTTGACACTTCTCCCACATCCATATATAATAAAGCATAATCAACAAGGAGTATTCACATGAGTGATAAAGTCTTTTCGAGCGAAGAAAAAGCAAAACTGACACAACTAGTCAATGAAGGTCTTACTGTAATGCAGGAAGTTGATGATCTTAATGATGGTCTCAATGATACAATTAAAGCAATTGCAGAAGAAATGCAGATCAAACCCACAGTGCTAAAAAAAGCAGTGCGCACAGCGTACAAAGCAGACTTTGACAAGCACAGTGATGATTATTCACAACTGGAGAACATCTTAGCCACAGTTGGCAAGATCTAGATGTATCGTAAAATTTACAAGTTTTTTAGGAATAGTTATAGACTAAGTCCTCTAGCGTTTTACTGTGAACTAGTAGAAGCAGTGATGCTTATTACTGCAAGTGCTATTCTCAGTTTTACAATTCTTGATCCCAATGGTTGGCAGTTTGTTCCACTATATCTATGTGGAAGTATACTAGCAATTATTAGTACCTGGATACGCAAAGCGGCTTTTGCTCTTATACTATGTTTCTGGTTCACATTGATGAATTTGTGGGCACTTATACAACTTATAGGGGCTCTTTAATGAGTTATGTAGACGCTTATTTTGATAGAGAACGTGATCGTATCCATGTAGTGGAACGTGTAGATGGCAAACGAGAATACAAAGAGTATAGTGCTAACTATGTGTTTTATTATGATGATCAACGTGGCAAATATAAAACTATCTTTGATACGCCTGTAAGTCGATTTGCAACACGCAATCGCAAAGAGTTTCAGCGTGAACTAAAAATACAAGGAGACAAAGGCACATATGAGAGCGACATCAATCCAGTGTTCCGTTGTTTGGAAGAAAACTATCTAGGAGCAGAAGCACCTAAACTACAAACAGCGTTCTTTGATATTGAAGTAGATTTTCATAAAGAAAAAGGCTATAGTAGTCCTGACGATCCTTTTAATCCAATTACAGCAATTAGTATATACTTGGACTGGACAGATACGCTTGTAACACTTGCTATCCCGCCCAGTGGTATGACAATGGAAACTGCTAAGGATCTAACAAAACGTTTTGACAACACATACTTGTTTACAAGTGAAGCAGAGATGCTGGAAGTATTCCTAGACTTGTTAGATGATGCAGATATTATAAGTGGTTGGAACAGTGAAGGTTATGATATACCCTACACAATCAATCGTATTACCCGTGTGCTTAGTAAAGATGACAACCGCAAGTGGTGCTTGTTCGGACAACAGCCCAAAAAGCGCACATTTGAACGCTTTGGTAAAGAAAGCAATACATTTGATCTAGTAGGGCGTGTACACTTGGACTATATGCAACTGTATCGCAAATACACCTATGAAGAACGTCATAGTTACACACTGGATGCTATTGGTGAACATGAACTTGATGAACGCAAAGTTGCTTATGAAGGCACACTCGATCAGTTATACAATCAGGACTTTGAAAAATTTATTGATTATAACAGGCAAGATACTGCACTGCTAAACAAACTGGATAAGAAACTACGTTTTATTGATCTAAGTAACATTCTTGCACATGAGAACACTGTGCTACTAATGACTACCATGGGTGCTGTTGCACTAACAGAGCAAGCAATTATTAATGATGCACACAGTCGTGGTATGGTTGTTCCTAATCGCAAAAGCAGGGACGATGGTCCAAAGATAGTAGCAGCGGGTGCATATGTTGCGTATCCTAAAAAAGGACTACATGATTGGATTGGTGCTATTGATATTAACAGCCTGTATCCTAGTGTGATTCGCGCACTTAACATGGGTCCAGAAACTGTGGTAGGGCAACTGCGCCAGACAATGACTGAACACATGTTGCGTGAAAAGACTGCAAGTGGTACAAGTTTTGCACAGGCTTGGGAAAATGAGTTTGGAAGTAGAGAGTATCGTGCAGTTATGGCAATGGAGCGTGGCACAGAGATTACTATTGACTGGGAGAACGGTGACGAAGATACGCTGAGTGCATATGATGTATGGCGTTTAATGTTTGATAGTAATCAGCCCTGGACGCTAAGTGCTAATGGCACTATCTTTACATATGAACGCAAGGGAGTTATTCCTGCATTACTTGAACGCTGGTATGCAGAACGCAAAGTTATGCAGAAAGAACTAAAGAAAGCCAAGGATGAAGGCGGTGATGTTGAGTATTGGGATAAACGACAACTTGTTAAAAAGATTAACTTGAACAGTTTGTATGGTGCTATCCTAAATCCTGGTTGTAGATTCTATGATTTCCGTATAGGACAAAGCACTACACTAACAGGTCGCTGTATCACAAAACGCATGGCTGAAACTGTAAATGGATTGCTAACAGGCAATGAAGATTACACAGGCGATGCCATTGTATATGGCGATACAGATAGTGTGTACTTTAGTGCATGGCCCATGATGCAGGAAGAAGTAGAAGCAGGTCGGCAAGAGTGGACAAAAGAGATTGTTACACAACTCTATGATGGTATTGCAGATCAAGTCAATGAGGAGTTTCCTGTGTTTATGGAACGTGCTTTTCATTGTCCGCGTGAAAATGGTGAGATTATTAGAGGCGGCAGAGAAATTGTTGCAACTAAAGGGTTGTACATTACTAAGAAGCGTTATGCAGCACTGATCTATGATTTAGAAGGTTTCCGTTTGGATACAGATGGCAAGCCAGGCAAAGTAAAAGCAATGGGCTTGGATCTCAAACGTAGTGATACTCCTAAGGTTATGCAGGATTTTCTAAGTGAACTACTGCTGGATGTGCTTACTGGTTGTCAGCGCGAAGAAATTATTGAAAAGGTAAAAGAGTTTAAGAATACATTTCATGAGCGTCCAGGTTGGGAAAAAGGCACACCCAAGCGTGTTAACAACTTGACCAAGTACAGTGCAGAAGAAAAGCGACTAGGCAAAGCAAACATGCCAGGGCACGTTAGAGCGGCAATGAACTGGAACAACATGCGTAAGATGAATGGCGACAAGTACAGCCAAGAGATTATGGATGGAGCAAAAACTATTGTATGCAAACTAAAAAGCAATCCTCTGGGTTGGACTAGTATTGGTTATCCAACAGACGAGACACATTTGCCACAGTGGTTCAAGGAACTTCCCTTTGATAACGGACTAATGGAAGCAACTATTGTAGATCAAAAAATTGATAACTTATTAAGTGTACTGGACTGGGACTTAAAAGGCGCAACACAAACTGCTAACACGTTTGATGATTTATTTTCATTTGAGTAATATACGCATATAAATACAGTAGAGGTAAAGTCAATGAAACTTGTAGATAAATTAATCTTGTTCACAAAATTTTTAAAGAACAATGGTGGCAAGTTTAACATGCGCGAAGAGATTAGACCTAGAAAAGACTATTGGAAAGAACAAGCAGAGTTATGGAAAGATAAATCTCTACACCAAGAAATTGACCATGCCCAAGCACAAATAGTTTATTGGGCAGAAAACTACAATGTAGCCCTTGATAAAATTAATGCTAAAACAAGAGAACTACTAAGAGAACAGGAACTTGTAGTATTAAAGCGCGACTATGATAAGTTTGCACTTAGCGAACCCACGTTGGAGACAATGGAGGAAAGAGCAAGTCATTATGCCCCTGAGTTTTTAACAGAAATATCAAAAGATATAGGCAAATACAATGAATGGCAATATGCTGGTGTGGAACTTAATCCAAGTATTGGTAAGTTTACAAGAGTAATGCTTGGCTGTGATATTTTATATGCGTATACAGGCAATGTTATTGATGAAGATAGCATTGCGTCTAAGTTTAATCCGTTTTATATTGAAAAACGTTTGATGTACTATAATAACCTAGGTGATCTTCCTCAGGGACAAATTGGTTTAGCAGTAAGCATTGGTTGTTATGAGTTTTGGCCCATGGATCCTATTAAAGATGAAATGCAAAAAGTATTTGAACTACTACGTCCAGGTGGGATTTTTATCTTTACTTACAATGATTGTGAGCATGAACACGGATTAGACTTGTGTGGTAATGATTATCGCGCATACCAAACACGAGAACTAATGGGCAAAATGGCACAAAGCATGGGTTTTGATATAGAAAAAGAATGTGCGTGTAATGATAATGCACATAGTTGGATGATAGTTAAAAAACCTGGTAAGCGCAGCACACAAAAAACTGACACACCGCGTATTAGAATTGTACGCGAACAGCAATAATTTATATTGACATTCCCCCAAAACCTAAATATAATACTACTATTATTATAAACATAAGGACATTTCGATGAAAGATTATCTACTCGACATAGTCAAGCATACACATTCGCTTGGCTTCATTAGTCTTGTTAAAGTAACAGGCACAGACAAAACCACAACATTTGAAGGACTTGCAGAAGACCGTAGTGTTATTCTACAAGCCACAACTAAGACACCAGTAGCAGACTTTATGGGAACATTTGGTATGCCTAACTTGGACAAACTTGGTGTTATCCTGCGTATTCCAGAGTATGCAGAGGACGCTAAAATAAGCATCAATAAACAAGATCGTAATGGTGAAAGTGTACCAGTTGGTATTGCATTTGAAAATGCTGGTGGTGACTTTAAAAACGATTATCGCTTTATGGCAAGTGAGATCATTAACGAAAAACTTAAAACAGTAAAGATGCGTGATGTAAACTGGGGTATTGAATTTCAGCCTACAGTAGCAAGCATTCAGCGTTTCAAGTTTATGATCAGTGCTAACAGTGAAGAAACTACATTTATTGCTAAGACAGAAGATGGCAACCTTAAGTTTTACTTTGGTGATCATAGCACACATGCTGGTAACTTTGTATTCCAACATGACGTTGCAGGTGAGGCAACACGCGGATGGGCATGGCCCGTTGAACAAGTAAGTAAGATTCTAAGTCTTGGTGGTGATACAACTTTCAAGTTTAGTGACGATGGTGTTGCTGAGATTGTTGTTGACAGTGGACTTGCAGAGTATCGTTACTTGTTACCAGCACAGAGTAAATAATGGCTGACTTCTTTCGTCCAAGCTCTTATGCAGTAATGGTAAGTCCAGATCTAAAACATGCCTGGATTAACATACCAAAAAATGCAAGTAGTTTTGTACAAAAGGTATTAGATGTCAATGGCTGGACAATGTGTCATACAGATGATCTAGTAGATGGTATTCTCACGGCACATACTATTAAAAAAATAGTTGTGCTGAGAGATCCTATAGAAAGATGGATCAGCGGATTTGCACAGTGTATGAGTGACAATTCACACATGGGCGGTGCTGAGTTTGACACGCCAAACAAAGATATATTAGAATTGCTTGACAATGATGCATTTTGGCACACTATAAGACTAAATCCTGTGTTTGACAATCACACAGAATATCAACACAGATTTATTGGCGCTGCACAAAATGTGTCATATATCAATATACAGTCTAGAAACATAGACAATGCAATCTCAGATCCCAATAGATTTTACAGACATTTAACTGAATATATTAGAAGCACTGGAGGCACAAGTGAATTCCAGCACTGGCAAGAGCCCACAAACCCTGCAGAAAATTCAACAGATAAAATTGCAATTTACAATAAACTTCGTGCTATAATAAAAGAAAACAAAGATTACTACGACATTTTAAAAAATGCACATTCACAAGATTTTGAATTATATAACACATTACAAAAGTTTAAAACATGACATTACCAACTAATCTAACCGAACTACAAAGTGACTATGCAGTATTCCTGCCAGCACTTAGTACATTCTATGCACTATTTGTAGGCAGACAGCGCAGAGGATTACTAGAACATGACGAAACTCTCAAGGGCAGTGGCAAGCCATATGTGGATCCTACTAGAATTCCGCAAGGACTGCAACATGGAGTAGAAAGTTTAAACTGGCTTGCACCAGAAGGTCTGTGGCAGTATAAATGGAGTTTGCACAGTGCAGGACATGCTAGTTTGGATCTTGAAAAAGACCAGTACAGAGAAGATATGTATCGTGTACGCAACAGAGAAACAAGTTGGTTATTAGGCGACAGTGGTGGGTATCAGATTGGTAAAGGTGTATGGGAAGGCGATTGGAAAGATCCTAATTGTCCCATGGCACAAAAGAAACGTGATGGTGTTCTTCGTTGGATGGATGCTTACATGGATTACGGAATGATACTTGATATACCAGCATGGGTTGCACGGTCTCCAGAGGGCGCAAAAGCAAGTGGCGTTAGTACATATGAAGAAGCAGTAGCAGCAACAAATATCAATAATGAATATTGGATGAAGCATAGAACAGGTGCTTGTAAGTTCTTAAACGTACTGCAAGGTGAAAACTTTGCACAAGCAGATGACTGGTATGACCAAATGAAAGGCTACTGTGATCCAGTTCTGTATCCAGACAATCACTTTAATGGCTGGGCCATGGGCGGTCAGTATTGTGCAGACATTCATCTTTCACTTAAACGTGTGTGTACAATGATGCGTGATGGTCTACTTGAACAGGGCAAGCATGATGTAATGCACTTCCTTGGTACAAGTAAACTTGAATGGGCAATGGTGCTTACTGCTATACAACGCGGTGTTCGTAAAGCACACAATCCCGACTTTACAATAACATTTGATTGTGCAAGTCCTTTCCTTGCTGTTAGTAATGGCACACAGTACAGTGGTTATCGTTTAGAGCATGAGGGAAAGTGGAGTTATTTAATGGAGCCTGCTCCAGACAATCGTGCGCTACATGCAGACACTACTCCCTATGATGATTACTGTCACAAGTTGTATGAAAACTGGATGCCAAGTCCACTTTCAGAAATGATGACTGTAAAAGATATTTGTACCTATAGTCCAACTTGTAAAAACAAAGTAGGCGAAATAAGCAAAACAAGTTGGGACAGTTTTAGTTACATGTTGCTAATGAATCATAGTTGTTATCAGCACCTGCGCAGTGTACAAGAAGGTAATCGTGTATTTGATGAAGGTATATATCCTTGGCAACTAGCAGACAATAGATTTACTGAGACACTGGTAAAGGATGTTATTGCAGAAATATTTGCATTGGATAGTTATGATGCACAGATAAACATGATTAACCAATATGAAAAACTATGGATGAGAGTTACTGGTACACGAGGGTATGTAGGTAAAAAGACTGTCAACAGTAGCACACAGTTCTTTAGTTTGTTTGAAGAAGTAGGTTGACACATCCAGCGAATGTGTTATTATTAGTATATTATCCGTTAACAACATATGAGGTAGCAAGATGGCTACAACTAAAGAAAAAGAAAAATTAATCGAGGCTTTCAAAGGCCCTCACTTTTATCGTATCCGTCTCTGGGGTTATGGTGCAGAAACTAGTTACATGAAAATTAGTAAACAAGCATATGACTTCTGGAAAGCACATGGCGAAGAACATGGCGACAGTGATGTTGTGAATTATATTATCAATGCTGAAGATATTCATGCAGATGATATTGCACAGCAAGAAGATTATGATGATATAGATCCTGCAACTATTCCTCGAGAAGCACTGTTTATGCACGATCCAGAAGATGGTGTTGGTAGCACTTACTATGAGCCACTAGATCAGTTTGAAGCAACATATAGCATTGCACAGGATGCTGCATATCTTACTGTAGAAAAAGTCAGCAGTGAAGAATACAATGCAGATGTCTTGGAAGAAACTATCGAACACGAAGACCTAAATGAATTTCTATCTCGTGTTGGAGAAGAAAGCGATTGGGAATATGATGGGTATGTTGAAGGTCACGAATATGGTAATGTGTATCCAGAAAAAGGACAACACATTTGTCAATTTCAAAGCCACGAGAAAGGAACTTTCTTTGAGTCTATCATAGAAACTGCTTTACCTTTTAATCAAAATCTGTTAAAATTTGCTACAGAGGAAGCACCCGACGGTGAGGATCTCGTATACGGTGTAGAGTATGATGGTGTTGACGTAGACAATTATGGTGGCGATACCAACGGCAAAGGCTACTATGCACACTTTTGGAAACAGGAACATTAAGAATGGCAGAAATGGATAATATGATGTTGGATGCAATGCGTGAAGATGCAATGCGTCAGCAACTACACAAAAGCAAGCGTATGATCTGGGTTACGTTTCAGAAAGAGGGTATTCACAAGTATCCTGCTGCACTGGATGATCCCAAACTAGCAACAGGCGATTGGGATGATGTGTCATTTTTAGGATACCCACATCGCCACATGTTTCACTTCCGTGTAAGCATTGAAGTATTCCATGATGATCGTGAAGTAGAGTTCATACAATTTAGTCGTTGGCTGCAACGATTGTTTAGTGAAAACGTAATGACACTGGACTATAAGTCTTGTGAAATGATTGCAGACGACATGTTTTTAGAGATCCGTAAGAAGTACGGATCAAACAGAGAAGTTCACATTGAAGTGAGCGAAGATGGTGAGAACGGTTGTGTTGTCACCTTTCCAAAAGCCTAAGGGAGAACTATTGTGGCTGGAAAACCAATGAGTAATGAAATTATTAAAGTATTTAATGACCTAGATGACTATTTGCGTTTCTGCAAAGAGTTCGGTTGGGCATATGATGAAGCAGATTTATATAGGGAAGATGCTCCGGGCTATGCAGAGTATCTACGTTTTAAGAATGGTACTCGTATTCCTAAAAACTGGATGCGTGATGCAAAGTTTAGATTAAGCCAGTATAATGATAATAACTTTAAAAGCGGCGGAAAGTTCCAAAGCGGTCGGAGAAATTAATAATGCGTAAACTTTTCTATATGGGACTTGAGCCCTATGAAGGACGTTACACACTTCAGTTGCAAGACTGGAGTGAACGTGCTTTCAGAAAACGTGGTATAGATTATGTTGTTGTACCAGGCACAACTATTGACAATACTAAAAGTATTAGTGTAGGACAAGTGCTTGATGCACATGGACGCAGTTATTTTGGTATGAGTCAACTTATGAATCTTGTGCAGATGATGCGCAATGGTGAATGTACAGGTGAAGATGCAGTGTTCTTTGAGGACATGTTTCAACCTGGTATTGAAAGTTTGCCATATATTATGTGTCAGATTCCAGAGGAACAACGCCCTACAATATACTTGCGTTGTTTAGCACAAGCAGTAGATCCAGATGACTTTGTGCATGTATGGGGTATGAGCAAGTGGATGAGTTTGTATGAACAGATGTGCAACGAGATTCCAAATGTACACATCCTAGCAACCAATGAAGAAATGGTTGCACACATGCGTATTGCAAACTGGAGTGCTCCTATCTATAATATTAGCGGTCTTAGTTTTGGCAAAGAAGAAGTGCAAGAGCGTGTTGATAACAACATTAAACCATTTAGTGAACGTGCAGAGCGTGTAGTATTTGCTGCACGATTTGACCAAGAGAAACAGCCTAATTTCTTTATGGATGTTGCTACCATGGTAAGACAGGTACGTCCTAACTGTGAATTTGCAGTACTAAGTGGCGGACCACTACGCAGTAATAATGCTGTGTATTTGGAACGTGCAGAACGTTTACAATACACAGGCGATCTTGTAGTATACAAAGACTTGCAAAAGAATGATTACTACAACATTGTTAATGACAGTAGAGTATTGTTTAACTGTGCGCTACAGGATTGGGTTAGTAACACTGTAAGTGAAGCAGATGCACTAGGTTGTAATGTTGTGTATCCTGCGTATCGTAGTTTCCCGGAAACTTTTGCTAACGATCATACTAGGCTTTATACACCATGGAGCATTGAAAGTGCTGTGGATATGATCATTGCACACTTGGATAATCCAAGTCCGCGCATGGGTAAGATAAGCGACTGGACTGATGGAACAATTGATCGCATGCTTGATATTATGCAGGGCAATGGCGAACAGTGGTTGCGTAGCGGCAATAGGTATCGTGACCATGTAGCAGAAAGCAAGTACTAATGAGAGTATTAGTAACAGGCGCAAGCGGGTATATCGGTGGTCAAGTATGTAAACTGCTTACACAGCAAGGACATCAGGTTATTGCAAATGATCACAGTGTTCCAAAACACAACTACTATCATCAAAAGGAAATAAACTCCTACGCACGAATACCTGTTGGCATGTTACGAGGCATTGATGCTGTTGTTCATGCGGCAGCAACAAGTCTAGTTGGACCAAGTGTAATGAATCCCGACTTATATTATCAAAACAATGTTGGTAATACATTGGACTTGTTAACCAACTGTGTTGAGGCAGACATGCGTACATTTGTATTTGCAAGCAGTGCAGGAGTTTATGGTGAACCAAGTGAGGATGTGTGCCATGAAAACATGTATGCACAGCCTTGTTCGCCATATGGCTGGAGCAAGAAGATGATAGAAATTGTATTGCAGGACTACTATACTGCATATAATTTAAACAGTGTTAGTTTACGTTTCTTTAATGTTGCTGGTGCAGACTCAGACTGTGAGATGGGACAAGAACCAGATGCTACACACATCATTGCAAAAGCAATTGAACTTACCATGGCTGGCAAAGACTTTACACTATTTGGCAAAGAGTTCGACACTGATGATGGTACATGTGTGCGTGATTATGTACATGTCGAGGACGTTGCGCAGGGTATACTAAATAGTATTGAACTGCTAGGTACAACTAGTGGTGCCCATACATTCAACCTAGGTGGCGAAAGAGGCTACAGTAATCTTGAAATTGTGGATAGTATCAATCGCGTAACACCACTTACAGTAAATTTAAAATACGGAGATCCTCGTGCAGGTGATCCAAGCACATTAATCGCAGATACACACGCAGCAAATACAATCCTAGGTTGGAAACCCAAACACGATTTAGACAGTATTATCAGTACTGCATACAAATGGTATAATAAATGAACATAGCATTTATAGGATGCGGCAAACTAGGTATGCCCTGTGCTGAGGAACTTGCTAAGGTAGGACATAAAGTTACAGGTTATGATGTTGCAAAAGTAAAAAGCAATTTTGTAGAAATAATGCCCACTATAGAAACTACAGTAAAGGACGCACAAATTGTATTTGTTGCTGTCCCTACTCCACATGATTCTGCGTATGATGGAAGATCACCTACTGCACACCTGGATCCAAAAGATTTTAGTTACAATATTGTAAAGGATGTGCTAATAGAGGCAAATGCTTGTATGTATCCATCACAAATGCTTGTGCTTATTAGCACAGTGTTACCCGGCACAGTGCGCAGAGAGTTAGAACCACTTGTTACATGTACCCGTTTTGTATACAATCCATATTTGATTGCCATGGGCAGTGTTGCATGGGACTTTAGAAATCCTGAAATGGTTATGATCGGCACTAAAGATGGTAGTGATACAGGTGATGCACGAGAACTAATCGACCTATACAAAACTGTTATTGAGAATGATCCCCGGTATGTAGTTGGTACCTGGGACGAGTGCGAGTGTATCAAAGTGTTTTATAACACGTTTATTAGTACAAAGATTACACTAGCAAACATGATACAGGATGTCGCAATCAAGCAGGGCAATATCAATGTTGACGTGGTTACTACGGCACTGGCGGAGTCAACTAAACGGATCATGGGACCACAGTATATGACTGCTGGGATGGGTGATGGCGGTGCTTGCCATCCGCGTGACAATATTGCCCTGCGTTTCATGGCACAGGAACTAGATTTAGGTTATGACATTTTCGATGCTATTATGAATGCTCGTGAAATACAGGCTAAGAACCTAGCAGAATTTTTAGTAGCACAAGCAAAACAGCACGACCTTCCTGTGCTTATTCACGGTGTTGCATACAAGCCGGATGTGCCATACAAAGATGGCAGTTATAGTTTGCTTGTTGCACATTACTGTGAAGAGATGGGTTATTATCCTATACTAGTAGATCCACTTACACATCCCCAACGTGGCCCATTCAAAGCAGTAGCATTATTAGGACATAGTGCAGAGACTACATACAAATATACTAGACAAAACTATGAAGATACACTATACTGCTATCTAAGTGACGGCAGTGTAGTTGTTGATCCTTGGAGAAAATTTAAAGATGACAGATATACAGTCATCCATTACGGAAACACACGAACGTTGGCATAAAGGTCACATTGAACCTTTTTGGAGTAAAGTAAGTTATACACAACTAAACTACGCTCTTGAAAGTTTTAATAACCCTAGTGACATGATGAAATGGAAGCGACAGGGTTATGTGCATCCTCAAAGTCATTACACTGGATTTTTATGTGACATGCGCAAGCCGCAACCCGCTTGGAATGATCAAATCATCAAATGGTTTGAGGATACTTACAGTGTGACAGATGTTGGTACCAGTTACTACCGCATGGGCACGGGTGTTATTCTTCCTACACACAAAGACACATATAAAAAATACAGAGAACTATTTAATGTTAGACTAATGGACTGTGTTCGTGTTGTTGTATTCTTAGAAGATTGGCGTAGTGGTCACATCAGCGAAGTAGATGGTGTTCCTATTACTGATTGGCGTGCAGGCGATTATGTCTTTTGGGAAAGCGACACACCGCACTTAGCAGCAAACATTGGATTAGACAAAAGATTCACCCTACAACTTACAGGTCACAGATGATAGACTATGATAAGTTTGATCTAAGCAGGCTGAAGTTGAAGTATCAACTGCACCCTAGTTATGGACTGATAAACATACCCAACTTTTTACCTGACGATATAACGCAACAATGTGCAGACGAACTAGACAGTCTGCCCTTAGATCAAGGCAAACATTTTACACGCAAAGGCAGTTGT
>UEXM01000230.1_pt1 | contig 62080 bp, 79 predicted proteins | sample 1796661 | NCBI WGS metagenome assembly UEXM01 (sample SAMEA4772469, study PRJEB27181) | metagenome | reverse complement strand
ACTCCTCTCTAGTGGATGGATCTAGGTTGGAAAACCTATTATTTATTTGTGTACCAATCATTGAAGGTAGCTCAGCTCCTATTTTATTTCTATTTACAGCACTTTGTACTTGATCAGCAGGTATTTCGCTTAATTTCTTTTTAGTATTTTCTAATTGAGTTTTAGAAAACTGCAAGTTACCTTCTTCTGCAAGATTAGTGTCTCCTATCGCTTGCTTGGCTTCAGTGCTTAATTCTTTTGTATTTTTGCTATAATCTTTAATAAAGTTTAATACACCTTTACTGTCTTCAAAACTTATTTTTTCAAAACCATTACCAACAAAAAACCTTTTTATTGCATCCCCCATCTTTCCTAGCGCGGATTTTTCAAAAGATATTTTTTCAGTTGCTATTAAATCTGAAAGAACCTGCACATACTCTGTGTTAAACTCTTGTTTTGTCTTGTAATCTCTATTCAATAAAGCTTGATCTACTATTTTTCTTTGTTTAGAACTCAATGCTCTACGCAGACCCTTAACCATAGCTTCCTGCGCTTTAACTCCGCCTACTTTAGCATTTATTATTTTATGTAAAAATTCATGCTTAGCTACATTAATTTGTCCCGTATTTCTAGCGGCCTCTTTGTTAACAAAAATTTTGCCACCCACAGTAAATCCTGCTACATTACCAGCGCTGTCAAAATACTCCTGCTTATTAGCTTTGTCAACCTCACTCAGGTTTTCCATTGCTGCTTTAGTTTCTAGAGTAGAATTAAGCACAGTTGCTTCTATGTCCTTAGCGAAGCCTTCTTTTTTAACAGTTGTTTTTAAGAAATCAATATTTTCGTTAAGCTTCATATCAGATATGCTTTGCTTTGCGCTGTTATATTGAGACTCAAACCCTTGTTTGGCTACATTATATTCTGATTCAGATATTTGGTTTAATCTACGTTTTTTATTTAATTCAGTAATCTTATAAGCTGCTGCATCAGCAAGATCGCTATAACTTTCTAGCTCTGATATTTGCCCATTTGTTAGACTGTTGTATATTTTATTACCTCTAATAACTTGGTTAGCTATATTTTCTTCTATAGCATCTATTTCAGCTTGTATGCCTTCTTTAACGGTTTCGTCTGTAGCTTTAGCGAACTCTAGTTGCTTTGCCGATAAAGACTCTAGGTTTTTATCTAGCATATCGCCATCAACGGTTTGCCTAACTGAGTTCATAGCTTTAATACTATATGATCCACCGACCATACCGCCAGCTCCTACTAATCCTTGTAATCCCGCTTCTAAACCTTCTTCGCTAGTAATAGCATTGTAGAACGCTTCAATTGCTTTAGAATTCTCTTTAGTACCTGCAACTCTACCTAATTCGTCATTTACAGCGTCAGTACCGTGTTGTGTTATCTCTGTTGCAAATTCGCCAACCCCCGTTCCAAATATAGTTAAAGCTGCTTTCGCTTTTTTATTGTACATTATTTTGTTAAGCAATTGCTTAGGAAGTTTTCTAACTGCAAATGCCGCCGGACCTTTAATTTTACCCCTAGTCCCAACTACTGCCGCGGCCACCATTGCATCACCTATAACTTCTGCTGCCATATTAGCAGTGCCTAAAGCAACTGGAACAACAGTTTCAGCCTCGCCACTTTTAACAAGCTCCTCTAATGAAATACCTAAATTTTCAGCTTTTTGTTTGTTGTATTCGGCATAATTTCTTGCTGTAAAATCAGCCATATAGCCCATAAATCCTGTTCCTATCCCGTAAACCATGCTCCCGAAACCGTTGGTAACAGCGTTTACAGCACCAGCAACCATGCCACCATAATCACCTTTATTATAAGATTCGATTATGCCTTTAGTTTGCTTCATTTCTTTTTGGTCTTCCTCGTACCTTTTTAAAGCATTTAAAGTATTTTCAGCACCAATATCCCCGCCGATAAAAGCATCTTTATTTTCTAAATTTTTTTGTCCAAATATAGAGGAATAAATAGCATTTGTTGCAATATCTTTTGCAGCATCTTTTCCCCCGTCGTCTCCCCAAAATTCAAGTACGTCGTCAAAATTTTCAGCAACATTACTAAGGCTATTTTTTATACTTTGCCATGTAGTTAATTCAGGCTGTGACCCCAATGAACCATCTTCCGATTTGGATCCCGTAGCGTTTTGGTTTGACTCCACAGCTGGATCCGCACTTGCAGAGTCGTTTGTCTTTACTGGCTCTGCTGTATTAAAAAATTGAGAAGTAAAATCACCAAATGTTTTAGTGTAACTTCCTGATTCTTTTAGAGCTCCGTATAGTTTTTCTTGGCCCTCTTGACTACCAAATTGTGATTGAAAGTCAGAGAAAGATTTAGTATATTGACCGCTGTCTCGCAGTGCTTCAAATAATTTTTCCATTCAATTAAAGATTATCTAAGGATCCTGTATTAGTGTTTTTCGGCGCTTCATTATTGTTGTTACCTGAAGGATAGGAATTTATAAAATGACCCTCTGCTTTTTTGCCGAAATTTGAGTTTTGTATATAAAATTTATAAACAGATGAAGGGTCGTTTACATCTACAGATATACCCCTAGAATAAGAAGGGTTAGTATAATTGTATCTAAACATCTGTGAATCGCCATACATTTCTGTAAATTTCTTTTGTGCTTCTTCACTGTCTTTTTCGTCTTGACCCGCTAAGTACTCTTCGTAAAACTCTGCTCTACTTTTATATTTTATATTTTTATCAGTAGGGTCTAAACTGTTAGCTGCTCTGGCTATAGAAGTAGCATCTCCTGCGGTTGACTGTGAAAGATCTAAAGCTTCTTGGGCTCTTGGTTGGCCTAAGTTTATTTCGTCTCTCAAGGCACCACTATATCCACCAGTACCTCTACGGCTAGATGGTCTCTTGTCGTTTGCTCCTTGAATAGATGAATCTACAAAAGCATTCATATAACTATTAAGAACTTCCTCTCTTAATAAGTCTTCGTTTTCGGGTTCAAATAAAGACGGATCTTCTAAATTCAATCCACCCTGTACAACAAAGTCATCCGATGCAAGTGACAATAAGCTATTTCTACCTCCTTGTGTAATTAGTTGGCTAACCTGCTGGCGTATCATGTTCTTACGGGCGCCCTGTAAAACTTTACCTGAATTATAAACATTTTCGTTTATCTGCATGATCTTATTAGCACCATCGAAGTCTTTAAGAAAAGGCTTTTTTGTTTGACGATAAGATTTAAACTCGCCACCGTCTTCATTCCAAAAGTTTAAAGCTCCACCTTTACCAATACCCAAAGTGCTTTCCCCTGTATATATATTAGATGCGGAACCTAACGTGCCTATATTGTTGCCTTCACTAAGCATGCCGTTATCGAAGTCTTTAACATAGTTAAGCTTGTCTTCTTTGTAAGTGTTTAATTCCGCTGCTAAGTTTGTAAAAGAATTTCTAATCTCGTTTAGTTGAGACACACCTTCCATATACATAGGGTGATCCGGCTCTAGATTAGATACTCTCATAGCGGTATCTGCATAAATTCTTTTCTGTTGTACCAGATAATTTGTTACAGCACTTTGTTGTGTAGGGTCTAATTGTGTAACGTCAAACTCAGAGTTTAAAGATTCTATATAATTAGCTACTTTGTTGTTTATAGCTGCTTTTTTTGCCTGCTTTATAGCCATTTGCTTAGCTCCTACAGCCATAGTCGAGGCAAGACTTTTTTGAAAAGCGTCTCCCCAGGTGGATTGTTTACTCGCTCCAACAAGAGCGGCTCCTTTAATTAATGCGTTGTCTGCCATATTATTATTATTTTAGCCTTGACCTAAACCTAAACCACTCAATAGGTTTTGTCCAAATCCATTACCTCCGAGCATACTTCCGCCGCCTCCCATGGTTGCAGCACCTGCTACTCCTCCTACTACACCGCCAATACCGCCAACAATTGCATTTGTAGCATCTTGTCTGGCTTTATTAGCAGCTCCTAGTCTTTGTTGAGACATACCTAATAGCGTACTTGCTTTTTCTCTTTCAGCGTCTCTAGATATTAATTCTCCTTTTTTCTCGTATAATTGTAAATTAGACGCTTGCTGTCTTTCAGCCATTTGGTTTGATTGTTCTTGTCTACCAATATCAATAGAGGCTTGTTTAACCTGTTGAGCCTGCTGCCCGGCTAGCGATTGAGCTAAAGCTGCAATACCTGATCCCCCAGCTGATCCTTGTAGATTACCCATTATATTAGCTAAGCCTTGATTAGCCTGCTGAGCTTGAAATTGTGCAGCTTCTTGGTTAACCGTAAGATCCTCCATAGTGTTCTGCATATTTGTGTACACATTGGATGTATCTAAGTTTTGAAATGCGGCCTTGTTCCTGTTAAACTCCGCTTGAGCTCTTCTTTGCTCTCTTTTTCTTTTACCAGAGCCGATTATACCGCTAGCAATACCAGTTAACCCGCCTACTATCTGTCCTATCATTATATTAAGTTTTTATAGTTTTATTATTACGTATTATTTACTACTTTCAAATACCTCCGAAGCGGTAGAAAATAACTCAGCATATTCTAATGAATCGTTTGTAAATTGTGCCTCAGCAAAATACCCTTTTAATGATCCAACTTCTCCTATCGGATTTATAGCATAAAATATAAAATCTGTAGAATCAGGAGGTGATACCCCGTCGGGCGCATCTACTACTATTTGTATAGGGTTTACCCCTATAGCCACGATTGGTCCCATTTGTACTTCTACTCCTTCAGAAGCATCTAGATACCAAGCTATATGACCTACTTGTATTCCTTGAGGAAGTGGATTTGTGAATTCTATATTAAATATAGCCATATGTTAATTTTTTTAAGGTTGGAAACATGCCATGCAACTATTTGCTGTGGGTTGTCCAAAATCAATATAATATTGAATAACCCCTATTGATGTAGTACTTATAATTTCTGCTCTTATTCTCGCCCCAGAAGAGCTAGTTGTCACACAAACAAAGTCTCCCACCGAGTAAGTGTTGCTCATTGTTTGCAAACTTCCGCCAGAAAACCCCTGTGTTCCTGAAACAATTTTGTTATTGCCTAAGCCCCCGCATAAATTAACTTCATAATAAGCAGGCTGCGTTCCGCCGCAATTTGCACAAGTTCCATTAGTTAAACCGAGCGCTGTTTGCTGTCTAAAATTTTCGTTTGCCATAATTATATATTAAGGTTGAATTGAACAATTAAAGTCTTCGCTATAATACCCGTTAGGAGCTAGAGCACCTCCGCTTAACGCGGTAGTAGCGTAGAAATTTGTAGCCGTTGTAAAGTTTTCCCCTGCAGGAACATAGACCGTTACTGATTGCTTGTTACCACAGCAAAGAGCTGTTTGAGTTGTTGCGTAACACAGCGTTAATGCGGTATAACAATCAGGACATGCAATGGCTGCTGTTTGGAAAGTTGAGGTGGTCGCATCGTAATTTCTATATATAGTCCCATCAGAGTAACTACCACTTTGAGTAGTAACCGTACCCGAGGCGTCTGTATATATTTCAGTTGCTGTGGACAATAACGTCGTATCTAAATAAACAGTTGCAGATGTTGTTGTGCAGCAAGAGCCGGTGCCAGGGCTTGAATCATATTGTAAAGTGTATGGTCCATTTGCAGAGCAGCTAACGCAATTTACAGGTCCGGTTGAAAATTCTGCGCCACTCCATAATCTGTGAACTCCATTACTAGAATAATATAACGGCCCTTGAGCTAAAATTTGGCCAGCGTTGTCTTCAAATATTTTTGTGGCTGTTGTAAACGACGCAGTGTCCATAAAGTATTCCGTAGAGGAAAGGCTACAACAAGCTTCGTTGGATGATTTACCTTGCAATAAAAACACGCTATTTAAAGAAACAATTTCGAATAGATTATCTAAGTCTAATTTAAAGGTTGTATTTGTATCTCCAAATCTTTCGACTATTATTTGACCATTAACAACCGCCGAAGTTGGAGGAGTTAACAGCTCAGATGTTAATCCAGAAGGATCAAAATTAAATCCATTAGCATTTGTAAAGGTAATTTCAACAGCACTATTTAAGCTAAGAGACGCTGGTATATAAGTTATACTATTTGAGGTAACGCTTGTTACTGTGGCATCAAGAGGTGCAGTAGTTGAGCCGTCAAAATTAAATCTCATGCCCGACACAATTCCCGCAGTGCTGCTCATTGTGGCTGTTCCTGCAGAAGCGCCTGTGACTTCTTTTACTACATTTTCAAAATTTTCCCAAGGCATATTGCCGATGTCCTGGCTAATAGCTAAAGGCGATCCGTTTATTGAGGATATAATCCATTGTATTTCAACAATAGCCATATCTGAATTTGGTGCTGGCGCGGCTATATAATCACCTATATTTTCTACGCTAAATCCTCCTTGTAAATTACTAGATGTTTTAGGCTCCCAATAACCTTGAATTTTATTTGCCTGAACAAGCTCTATAGGAGTATTTACAGAAGAAGCTATATCTCCAGTTATGCTTAATGTCCAATTAATATTTGAATTTGTAGCATTTTCCAAAAACTCAATATTATATTGTTGAAGGCCAGAAGCACCCATTGTAATATTCTGGGCTATGTTCTGTGTTGTAATACCATCTGTTAAAGTTATGCTATACACTGCTCCTTCTTCACCTGATACATTCAATAATCTAGTATCACCAAAATCTGGTATTACAGATAAAGGTATTGACCATGCTGTTATCTCCTGAGAAGGTACGTATATTGCGCTTGCTTTAGGTATATTAAGTCTAATCTCATCTCCTGAAACATCACTAATTGGGAATGTGTATGAAATTTCATACCCAATAGATGTTAACTGATTTTCGGAATTATACCCAGGTGTTTGGCTTATAGTATAATTAGACTGGTTGCCTTCTATTATTTGAGCGCTGGGAGCTACATTCATGTAGTACCCCGTATCTGCAGTAAAAGTTTTAGAAAATAAAGATACAGTCTGCCCTGGGCTGCCGGAACCAGCGTAAGGAACATCAGTCTGACTAACAGGCGTTATGTTTGCCCCCACAACAGAAGTGTAGGTGCCTGAAATAAGAACCAAATTAACATTAGCTTCCCCAATAATACATAAAGGTATTGTTAAATTTGAAGAAGGCATTGTTACATTTGGTTTAAAAACAACAGTGCATATAACGTTATCGCCACTTTGAGTAAAACTAACGCTATCCACATATGGGTTAGAAAAACTAGGGTCTAAAGAAAAGTCCCCTGCACTAACAGCATATCCATTTGCCGCAGAAATTGTTATAGTTGCAGATCCTACTTCTAATACTAGGTTACCATTCTCTATAACCGTATAAACAGCAGGTGAAAAAATGTAATTATTATGAGTAACTGGCATATTGTTTTATTTGTTATGGCGTTGTACAATTAAAGTCAAATGTATTGTATTGCTCTATCGCGGTTATAACTCCAAGAGTGTTGGTGGTAATTATAAACCATTCATCATCTACAGTTGTGCTTGATGTCCAGTAGTTACCAAAAGGATGCATTAACTGCCCATTCCAAGCATTTCCTAATCTATAAACTTCTTTTCTACCAAATGCGCCAGGGTTACCTTGTGAATTGTGATTCTTTTTGAAAAAACCTTGAGCGACCGTGTAGCTATAAAGCTGCGTTCCAACTTGAAAATCACCTGGCCCATACCAATAAAGAGTAGGTACACTCCATCCTTGATTTCTTTCTTGAGGATCCAGACTATTGTAGGTTATCATAAATTGTTTAATACCACATACGACCTGTTGGCTTGTCTTGAAAGGTATACTAAAATTATAACCAGAAACACCCGGCATAGGACTACTAAGCGCACCTGTGCCTCTTAGTGATCTATCTGGATCGCCTTGACACGCTGTTAGTGTACTATATTGTGTATATGAAGCTATTACCCCGCTAGAATTTAGTATCATTACATAATATGTAAGCGGAACAGGCGTAGAGTTGTTATAGTCTAACCCAGCGTGATCCACCGTTAATGCTGCTAAATATTGGCCGACACCAACAAACAAATAAGCCCCTGCGCTAGTAATAGGCTCATTAGTTAAGTTGTTGTACATTTGAGTGCCTGGCTGTAAACCATCTGCTAAAACATATGAAAATGCGGTTCCATCGTTTAAAACGCCGGTGTAATTTTGATTTACTAAATTGTAATGATCCTCTATAGCACATTTAACTTCTTGTGCAGTTGTTAGTGATTCTATGTTTAAATCATAAATTGGGTCATTTTTAGTGTTATCCCATATATTAATAAAAAACTGTGTTGTATCAGGCACAGTGCCTCCAGACCCACTGCATTCAGGGTCTATAGTAACCGTAAGAATATAATTTTGAGGGTCAGGGTCTACCACATCGGGTTCGCCTATCCCGTCTCCTAGCTTACACACATGCAAAGCTTTTATGTAGTTAAAATATTTCCCCTCTTTATTTTCAAATTCTTTAACCTCTCCAGCCTCTAAATTTGTTCTAATGTAATTAGTATACCAGCCTTCTCTTTTAATTCTGGATGCTGTAGGGATTATTTGACTAGCATTTATTTCAGCTATAGAGTACCATACGTTATTATATAAATATTCTATTTCACGAGCGACTGTTCCTGTGTAATTTAAAGCACTAAAACCTTTTACAACTTGTGGCATTTCATTAAAAAGAACATTTACAGTACTATTGTATTGTATTCCGTAAAAATTATTTCTAATGCTTCCTCCGTTGTGGTGGTGCATTAAACCATTTTTAAATGTATAATATTCATTATTTAAAGAAACCCCACTTTCCGGAATAAAACTTTTTCTGCTTGTCCAACCGTCTACTTTTTCTTTAAAAGACACTGTAGTAGCTTCACAAACGCTATTAGGTTCTGTTTGAGAATCACACTCTACGGTCAAATTATATTCTTTGTCTTGAGAAAGTATTTTTTCCCAATCATTAGAAAGCTTATTTAAAGTTATATTGTATAAATCTTTATCTTCGTCATAGCTTCCTATAATTTTTGTAGAAGTATAAGTATTATCCGCAAAGAAATCCTCCATGCCCTTCTCGGAAATAACAGTAATACCATCTCTAGATAGTCTAATAACCGCTCCTCGATTTTTGTCTGAGAAGTAAGCTCTAAAAGCATGAGACGCAAAAGACTCTGGGTTTTTAGATATACCATAGTTTCCTGCATACGGTACACTTTGTCCTAAAACTGCTTTGTTACCGGTTAACTGAGAATTACCATCAGCGTTAAATAAAGCGTCTTTATTTGCTAAAATTCTAAAACACTTGTCCTCGCAAAGGGTAATTAGATCAGTATCACGGGCATGTAGTTTTTGTATTGTACCATGTACCGGGTTCAAATCTTTTGTTATAGCTTCCGCTTGTATGAACTGATTAAGTCTATTAATTCCAGAAGTTGAATTAAATATTTGTGAAAATATAAATCCACTGCCCCTTCTTTCTGCAGCATAAGGCTCATCTATTATAGAAGAAGCTTTTACACCTTTAGCTATTGTAGCCGCATTAAAATCATCTCTAATTCTATTTGACTCTACTCCATTCCCAAAGCTAAAAGCATTGTAATAACTTAAGGTGTAAGGCTGATTAAATTGAGATATTGGTAAAGCATCGCTAGCTTCATAGTATATATCTAAATCAATAGCCTCTTTAGGTTCTGTTTCAAATATAGCCGGGTCCGTAGAAGACAATGTTTTATTTTCTTCTTTAGGAACTTTTTCTAATATTTGTATTTGAGCTATAGGGTTTGATCCCACTCTATTTGAAAATAAGCCGAAGTCCTCGTATGGTTCGTTAAATGTTATATTCCATTGATTTCTACCATTACTGAAGTTGTCATAGTTTGAATTGCTTGACCTCAGACCTCTTCTCTTAAATGCTCTATCTGTTGCTCTTATACTATATATTTGCCCTATATTTCCAGCGGCATCTGCAAACCTAATATAAGTGCCAACTTTAGAAAGATCTTCCATTGATCCTCCAAGCCACGAAGCAGGATTGTTTCTATCCTCTCTGAGTAATCCATGTACCATTACGGTCCACTTTGTCTTGTCAGCACATTCTCCCGGGTATTTCCAAGGGCATTGGTGACCATGAGGCCTTCTTCTGCTGCTGCTACCGGAATTATTACCTTTATCATACCACACAGCTTGTTGAGAACTGTCGCCGTTTCCTTGGGTTTTAAATGGTAAAACTTGAAAAGAATTTTTTATACCGTACTCATCCTCTTGTATAGGGAATGTGTCGACCACATTCTTTTCAAACCCAACATCTCTATTTATTTTAGCAAAAAACCTACCGCTAAATTCCGGCAATTCTTTATCTTCCTCTTCAAATAAAACTATAGTTATTGATGAGCCTACTGGTAAAGAATTTAAGAAAAAGGCTTCATCCCCTAAAGGTGTGTCTATAGAAACACCATATTGATTACCAGCCCCTGTTGGTCCACCAGATTGTATCTCATAAACATCTGTTGAATTTGAACCAAAACTTATGCGCAAAGAAGCATTAGAAGAAAAACCTCCTGCAAAATTAGGATCTGCATCAGCGGAAGGTCCAGTAAATTTAAAAAATACACTGCCTACTTGAGGTCTAGCTGAAGATATAGTGGTTACGTCAGACCTACCAATTGCTTTTCTTCTTCTTTTTATAAATGTAGGCGCTTCGTTGGATATAGAGAGTATTCTATATTTTAAAAGCTCTTCCACAGACTCAGGCGTTGCGTGCTGCTTTTTAAGTATCAAATAAGTGTCCTCTGTTACTTTGTTTCTTTCGGACGAAGGGAACGACAGCCAAACATTGCCATCTTCAGCGGGGTAAAATCTATCTAAAGCTAAATTATAATATTCATTAGATATATCTTTTATAAAAAACTTATAATGAGTAGCCCAATCTGGAGCGTCCCCGGAAGGAGATAACTCTATTTTATTAATGTCATTTGAATTAAATACGGAAAAATCAACGCCAGCAGAAGAATCTGTAACCACAGGTGTTTCTCTGCCATACTCGTCTTTAAAAACAACGCCTGTTTGGTAGTTCCTTATTGACTTTATAGATTTTTTAGCTCTATTATAATCGTTATCGGAGGATTGATCTGGGTGAGGCTGACTTAAAGCCGCGGCGTTTAAGCTAACCGTAGTAACAGGATAATTTTGTAAATAATTAGCAAATACAACCCTGTTTCCTATCACTTCTTGTGACTTTGCTTTTCTTGGAACGTTATCCCATGGTCGTAAAAGCTGGTTAGATTCTACTATGTTACCGATTATTTCAGATATTATATTAAAATCCGTGGGTAAACTATCTACCCCAAAATAAGGAGAGTAATTTTTCTTTTTTAATGTATCTACAACGTAAACAGCAGGTGAGCTATCTTCTTTGTAAAGAATATCTAATTCTATAACCTCGTCGCTACCCCAAGTTAAGTTTTCAACTATTAGCTTTCTAATATTATTGGACATGCCTTTGTTATGCCCGTCTGATGACAGGTATGCAAACTCTGCTCCTACAAAAGCCACATCGCTAAACGTTGAATAACAAGAATACTCTCCATCTTCATATTTCCATCTATATGCAAATCTTGGAAAAACGTATTCAAATAAGGGTTCCTTTTCCTCTAAAATACAATCCCATATAACTGGGTTTTCAAAAACCTGTATTTCTGGGCTAATAGAAAGTATTTTTACCTTTATATTGACCGGGTTGATTATAGAAACAACTAAAAGCCTAATTTCATATGAAAAAGTTTCATTGTACTCGTTACTATAAGATCCTGATAATAAAATTATATCACCTTCATTCCACACCCCCTCAATAGAAGAGCTTACCGTTATATTTATTCCCTGCCCATAGTTGCTAGGTAAATTACTGTCGCTATAATAATTTGGATCAGTTTCAATATTATCTTCATACACCCCGTGAGTAGGCATAGATTCTGTATCTCCCGCGGCTTCTACTGTATCTGGTATGTATGTAAAGTTTTCTAAACCTGAAGTAGTAAATAGTGTTGAAACCGGCGTCACGCCTGTTCCTGGAATATCAGCACCAAACTTACTTGCGGCTAAATTGAGTGTTGGAGCGGTAAGAGGTGATTTTTTTATAAGCGTAATGTCTTCTTCCGCAAAGTCTGGCCTTCCTGCTAAATTATTGTTATAAGTTTCTGATAACGGATTGTAATCAGGTATTTTTGAATGAGTTGCAAAGTCAGTGGAGCCAGTTCTAAATTTTTCAATATTAATTTTTTTAGGCTCCATTTGATCATCAGTAAACAAAAGAATGCCTTCTATTATATTTATGCCAGTTATAAGATAAGACGGGCTAAACTTTAATATATTATTAGTGTCAACTAAAATAGGAAATACTACATTTTGAGTTTGATCATATTCCGCTATAGCGCTAACTCCGTCAGATGCTATAAACCAGTATATTTTTTCTGTTGAGGGATCTACATATGATCCTATACAAGAAGCGTTTTGCAAGGAGTCTATGAAATTATCTTCCCATTCTAAACTTCTACCTGACTTTCCTCTTAATTCTAATGTTCCCTTTAAGTTTTGAAGAGCCCCCACATTACTGCCCTCTGAGTTAGCTAAATCTAAATTTAAAGCATCTCGATATTCACCGTTTGGAACTAACCTCTCGTCGAGGTCTTTGTTCATTCTACCGGCTTGAAATAAGCGTACAAACTCTGGCATGTGTTAATGTTTTATTTGCTTGGATTTATTGCGCATGACTTGAGCAATTTCTTCTATTTTTATATTTGATAATCTTAATTTTGCATTTCTTTTAGCCGCGGCTTTTTCTTTTTTAAACCTAGCTACTAAATACTCTGGTACATTAGAACGAGTAGATAAAACTGAATGAGCTATGTGCTTATACATCGCTTCCTCTGCAAACTTATGCAAAGTCATATCCTCGTCTTTACAATCTAACCCGTCTGAAATATATTTTAAAGTAATAATTTTATTGCAAAGACTAGAGTCAAAATATATAATACCTGAAACTTGATCTATATAAAATACCCCATTTGACTGGGCGTTGGACGGAGTAAGACCATATCTTCTTCCAAAACTTGGTCTGTGTGTTTCCCCTATACCGTCGCCTTTATGTGTTTTATCTTGAAATCTTTTTTGTGTTTCAGAATCTTCCGCTAAAAGCAATTGTCTGTTTTGCTCGTCAAATAAATACTGAAAACGATCGTCCTGTAGTATAGGTATAGGATTAGAGGTATTTATAGCTGGATATATAACGTGTTCTAAGCCGTTAGAATCAGTCCAGGTTAGTTTTACATAGTTAACGTAGTCTTGAGGCAAAACCATGCCTAAGGTTGGCCCTAATTCGATCTCTTGCGATTTAATTGAAGGCAATATATCAAAGCTAAATTCTTGTATTCCACGCATTGCATGAAACACAACGTCGGTTCTTTTTAATTTAGGTATAATCTTATCCTCACCTACATAAGAAATCATAAAATTATTTATAATATCTTTTATTGTTATAAATTGGTAATTACCATAATTTTCATCCCAACTGTTCCATTGTCCGTCCGGGCCTAAGTAATATTGCTCGTTGTTTTCTGTTATTAAGCCCATGTATTAAGATTTTTGTTGTTGAATAGTTTCCTGTTCTTCTTTGTCAAATACTTGATATAGATTAAGATCTTTTATAAGTATTCCAGACATTTCTAATATTTTTATAACTAACTCAGTTTCCTCTGAAGGGTGCAACTCAAAATTAGTGGTAGTATTAACGTCATATAAAGGTTCATTAAATACTATTTGATAGCCCCAAGTTACCGGAGATGGCTGCTTTATATATGTAGCGCTAACTCCAGATTGTATTTCTTGGTCACCGTATACTTTAACGCCTCTATCGTCCGCCGTGTATATAGGGCGTACATTTTTAGGTTTTGTTAATGGGGAAGAATTTATGTACAGGAACTCATTAGGATTTATACGTTCCGCTATTACATCTTCTGTTGTTGTAACAGGCGTATTAGGCCCCAGGGTAGGATCTAATATATTTCTAGTAGTAGAATTAGCATATATAATTGTGCCAAGTCTATATAGGTTTGAAGGCAATGTAAAAAACCCGTCGGTTCCAGCTTGATAATTTAAAACTGCTTTAGTTTCAAACAATGCTATTTTTTCATTAAGCAACCTAAGCATATCGGAAAATTCTGTAGAATTTCCTGGTACTCTCCCGAATTGATTAATATCATAAAAGTATTGCTCAAATAAATCCATTTGCGCTTGATTTGCAAATAAATTAAACTCTTGAGGCGTAACATACCCTCGTTGCTCTTTGTTGAGTATTCCTAATACTCTTTGATAAACAGTGTTTATGCTTACAGCCATGTGATGTGTTTTTAATTTATAATAGTTAAGCCACCTTTAAAGCAGCTTAACTACTATAAAGTAACTTACTAAATTTTATTTACTATAACTTTGTAAACTTCCATACCTTCATCTGTCTTAAAATACGCAGCTAACGCTGAATATGGATGTTCATCAAAAGGAACAGTCATTAATTTTCTATTTGTTTCCCCATAAGTAAATGTTCTTTGATCAGGGGATAAGGTTATAATTTTAGCTTCTACTGCTTTAGCTCCAACGTTTCTTAAATGCACGTTGTCATCAGTTGCTAAATTTATAAATAAAGTTGGATTTCTTTTTGCAAATATCATAAGATCTCTCTTAAGTTCACTTGAAGAAAGCCCAGAGACTTTACTTCCAATTTCAACCCTTAGTATAGCTTCAGCTTCTTCAGTGGACATTGCTTTAGCAGCTGTTAAAGCCTGCAATTCCAACTCAATCCAATCAATTTCGTTTTCTGATATAGACACAGGGTCATGCTCATAGTATTTAACGTCTTTGTTTGGATGATATATTGAAAGAAATTTTTGAAGTATTACATTTTCTTTAGGTACGGTTAAAGTGCCATCCCTAAAAACTATTCTGCCTAATGTAGCATTACCTTTTTGTTCGTCGGCAAAAGGTGATTTTTGATTAGTTGCATATCTTAATTCTCTTTGAAAACCAAGTTCTTTATCAAAATAAAGCAAAGGCTTTCTTGAAGAATGTTTGGATTGCATTGAATACACTATAGGGTGCTTGTCTCCTTTTAGCACATAAACCCTGTCCTTAAACTCAAACACAGGTTTCTTTGGTGCTTCTATAATTTGTTTTTTAATTGCTTCTTTTTTAGCAATTGGCTGAGGTGCAACCTCAATAGGTGTTTCTGCTTCTTTAGCTTTTTTAGCCATGATATAATATAATTAAATAATTTATAAAAGTAAAGGCTACCCCCGTTAATAAAACGAGGGTAACGATTACATTAATTTAGTACTATTTTTTCAATAATACAAAGTTGTTAGCGGCTTGCACACATAAACATCTTTCTGATAAGAAATGTACGTTCATTGCGTCTTCGTCACTAGTGTAGTTTCCTCCTACTGATCCAGTAATCCAAGATTTTAATCTACGATCATCAGCTTCAGAAGCTCTGTAGCGAATGTGTAAGAAAGGTCTTGAAATATTCTGTCCTAGCATTTGGTCGTAAACTGTTGAAGTTCCAGCAGGAACAATAACACCTTCGATATCCCCAACTAAACCACGAGTTGTAGCGTCGTTTAAGTATTTCCAGTCTGTTTTGTAGAAATCGTAAGATCCACGTCTGAAACCAGAAAATCCTAAGTTAAGTGCCATATCTTCAGAGTTCTCAAATACACCATAAGATGTACCATTTGCTCCGTAAGAATTTTGTGCAGCTAACATGTTGTCGATACTCAAAGCAGTACCCCTATCTAAGAACATCATATTCTCTTCAATAGCTCCTTGCTTATCAAGCTCCGCTAAAATAGTATCAAATTCTGTAATACCCTCTCCAGCAGCTGTTCCGTCAAAATCAGCTCCTTCATAAACTAATCCTCTTGCCTCAATAGCAGCAAAAAGTCCGTCAGAACCTGATATAACATTACCACCTCCAAATTCATTAATTGGGTCAGTGTTGATTGTTACAGTTGCTTTTTCAGCTTCAATCATTGCCATTTCTAATTGGTCTTCAAAACGGATTCGAGCTTCGTGCTCTGATTTCAAATACCATAAATACCCTGATGTTCCAATTTCAGTAGTTACTTCTACCCACCCGATTTGAGCGGTGTCAGAACCGTTTACATTGTACTTATCTCTAAGGATAATTGGCTTGTTATTAAATTGCTCAAAAGCAGCGTCTACAGAAGTTCCCGCGTTAGCAGAACCTTTTCCATATTCAGAACCGTATACAAATACTTTTCCTTTTCCTGCAGCTACCGGTGTTAAGTTTCCTTTGTAACCTGCTACCGTTAAAGTTGCAACTCCAGTTCCTGCTACAACTACTTTTTTAACATAAGCCTTTTCTACTACAGTACCAGCTTCATTAGAAACTGCTATTGTAGCTCCAGCTCCAATAAGGTTTTTGTTAGTAGCATTTGCTCCTGCTGGTATAACTACAGTTGTAGTTGTAACCTCTACGTCATCGTAAGCAATATGCAAACGTCCTTGTTCAGACCATACTACTGTATCAGAAGCCATAGGCATTTCTGCTCCTACCATTCTTAAGAATCCAGAGATAGTACGATTTCCGTATCTCTCCACTTCTTTTTCATACACTTCTGGTAAGAACTGTTGTGTAAATTTCATGTCATCTAATGATAAGTAATTATCATTAAACAAAGTTTGTGTTGGGCGTGGCGTTAAGTGAGCTAATGCTCCTGCGCTACCCGTAAATGATCCTGCCATTTTATTATTTTTTTAATGGTTATTATTTTCGTTTTCTAATTTTAAACGAAGCGGCTGTTTTTCCACCTGATACAGATCTTACTTTCCAGCCATTAGGAGCAGTGACTTCTTCATGAGCCCCTCTCGGACTCATATCAATGTTCTTGGCTTTCGAAACAGATTCTTTCATAGCATCGGCTTTGCCTTGCTCGTAAAAGTGATTTGCAATCTTATCAGCGTTCATGGCGGTAAATAAAGACTTGTGATACCCTCCAGCATCTGACATTTCATTTTTATCATTCAAGAACTTCTTGACAAAATTATTAATGTCGCTTTGAGTATTGCGTACAGTCTCTACATCATTAACATTGTACCTAAATTTTTTATCTCCGACTGAAAAATCAAAACCTTTGAAGTTCTCTGAAAATAATTTTTTGGTTTGAGTATTAAATGTAGAAGCCTGCTCTTCAGCTACCTTAATTGCTTCTTCGTTTTCTTTTTTATAGCGATCAAAAAATTCAACCGCTTTTTTTTGTTCAGGATTTAATCTCGATCCTGCTTTTATTTCTTCGTAATACTTACTTTTTAAACCATCTAAATGGCTTTTAGCTTTTGCTAATTCTTCTTTGTAAGCTATTTTCTTTTTTCTAACCATCCTTTCTTCATCTATCTCTTCGTCATAGGAAAAGTTATCTTCCATTAGAAAGCTTATTTCTTCTGAATCTAGATGAGGTCTTGTGGTTTCGTAGTATTCTCTAAGTAATTGTGATTCGCTTAGTTCTGAATAATTAGTATTTAACTTAACGTAGTCCTGTAAACTACCGCCGGTTTCATTCATAAAGTCTACAACTTTTTGAATATTTTCTGGTAATTCAATACCAGCGTCCGACTCGACTATAGCTTGTTCAACCTGCTCAGTAAGCTCTTCAACTTGCTCTTCAACCTCTTCGTTAGTTATTTCTTGTAAAACGGGTTGCTCTTCATTTTGAACGGGCTCTTGTTGTTGTGGTATTTCTTCAACCACTTCTTCGCTACTTCCCTTGTCTTCGGGTTGCTCGACAGGAACATCGCCTGCATTTGCTTCTTGTTCTGGAATGGCATCCTCTTGTGGCTTGTTTAATTCGGATAAATTAACCTTAATGACCCCATCGTCAACAGACATAGGGCTATCCTGTTTTTGTTCTACTACTTCTTCAGTAGCAGTTTGGTTTTCTACTTGTTCTGACATGATAAAATATTATATAATTATTACTATTATTATTACTTAGGGTCGAAAGAACCTAAGTCGAAATCTCCGCTAAGTATATCGTTTCCACTGGATTCGAAATTTTTAGGCGGTAAATCGTTTTTTCTTTGATTTATTAATTCACTTTGCTGTGTTGCTTGTATTTTTGTTCGGTCATCTTTTCTATCTTCTTTTTCCTGTATCTCAGACTTTCTTCCAGAGACCTCTAAGCCTTTAAGTTGCATATTCATTTGAAACTCTAATTGCATTAGCTCTTTTTTAAGAGCAGCTTCCTGCATTAATTTTTGAGTATCTATTTGTGCTTTTGCTTGCTCTAAGCCTATTTTTTGTTCTGTTAAAGCTTGGCTCTTCTGTACTTCAGCTTGAGCTGCCACCTGTTGCGCTTGAGCATTAGCCTGCGCTTGCGCTTGAATATTTTCTTGCTGTATCTTTTGATCTTTCTTTTGTTTTTGATCTCTGCGTATTTTTAGCAATTGATTTGCAAGTTTGAGGTTTTTAATCTCTCTTAAATCTATAGCGTCAGATAGATCAATTAGTCCAGCTTGCACAGCGACTTGAATATTGTTTTCAAGCATTTGCTTTTCTTCTTCATCTGGGGATAGCTGTATAAAAATACCAAAATCATATAAATATAAATCCCCCATCTCTTGAAGAACCGCTACATTTTGATTTCCTATTTTATGAATAAAAGCCTCTCTTGTTGGAGAATACTCTATTATATCTGAAATCCTTAAAGAAAGACCTTCACAAAGATCCGCTGTTAAAAACAAACCTCCGTTTAATATATGTCTAGTTGCCGTATTACTATTCGCAGCTGCCATTTTTTGTACACCTACTAGCGCTCTGCTGTCGGGAGTACTGCCGTCTCTAGCTTCATTTAACCCGGTAACATCTCTTATCATCTGTAAATAATAATTGTAAGTACCTATTAAACTTTGCAACTTTGCTCCTCCAGATCCAGATTGTATTTCTTGTATAGGAACCTTGCCTGGATTCATATCACCTTCTTGGGTAAATGATCTACCAATTACTGATCCCGTTTGGAAAAACATGTTTAAAGCTTCTTGCGGATTATAGTTTGTACCGTTACCTAAATCAATTTCAGCTAGCCCGTCAGCATCAAGATAAACCCCATCGGGTACCATTCTTGACATTACTTGCTGTAATTTTAAATGAGTAAGCTGAATCATATCTGCAAAGCCAGTTATTCTACTAACTAAACTCTCAATACGCCCTTTATACATTCTAGGGGCAACAATACTATAGTTCATTTTTACTTTAGTATAATCGCTTTTAGGACGAATCATATTAGTTGCCAACTCCCATTTAAGCATTCTACCACCCAAAACTTTAACGCCCTCATATAATACTTCTAAGGATTGAGATATTTTTTCAATCTTATGCTCTTGCATTATTTTTTCAGGGGGGTTAAACTGATCATCTTTGGGTATAATTTTAGATGCTCCTGTTGCTAACTCCTTTACTTTATATACTTCATTAGTATATGTTTTATAATTAAAGTATAAAACTTGCACGGTATTAGCGTCATCCTCATTATCATTTGTCAACGTTCTATCATAAAACCCATTAGCCTTATATGATTGTTGCGATAACTGTCCTAAATCTTCATTTGTTAAATAAGGAAATTGCTTTTTAAGTTCATTTATATGTACACTTTTAACTTCACCCACATAATAAATATCATCAAAATAAGGTGAATCAGTATATGACCAAACTAAATTTACAGGATCAACGTAGTCTATTACTACGCCTTCTGATTTACTAAATGTATTTTTAACTGAGGCAATGCCTATTGTAGTAAGATCGTAATTACATCTGCGCTTAGTTAAATCATATTTGTTTCCTTCAAGTAATACATTGATAGCTTGCTCTTCTGCTATTTCAACCTGCTGCTTATATGTAAGTTGCATATGTACCTCTAACTCTTCTTGATTTTTAGGCACAACCTCTGGCGCATTCTCAAAAAGATTTACACCAAATTCCTTTCTTACGAATTCGTTTAAGTCTTTAGTTTCCATGTCTCTAATAAGAGACTCCATGTACTTAGTACGTTTTTCTACTCCAAAAGGATCTTGCGAATATGCTTTAACATCAAATGTTCTTTCAGATATTCCGTTTACAACTATATCTACAAACTTTGGAATCACAGGAACTGGTTTCCAATCTAAGTTTAAATAAGATAGGTCTCCGTTTATAGATAACTCATCTTTATATTTTTGAACACCTTGTTCCCCTCTTGCATACAATCTTAAATTATGAAATGTATTTTGATTGCTTCTAAATCTACCAATACCGTTATCCGAAGAGAACCACTCGCTTTCGATAGCACGCCCGATTTTCTTGCCATATTCTAATGACATTTTTTCTTCATCGCTCGCTATTTGACTCGGAAAATAAGATTTTACAACTGACTCAGCCATATATTTATTTTTCTATTAATTTCGAAAATGCACCGCTGTTGGTGTATTTAGCTATTTTTAAATTTAACTTTCTTTTTTGCATTTGAGGAACAGGTTTATATAAATTTTTATTACAAGCCATTATGGCTAACCCTGAACTTATAGCTGCATCAAATTTTGTTCTTTTGTTTATATCAAACTTAGCCCAATCGTTCAACGTATCATTAAAATACATATTACCGTATTGCCCGTCTGATTTTACGCCTACATATTGATCTATATAAGACTCAATAGCAGCGGCGTGCGCTTGTTTAATGTCCTCGCTTGAATTTGGTATACCACCAATTTCTTTTTCCGCTACAGATAATTTATTCCATATTTTATCAGGTCTATTCATTGAATAGCCTCTATAGCCTCTTCTTTTTAAATAATAAAGTAATCTAGGTTTATTGTTTTCGCAAAGCAAAGGCATTCCGTAAAATACACATGCCATCAGCACATCCTCAAAAAACATCTCCGCAGTTTGAGGCCTAGCTACATATTCTAAAAAAAATGCATTCGGCGGATGATCCTCTAAACTAAACTTAGTTAAACCATGCAAAGCTCCTTTAGATCCTCTACCGTCTGTTGTGCCTGATATATCGTAACTATCACAACCAAAAGCACCTATGTGCTCATTTCCAGGAAATTTTCTTCCGTTCTTTACAATCTGATTATTTTGAACGCTATCTGATGGAATCCAGCTCACTTTAAACCTACCGTTTGGATTCGGCGTAAATTTAACCCTACTATCTTTTATACCGTTTTGCCAAGAAAAACTACCGGTGGTTATAACAGAGGTATTACGCAAATCTTCATTATAATCTATTTGTTCGTATATTTTTACTAAGTTAAATATGCTGTTTTTCGTTTCATCTCTAAAAGCGTGCTCCTCTGTACGTGGAAACTGCCTGTAAAACTCGTTTAAAGCGTCTTGGTCGCCTTTTAATCCTTCTGCTTCGTTATTCCAATGTTCTATTACTCCGACGTCAATAACGTCTCCATGAGGGTCCTCGCGATGTTCTGATGGGGTGTTGAAGACAGGCATCCCAAAAGAGTCAATGAATCCTTCGTAATTCCACTCCATAGGAATGAACAAAGAATAGAGTCCTGACTTTGTTTGTCCATTTCTATTTCTTTTGGAAACATCAGAATCATTATATAGTTTTTTAAAGTTTTCGCCACCCTTATCTAAAGCGTTTGATGTTGATCCCATCATACACTTACCAATAATTCTAGCTCCTAATCTTAACGTTGTTTTCGTAACCCTCCAGTTGTTGAGGATGTTGTCGGGCCTTTCCCATTTACCCGATTCATCGTGGACGAGGAGTTTAAGCTTCTCGCCGTCGTAGGAGTTATCACCTGTGTTCTTCCAGTCGATCGTGGTGTCGAGCCCCTCCAATAATTCCTGATCTTGTTTATTTTGTATGGATTTTCTAGTGAGTCTACTGGCGGGTATTCTATAGGCAAGTTCGGTTTTGGGCCTGTCCATACCGTCCTGGATGGGTTTGAAAAAGAACGGGTAGTTGACAGATATAGGGACGACCTTATCTGTGAACATTTTCTTAGCATCGGCTCCAGACTTAGACAAGATACCGTACCGTGCATCTGAAGTAATTGTCGCCAAATTAACGGTCTCTGCTGAAGACATAAATGAAAATCCTGAACGACGGTTTTTAAGATAGCACATTCCGTAAGATCGTGAGTCTGCTTTGCAAGCCTCCCAGAATATAAAGAATAATCTGTTTGCTTCCCTAAAGTCTGGCTTCCCAACATCAATTTTGGAGTGCTGCAGGTACATAAAGTGAGTACCAGTAATGTAAGTAGCCACATTCTTATTATTGAACCAATGGCCTTCTTCTCTGCGTTTAAATTGTTCATCTATATATGGTTCCCATTTTTCTTTGAAGTCATCAGGATAATCTCGCCAATCAAAAACGCTTTGTATTTGTTTTAGTTCTTTAGGATATTCTTCTGCTGTCCATTTATCTTGTGACTTATCTATTTTAGCCGGTTCCTTAGGCAACGCTATTTTTAAATTTTGTATATTATATATATCGCCTATTTGTCCAGTCTTGCTTATTACAACAACATCGTGTTCTTTGTTGTAGCCATACCTCCATTTTTTTGCTTTATTTAATCTAGTTAGCGTGTTTTTTTTAATGGGGGTTATTATCTTATATAAAGTTTGCTCGTACATTATTTACTACGTCTTTCTGCAAACCCCGAAAAAGTTTTCTTTTTATCTTCTTCTTTAGGTTTATTTTCAAGAATAGCTTCTTCTTCCTGTATACGTGTGAGTATCTCAAAAGCATCGAATATGGCTAATTTTTTTGTAGCAGCCGCGTTCTTTAATCTGTCAGCTGATATGTCATCATCTGAATCAACTATAGCTTCCTTGGCTACCTTTATTAATTCTTCAACTGCTTTGTGCCCAGCTTGGATTATATTCTTCTTCGTTTCCTTGATATTCATATTTAATTGTAATTGAATTGGTTGGTACTCTGTATAATCTTTCTTTATTTAAGAAAAACTCGTATTCAGACCCAGGCCTAAACCCCACTAAGTCACCAATGGTCATAACTTTTAAGCTACTATCTTTGTATTTTAGTATACCTATTAAAGGTTTTTCAAAGTCAATTGAAAACATTTTATCTTCTTTAATCGGCTTAATAAAATTAAAGCCAGTTAAAGGATATATTTTATTTTCTTTAATTTTGCCAAATATAAGATCAGGGGAAACAATATACATGTTATCTTTATAATAACATTTACCGTTTTTCTCTTTACCCCTAATGTCCCTATATCTTCTAAAAACATTATGGTGCACAACTACGGTGTCCCCTTTCTTTACTCCTGTTGTGTTAACGGATGGCTCAGCTATAACAACCCCCTCTCGACTAACGTATTGATGATTCTGTAATTCAGTATTTAATATTAAACTACTGTCACCTATATTTTTAAGATTATTATATCGAGATTCTTTGGGTTCAATTATAAAATCGAACATACCTTTCATTTAATAATGTAAATTATATTCAACCGCGATAGCCATATTTTTGTTGAAGTCTTTCCACGGAATAACTTCTTTTGCTTTTGTTATATATATAGAATACTTTTCGTCTTCTTCTACTATACTATCTATAACATGATTACCATACACTTCCTGTCCAACAGAGTAGTGCATGGCATCATTCTTATAATCTCTTCCAATACTAATTTTTCTTATCAGCCCCATTCTCTGCTATTTCACCAGTATTAATATCAACACTAATGTCTCCGTACTTTTCTTTTAAATCGTTTTGAACATCAGCTAATTCCGTCTGAGCTTTTGCTATAGTGTGCATTAGCTCGTGTTTCTGTAATTCTAGTCCGCCTACTTGTAATTGTATTTGGTTAACTTTGTTTACTGCTACTTGTAGATTTGTTAAATCTTCTTTTTTTAATTTTTTTGCCATTTTATTTAATTTAATTGTTAATACTTATTTTATTTATTACGTATTTTTAGAGGTAATTGATTTAGCTTTTTCCCAAGAACGACCTACAAAATAAGCCCCGTACACTGTAACTAGCAGTGTTTGAAATATAGGTATATATTCTTCTGCTATCGCAAATTCTCCAACATTGCCATCAAAAAAAGCACAGACAGTAAATATAACGGTTAAATATATAAGTACCATAGGGCGTATATTTTTAGACAAAAAAGAGTCGGACTTCATATCTGATTCCCATCTTGCCGTTACTTGCTCCTGAGCTTCTTTGTCCGCTTTTTCAAGTATTTCGGTTATCAAACGCTGAGCATTTAGCTTTTCCTCTTTAGTGGTTGTAAGTTTATCAATAACATCACCAACTTCTTTTATAACATTACCAGTTAGCCATTCCCATATTTTTTTCATGCTAATAACGTTTTTTAACCCCGTAAGCCTTGTTTATAGCGTTTTGTGCCTTTGCATATTCTGCAGAGCCTTTTTTCGCGTTATTACGTTGTTTTATTAAATTAGTTAAAGATGTACCTGACTTGTTGTTGGCTACTGCTTTTTTCCAAGACGAAGCACCTTGAGACACTCTGTTTGATCCAAGACTTTTGTTTGCTTTAGGGCTTGGATCTGGGCTAGATTGTGTTGAAGAAGGTTTCGCTTCATATCTGCCTGGCCCGTAAAATTTAGCTGCTTTTGTCGGTTTATTTAGGCCTGTAAATTTACCCACTTTAGTGTTGGCTACTTTGTCAACAACTTTAGCCGTTTTAGATAAACTTTTATAACCCTTCATTCCGAGCTTAGCTCCTGTTGCGCCCCAACCTGCAAATGGCACCATCGCGGCTGCTGATAAAGCTGCATTAGTATAGTCACCTTCTGAGGCATACCACGCAGCATTAGCACCATCAGCTAATTCGCCGACAACTGGAACTAATCCTACTACATCTAAAATTCCGTGTCCTATCACATTACCCCAGCTTTTTTCTTCTGGTTTATCTGATTGCATCCCTGACCCCTCAGTGGCTTTGTTTTCAGAGGTTTTGCCGTCCATTTTTACAGGGGCAGTCTCTGCTCTTTTTATCTTTGATGTTATCGGAGATGCTTTCATTGTGATTAGTATTTTTTAGACCCTTTTTTCATAGCTGGTGATTTCACCTCAATAGCTTGTGCTGCTTGTGAAAACTTCTTTTTAGCTTTTGATTTCTTTCTGTCTGCTGATCTTTGTTTTCTAGCGGCTTTTTTTGTATTGCCTTCTGCTAAAGCTTTTTTAGCTTGTGCCTCTTTATCTGCTGCTTTTGCTGTTTTTCTTGCTCCTGCTTTACCTTTTTTCTTTGCAGTGTAAAGATCTTTTTTACTTGGCTTAGACGTTTCTGGAATGGATGGAGATTTGGTTTCTATACTTACCTTAGGTTGTTTTGCAGATGTTTCAATACCTTTTGGTTTTATTGTAGACACTTTAGCTTCTTTCTTTTTAGGCTTATAACCTTTAGTTGTGTCATCATGAGCCCATCCTCTAGCTTCGTATTCGTCGTATCTTTCTTTACTACCTATTTTGTAGTCTTTCATGCTGCCCGTAGCTTTACCTCCTGGCTTAACATAAGGCTTCTTTTTGGTAGTTGTTCCTGGCTTTGGCGTAACCGTAGGCTTCGTTTCAGCTGACTTGTCTACTTTGTCAAATAAAGCGCCAGTCGCACCGTCACTACTACCGCCAAATATAGCGTCTATAGCAGCATATCCTATACCACCAGTTATTGCGTTTTTAATAAATCTACCTGCTCTTTGCTTTAAACTTTTCTTAGGCACAAATTCCTTTGCTCCTCCTGTTTTTCCTAGTAGGTTTTTACCTTTCTTTAAAGCTTCGGCTCCTCCTTTTCTAATAGCAGGTAATGCTTTTTTAGCTCCTTGTTTAATTAACTGTCCTGCTCCTCTAACTATAATGTTTTTAGCAGGGCTATTCATTTGAACTGGAGCATACTGACCTATTAATGGTTGCTCAACCTTCATTCCGCCTTTAGTAGTTTGTTTTATTTTAGCGGTAACCGGTTGGCAACTATACCCGCTCTTTTTTGATTCAGCCATTTTGTTTGTTTTTATATGGGAAATATTTATTTAATGTTTGTTTTCTTTTTTCGCAACCACATCCTCCGGGTATCTTATCCGCAAGTTTTTTTATTCCAGTTGCTTTTGTAAATTTTTCTATTGAGTCTCCTAGTCCTTTTGATTCCATAATATTATATTTTAACTAAATCGACTGCAGCACCATCTTCTTCTTGCCGCGCGACCTCTTTCGCCATTCCAACTTTTAGATCTAGAACAAAATGCTTTTTGTCTTTTATAAGGTTTTGTGCCTACTTTAGCTTTACAGTTAGTAACAGCAGTTTTAAGCTTACTACCGGGATTGTCTTTTTTATATTTATTAACACCAGCTTGTGTCATTCCACCTCCCGCAGCAGCCCCTTCTTTTGTTTTAGATCTAACTTCGTTGTAATAACCTTTAGATTTTTTACGGGATGGCGCTCCTCCTTTTTTCTTTGCTGGGGATTCTGGGGTGGCTTTGATTTCTTCTTTTAAAAATTCAGGCAGATTGTGTTGATTTCCTACAAGCGCTTTTTTAAGGCAACTTGATTTGGGTTTTTGTATATATGCCATAACTATTTATTTTTAAAGAATGACTTTTTCATAGGCCCTTTTTTAGCAAACAATCCACTTCTTTGAGTAGTACCGCCGCCTACATTATAATTGCCAAAAGAATAATTCCCTTGTTGTTTATCTTCTTCAAATTTTTTCATCATTTCAGAAAAAGGATTTTCACCTGGCGTAATAGATTGATCAGAAGGCTTTGTTGTTGAGGTAGTTATATTATTTACTGAAGCTTCTCTTTCAGCTTGCTCTGCTTCAAAAGCAGCTCTATCAGCATTTAATTTTTCTTGTGCCTTAACACTACCGGGGTCTTTATTAATTTCAGACTGAGTCGTTTTTCTTTGACCAGAATGTATTAATTCACCAAAGCCTCTACCTGACTTTACACCGCGATCTACATTAGATTTCTGCATGGAGTTTCTTTGAAACTTTGATTTAAATTTATTAAACTTACGCATGTCTTTAGCAGAAGCACCTTCGGGCATCGACCAATTTCCGTCAGCATCTTGTGTAGCTCCTAAATTTGTTAAACGTTTGCTTGAGGATGAGATTCTATTATCAGCTATTCTTCCTGATCTATTTAATTGACGTATCTCGTAAGGTCTTAGTATTCTAGATTCTGTTTCAGTATACACATCACCTCTTGAGCCCGGGGTAGTCGTTTTTGTTTCTTTTACACAATTACCATCCGCATCTTTAGTAGAACCTTCTGGACAAGTAACGGTGTCCTCAGTTCTTAACCCTTGCTTTATTTCAGAGGCTTTAACTTCTTCAGCAGATAAACTTGAAAAACCACTTTCCTCGCATGTTTGCTTTACTTTTCCTGCGTCTTTTTCAGCTTGGGTACCACAGCGATTAGAAGAAGCTTTAACTACTTTTCCTTCGGTTTTATCGCCTTCTACGTTTTCTTTTGTTATTTCTGTTTTACCCTCTGTAAAAGTTTCCGTTTTAGGATCATTTTTCTTATCCTTTTTTAAAGGACCAAATGAAGGGTGTCTTTTTATTCTGTTAGTTATTGGTGATGGCATATCGTTTGTTTTATTTATTTTAAACCTTAGGGGTTTTAGTGGAATCAACCTCTACCGCGTTGTCTGCTTGGTTTTTACTTTTCTTTTCTTCTGTGTCTTTAGTGTAATCAGCAACTTCGGAAACCTCTCCTCTGTTTTCGTCATCAAATTTATCGCCTACTTCTTCGCTATAATTTTTAAAAGACTTAGAATCTCCTAAATCAGCTGCGCCGTCTATCAACGATTGGTCAGCCCTTAATAGACTGGATTTTGCTTTGTAAGTTATTGGTGTTGCTTTGTATGACATAATGCTATTTTTTATTTTTAGGGAAATAGGCTTCATGCTCCCATTCTAAAGTGGGATCTCCCTCCTCTTTTGATTCGCCTGTTTTTGTATCTATTAATTTACCGTTTTCTCTTTTGTACACTCTAGCTGGGCTTCTAGTATCAGTTTTCCATGTTAAAGTGTTATCATCGTACTGTAGCCTACCGGTTCGCAATTGATCCAAATGTATTTTTTCATGATCAACCGCTTTTTTCTTTGTAGGGCTATCGGCTTGCTCGTCTACGAATATCGTCCCATCGTTATTAGCCTCTGCAATTACGGTACCTTTTAAATCTTTTTTAAATACAGGGGTTCCATAAGTAGATGATTCTTTGTCTATACCAACAAGATCTGAAAAATTTTTAAGTTTAAAACTCATTACCGTTCGTTGTCATGTATCATATCATCTATAGCCTTATTAAAAACTTTGTCCGTATATGATTTATTTTTATAAAATGCGCTTCTTTGCGACGTGGGCATATCCTCTTGCCCCAATAATATTCTATACATTCGCATTATAAGGTTTATCCCCTTATGCGAAACTTTATAAACCGCAAATTTCGAAGTTGTTCTGTTGCGTTCTTTAAACACATCTATCCATCCGTCCCTTCTTAATCTTTCCCACCGATTTTTATCCCAACTATAAGTGTATGTTCCGTTTATAAAATCGTTTCTTGTGAACAGTTTTTTGCAATCAAGATATACTAGAAGCTCTAAATCCGCGTCCTTTAAGTTATAAGTTTTACAAGCCCATTTACGCACGAGCCTGTAATACTTAAACAAATTCATATCTCTTATGTCTTGGCCTGTTACTCTCATTCTATAATAACTACATCAGGCGCTTTTAAAACATAATACAATCTTTCTTTCCATTCAATTCCATGACCTGCGTGTTTATCGTATCTTATTATGTCACCTTTTTTTATTATAGGAACATTTTCTCCAACGCTTATAACCTCAGCTCTTAAATACCTAACATCTGAGTTTTGCTTTTCAGTAAGCTCCAATCCTGCTATTTTTGAGGGGGCTTCTTTTATTTTATCTACTATTAAATAATAATTGATTGCTTTCATTACGCTAGTCTTTTATTACTTATTACGCAATCAGCAGATATTATGGTGGTTACAACACTAACTGCGTTTTTAAGGGCTGACTTTGTTACCAACACGGGGTCTATAATCCCAGCGGTAAGCATATTAACTTCCTTGCCGGTTTTAACATCAATACCCCTATTTTTTGTTGTTGGCTTTTTTATTTCAACTATACCAGCGTTATCTAATATTGTGTAATAAGGAGCTTGTATCGCTTTAAGCAAAATCTCTTCTCCTTTATTAGCTGGTTTAATTTTTTTAGAAGCATTTAGTAAAGCTACACCGCCGCCAGCAACAATGCCTTCTTTATAAGCTGCCTTTGTTGCATAAATAGCGTCTTCTACCCTATCTTTTTTTTCTTTTAATTCAACCTTAGAGTTTCCTCCTACTTTTATAATGCCTACACGGCCGGTTAGCATTGACAACCTTTGCTCTAATTTTTTTCTAAAAAACGGGTTTGTTTCTTCTTTTATTTTGCTTTCTACTAATTTTATTCTTTCTTTAACCTCGTTGTCTGGTTCATGAACCTGTAGAACAGTGCTCTTGTCGTCTGTAACGGACTTTACCGCTTCCCCTAGTACTGATACATCTATTAAATCTAAATCATCGCCTAGCTCTTCGTTTATAACTGTGGCTCCTGTCAATATTGCTAAATCTTCTATTGACTTAACTCTTGTTGGCCCAAAGCCAGGAGGGTCTACAATATTAACTCTTATATTGCCTTTTACCTTATTAGCAACTAATGTTGCAAATGGTTGTTGTTCTACCTCGGCTACAATTAATAAGCTTCTTTTATTTTTTATGGCATGTTCTAAAACATTTTGTATTCTCCTGATATTGGGTATCGGCGATGAAACTATAAGAACTAAAGGATTATCTAAAGTAGATGTTCCTTTATCTTTGTCAGTAGCTAAATGAGGTGATTTAATTTTAGAATCAAATTGAGCGCCTTCAACAAAATCAACATATGTTTCATTTGTTTCAGACTCCTCCATTAATATGACTCCATTAGGTCCAACTTTTTCGTAAGCTTCTCCAATTTTGGTTCCAAGTTCTTCGTCGTTGTTGCAGCTAATAATAGCAACGTTCTTAAGCATAGCGCCCTTAACAGGAGTACTGGTCTTATCAAGATGTATTTTAATTTTATCAGCACAACTAAGAATGCCTGCTTTAATGTCTCTAACTTTTTCTTCATGTAACTTTTCGTTAGCAATTTTTAATAATGAGTCGGCTAGAACGGTGGCCGTAGTCGTACCGTCGCCTGCTTCTTTTACTGTGTTATTAGCGGCTTCTTTTATAAGAGTTGCCCCTATGTTTTCAACCGGATGTAATAAGACTACGCTGTCTGCAACGGTTACTCCGTCTTTTGTTATTACCGGTCGGCCAAGAGCGTCTTCATAAATCACGCATTTTCCAGATGCACCCAAGGTGCTCTTTACTGCGTTTGATAATTTTTCAACGCCTTGCATTATTTGTTCCTTTGCACTTTTACCAAAGGTTAGTGTTTTTACAATATCACTAGGATTATTAAATTCCATTAAATTAAATTTTTATTATATTGTTACTTAAATGTTTTTACTACTTTCGGGCCGTTTAAAAATTCTAATTTTTTTTCGTAATGTTCAATAGTTTTATCTATTGATGTTTCAGCGGCTTCCATAGTTTCTCGCCTTGTAACATCATGCCATTTTTCACAGCAAGTATCTTTTTCTGGATCACAAGGGCAATCGATGTCCTTGTATTCTGTTTGGTAATAACCATTTGGAAGTTGGACTATTCTCCAATTTGCTTTGTTAGCTATATGTTCCCATAGCTTTAAACGGTTTTCATCTGGTTGTGATTGACTAGACCACGAGTTAGTCTGGTAATAAATTGTCATTGGTTTTGGTTTTATGTTATTATTTGGTTGCCTTTACGAGGCAGGTTATGGTTTTATTATTACGTGAAAATTCATTTACTTTAATCTCCTATTGTCATAGTTACAGAAGTTGGATTTTCTAGTTCATTTATTTGAGAAGCAATGCCGTCTTCAATGGCTTGAACTTCCTCTACCCCCATAGCGTCTTTTGTCCAACCAACTACAATTTCGTTTGTTAGTTCATCAAAAGGAATAAACTCAGTTTCAGGATCTACTGCTACTATTTGAGTTCCAATACTTGTTGCTGAATAGTCTTCTTTTGTTCCTATTACAGTCCAATGTACGTTATATACTACATCTGTTTCGCCTTCCGCTTGAGGATATACGTCTACTGTTTTACAATTCCAATCGTATGTTATCATTTTTTTATTTTTTAATTACCTGTGTTGCGCATCTTATGGGTGTTTGTGATGTTCCCTTAACGTTTACCCAGTTTATATCTATATATCCATCACAAATTTTAATATTTTGAACTGTTCCCGTTACCGTTCCTTTACAATCGGTAACGTTTATGCTTGCATCACTACCGGCTGCGCCTGTTGCTCCTTGCGGTCCGGTAGCTCCTTGTGGCCCAGTTGAACCAGTGTCTCCTTTGTCTCCCTTAGCTCCATTACTTCCGTCAGTTCCGTTTGATCCGTTGCTGCCGGCTGGCCCCTGCGGACCTGTTGCCCCGGTTGAGCCTGTTGACCCTGTGTTGCCGGTGTTACCCTTAGGGCCTTGCGCCCCAGTATCACCTTTAGGTCCTTGAGAAGCTGCTGTTGCTGAGTTTTTGCCAAAGGCACTAATTGTCCACGTGTACAACTCCTCTAAGTCTTCCCGTATCTGCTCTATGTTGTTAACAAGGCCCTTAGTAATTTCAAATTTAGCATTATCGTCTACAATATCTATAATTGTTGATGCAGCTGAAAGTTCATTTGTTTCTTTTTGAGGTGTTTCAACCTGACCATTTCCGTCTTTCCTAGGTTTATCTATACTAGGATTGTTTTTATATAATGGCTTGTTAAGTTTTATATTATCATTTAGTGTCGCCATATTTATTTGTTTTCTGTGTATTCTATTATAAATGTTGCCGTAGCTCCGTAGATGTGCCCGGTGCTTCCAGATGCTACATAGGCAAATTGAACCCTGTCTCCTGCATTAAATGTAGCAGCGGTATCTGAATATTCTGCGACTCCCATCATTCCATTTGAACCACCACTGGTAGTAGTTGGTGTTACATTACCGGTTAAACTTCCATTTACATAGACTCTGAATGATGAAAAGCTCGTAGCAGTAGGAGTAGATCCGCTGATGTGTTTTATTCTTATTTGTCTAACTCTTCCATTATATGGAGCAACAAAGTTATTATAGTATTGATTAGTAGTGGTTTCAGATGTCACGCCAAAGGGCATATATATAACACTACCAGACTGAAAACTACTTGCATAGAATACAGAAGTTAGTGTCATTTTTTCCCAACTGTACTCTACAGTTCCTTGACCTTTGGATTTTAAATTTTGACCTGCTACACCGTAGTCTCCATTAGAATCTCTTAATCCTGAGTTATCTAAATAAAGGTTACCTTTAAATATATGTAGCATGTTTTTGGGGTCACAATTTATCCCTACATCTAACCCATGTACTAAAGTCCTATCAGTAGTATTCCATGTACTATAACTGTTTGTACCACCCCAATAATCATTAACATCACCAATTCTAATCTGTGCATCACCATTTGAAGTACCCGCCACCTTGACCTCTATCGTATTAGAGGTTCCTATAGTTCCAGATTTTGCAACAAAGAAATTATCTCTAAAATAAGTTTCACCGTCTACGTGAAATTGAGCAAGAGGGTTGGTTGTGTTAACACCTACTTTTCCATTATAGTTGATCCTCATTTTTTCAGCTGTACCTATCTTGAATATATGAGAGCCCGACGTAGCCGGCGCTTTGTATATTAGCGTACTAGGGGAGTCTTGAAATTCTATAAAAGCCGGTTGATTTGAGTAACCTTGGGATGAGTCTCCAAAGTATATACCAGAGTTGCCATATTGGCCTGTTAATAAATTAATTATCGCTGTTCCCCCATAACCAGATGAAGTGCCAGTTTGTATTCTAAACTCTTCGACTGTACTACCCGAAACGGTTGGCCCTATGTGAAGCTTCGTGCTAGGGCTTTCGGTGCCTATACCTGTGTTACCGTTATTATTAAAGAAGGCATATCCACTAAAGTCATCATTACCAATTTTTAACCCAGTACTTGATATTGCTTGCAAGAATGAACCGTAATAACCCTGCGTTGAGTTTGTTCTTATATTTCCATTAACGTGCAATTTCTCGCTAGGAGCAGTCGTCCCAATCCCAACTTTGCCAGAAGTATCTATTCTTGCTTTTTCTGTATTATTCGTAGTAAGTATTAACGGGTGGTTTGTTCTTGTACCCATAAAAACATTTGGTCCCCCTTCGTTAGCCCATATTTGACCTGTAACACTATCTGTTTTTGCGAGAAGACCTCCATAACCTCCGCCACTTGCTGCTTGAACTGTAATTAAACGACTGCCAGTACCAAAACTTGTAGGCGAAGCTGTCCCGATTCCTACATCACCTGCATTTGTAATACGAGCTTTTTCGGTAGTAGTGTATGGAGCACTTGGCAGAGAAGTGCTAAAAATTAAATTATTAGAAGTGTCCGAGGTTATTTTGTTCCCTAACCCTGAGCCTGCGCTTCCGGCAAAAATTATACCATCTGTTCTTGAGACTCCTAAAGTTCCATTTACCTCTAACTTATAGTCTGGGGAAGTCGTCGCAATACCTACACTACCCGTATTTGCAATACGCATTCTTTCGGTATTGTTGGTTTCAAAAACCATGTTACCGTTCTCCCTGTTAATAAAGTTAACTTGGCCCGTACCCATTGATATTTGAAATCCATCATTAGACGTTGTACCTGTGGCTGCTTGCGTTAATTGTAAATACGCGTTACCACTATCAGCGTGTATATGTAGCTTTCTGCTAGGACTTGTGGTCCCAATTCCTACGCGATTACTACTCGCATCAACATATAGAACATCTGTATCAACGGCTACTGTATTTAAAAATTTAATTGCCATTTAGTTTGGTTTTATTAACCTATTTTCTGAACTAATACTCTAATTGAGTTCGTTGGTGTAGACGCGAATGTTATATTTAGGTAACTACCGTTTCTTTGAACATCTGCATAAACAGTTTCTTTGGTAGTTGCATCGTATAGTTGTACGATTACATCATCACCTAAGCCGTGGTTAAAAGTTGTACCCGAAACTGAATCAGTAATAGTTGCAGCATATGTATTAGCGGATTGCGCCGTAGATCCTATAGTAGCGGTACCGTTTGAATAAGTTACACTTATATCACCGCTCCCGGCAACAATTACAATACCTTTGTTTGTTGGTGTTGAATTTTCACCTGATACTGTAGCTGTACCTCCAGAGTATGATACGTCAATACCTTCACCCGGAGAAACATTACCTGCTCCAATTTGAGATCCTGTTGCCGTAAGTATGGAAACAGCTGGTGTTGTTGAAGAAGACGTAACTTGTATAGGAGAAACTCCAGTAACACCTGTTACAGTCCCTGATTCTCCAATATCTGTCCAGTTTGCTGTTAGCGTGCCTCCATCTTGTTGTGTTAAAGTAATTGTTTTGGTTGCTGTACCAGATACCCCTACAGCTGTGATCATGTTGTCATATGCGGTATTCCATTCTCCAGAGTTTCCTCCTGAAGCTGTCATAGTCCCGCCAGCTGTAATGTTATTTCCAACTGTTAGATTATTTGAAGTTGCATTATACGTTAATCCTGCGTCCCCAGCTACATTTGCAGTACCTGTCCAATATGTTAATTGCCCAGCAGCACCAGATCCAGATAGTGTCGAAGTATTGTCAATTTTTTGCCAACCGTCAGATCCAGCTCCGTCTGAAACATATATAGCCCAATCTCCAACTTTCCAATCCGTAATTCCAGATAGGTTCGTACTACCGTCAACACTTACAATATAAAATGTACCGCTGTCTGGAGTTGTACCCGCTAAAGAAGGTGAATCTGTATTTGCGTTCCAGCTTCCTTCAAATGATAAACCGGATGGTAAATTTGCAATTTGCCCGGTTACAAAATCATAGATTTGGTCCCCGGTAGCTAAGGCTGTACCATTATTGGCAACAGCTGCTGTAATAGTTGATACAGTGGGAACAGCAGACGTACCTGCTATCGCTATTGTACCTGAAGTAGCTGTACCTATGCCTGTTACTGTACCTTGGTATTGATCTGTACTATTTATTTTTACTGTTTGATCAGCTGATGTAAATCCTACTGTTACATTTGTTCCGCCCTCAAATCTTAAACCAGTAGCGTCAGTTGAAGTGAACTTAGTAGTACCACCTGCGTCTTTAATCGGCAAAGAAGTAGTATCATCATCTGATACAGTTACCGTTTTGGTATTTACAGCTGTTATGTGTCCTTGGGCACTTGATGAGATATTATCTATTACCGTAAATACGTTACTGCTTTGTGTAGAAGTAGTATTTGATCTGGTTACATTGTCATGTGTAATATCAACAGAAGAATCACCTGATTGGTTCGCTGTAAATGTGGTTGTACCGCTAAGTACCCCTGTACCACTAACCGTTAATTCTCCGTTTCCAACCGTAGGAATAGCTGAACTTAAAGCATACCTACCGTCTAAGTCAACAGTAATATCTGACAAGCCTTGTCTAGTTGCGGTAAGAACCCCGTTACCAGTATTAAATGATAAACCCGTTAAATAGTTGTTGGCCCCTGTTCCATCTGGTACGGTTAACCAGGATGCCCCATTATAAAGCTTTATTTTGTTATCCCCTGTGTCATAATATATTTGACCGGCTAAAGGTGAACCAGGCGCTGTACCTAGGTTTTGTACTACTGCGTTTCGCAGTTCTTTTTGGTTGATGTTTACATTACCTTGTACATCTAAACCAGTTAAAAAATTTAATGCCATGTTGTTAGTTTAAGTATGCCACCCCTGGAAAGGGAGCGTTAAATGTTATTGTTAATTCGTTATCGTTTATGTAATCAACCTGTCCTACCACCCAACTGCCTGCTGTGTCCGCAACTGATACTGAGGGGTTTTTTCCTAGGTTATGTGTTATTGACCATATTTGTGCCGCGCTATTTTGAGTGAATGTGAAGTTTTTATCGCCCTCATCACTTTCAGGGTTTACAAATTCACTAAATATATAGTGCTTATCCTTTAATATGGCACCGTTGCTCGTATATAATTCTAATGTAACTTCTAAAAAGTTTGTGTCTGGCACATAGTCTACTATTGTCGCTACTTTATAGTGACCAAAGCTATTTACATTATTTGTTTGTGCTATTATTATATCCTTGCCAGCGAATAGCGGCAAAAAATTTTTTATATCTTTTCCCCCTGCGCCAGTTTTGCTTAAAAGTATACTGGTTATATTACCAAAACTAGTATTGATACCTCCTCCGGAGGCAAAACTAATAGTGCCTGGATCTCTTCCTTGAGATAAGTCCCATTGAAAAGCAAATACAGCTTGATCTGCAACACCTAAGCTATTAGTATTATTAATAAGGTCGGATATTTCACCTAATGTATAATTCTTAGTTGCTTGGTTAGCACCTTGATCAGTACCAATTACCTTATCTCCTAACTCGGGTTTTGCGTCTATTCCATATGTGCTTATTCTAGCCATCTAATTAGTTGTATATTCTAAGTTCTAGAAAGCCATTATCTAAACCATCTTGTGGTGTGGGGTTACCATCTAAAGCCATATTTATTAGTCTTATTTTAGAAGCATTAATCTCTTTAAGATGTAGCGTTGTATTTTCGCTAGTACCACCAGTTACTTGAACCCATGTTTTTGTAATATCAAAATTAGTGTCTGGTGTACCATCATACACACCTGGAGCCGCCCTTACCCATGTAATAGTAAGACCGGTGTTGTTTTGAAATTCTGTAATAACTGGGTTATTAGTACCAGATTGAGAGAATGCAATTACATACTCCTTGTAACCGCAAACAGATGACTTTAGGTCACCTATCCTATAGTTTTTAGTAATGTTTGAATCTTCTGCATCTGAACCTACCAACAAATCATCTGCTGATATTGACGCGTCTTGTGAATATGTGGATATTCTTGCCATGTTAAATATGTTTAATCAGTGTTATAGTTTGCGCCGCTTTCGCTTCTGGTTCCTTGCCCTTCATTACCCCTGTTAGATCTAACGGAAACAAACGCTTGTCTTTTGTGGTCAAAATCTTGTCCTTTCGCTTCCTCAGGATTTTTTCTGCGCTCTCTTTGAGCGTGAGCTTTTTTAGCTTTTCTAGCTGGAGACATCGCGTATGCTTTATCTCTTGCAGCCTTGTTTCTTCTAGCTGTTGGGCTGAGTTGTTGTCTAAGTGGAGATGGTATATAGCTCATACTTTGTATGATTACGTGTTTTTTAATTAATTAAATGTGACAGTAGATAACTACTATTTATACATAACTACCTAATGTCATACTATTAAAAAAAATATTAAAAAATTTTTTGTTAGATACCTAGAATTGTTGTGTTACGCTATGCTATACATTTTTTTTTCGGAAAACGGGAACTCAACTTTTTTTCCCAGCCCCCGTGCTTTTTCCTGGGGTTTGGCCCTGGTTCCTGGTCTTAGCCTGGTCCGGGTCGTGACTGTCCGGAGCAACTAGCTGCGGGATCCCGTGCAGGATTCGAGGCTTTTCCTGGGCAGGGTCCTGGTCCTCGGCTGCGGTCCACGGTCCTGGATGCTGGACCTGATCTGGATCTGATCTAGACTTTTGCAAACGTACTACGCTATCCACTCGATAATATATATGAATAAAAAAATAATACTTATGAAAACTAATAGAACATTCCACCACAACAAGATCATTAACATCGCAGCTGGCATCGTGGTATACGGCACGACAGCATTCATCGGCCTGAGCCTGATCGCGATCGTAGCGCACATGATCGAGCACGGCGCTCCATCCAGCTTTGGCATCTACGGCTAGAGCTTTGCAAACGCAACACGAGTAAACAACGATAATATAAATGTATAACAAATAAAAATAATAATTATGTCAAACTATTCTTACACCCTTTACAAAATTAGCATGCGAATCTACAAGAAGTGCTATTCGAAATTAACATCTGAGCAACGATCTGAAGTGCTGGATATATACTATGACTTCTACTAGAATGCTGGTTCGTATCGACACGAAGAACTGGCGCGGCAACTACAACAGTCGCGTGGTTCGGTTCAGCAACGAGCAGCATCTGGATAACTATCTGCGTGTGTGCTACAGCAATGAGATCACGAGCAAAGTGATCGGCGTCGAGATCCTGGATCAGTAACAGGTTCGGGATCCTGGCTTACGGCCTGCTTTTGAAATAGGAGCGGAAGAGTATACTCCGCGGTACGCAACGCGTATAGCATGTATAGCATACTGCGTATAGCACTTTGCAAACGTAGTACGTATAGTTTTCGATAATATATATGAATAACAAATAAAACTATGAATACTAAAATTAAAATAATAAAACCAAATTTGCAAACAAAGTACGAATAGTATTCGATAATATAAATGAAAATAAATAAATATTAATCTTTAAATACAATAAATTATGAACACTGAATTATTAAACAAATCAATTTCAAAACTATCAAAGAAAGAATTATCAGCAATCTTTCCACCAATCACTCGAAAAAACTTTGTGGTAAGAAAAAGTTGGTACGGTAGAAATCAAATCATTACCTTTACCAACAACAAAAATCAAAAGATTACCTATAATCATGATGAGGTATTAAAAGTAATGTTACCTAAACTAAACATCATGCCTTGTTGGATTAAAAGAGGGTATTGGTCTCAAAGTACTGATATGCCAAGTAATGTGAGACAAGTAGTAATTGATAGAGTAGACCTTGAAAAATAGGTTTACTTTCCCTCAGGGGTGTTCGGGTTGGTGAATGACCATAAAACTCTACCTCACGAAAGTGAGTGCCCGACACTACCTTGATGGGTAAATAAATAAACAGATCTTTTTGGCCTGGGTATATTTGCTATACACCGGAAGAGTAGACTCCGTCCTACGTGAGTGTTTCGAAATGCTATACACGGTGAAATACGATCAAAAAGAACTTTCGGTAGACGAAGGGCACGAAGAAAAGTGCGACATTAGCTAGTTACTATATTATACTTAACAACCTATTGTCACAGTATATTTTTTTTTAGGTACTTAGAGATAGAGAGTAATACCTGTACTACTATTTTTACTACTAAACAAAGTGTATACTTTTTTGCAAACAAATTACGTCACCGAATCGATAATATATATGAATTTAAAATAACAACTATTATGACTAAAAATGTATTATTTATCACTAAACTTTGTGAGTTAATGGGTAACGACCGATTCTTCTTGTGTGACCAATATTGCCAAGATGACTTATTTGAAATGCAAGATAATATCGCTAAATACATAGCGGAGCAGGCAAACGACGGATTAGGCTTAGCGAAATTTATGGTATCCCAATTTCCATCAACCTTTACAACAAAGTAATTATGAAAGAATATTACGGATTTAATAGTGAATTAGAGTATGAAGAGTATGCACAGTTAATGTGGCTAATAAACAATAATAAGTAGATTATGATGACAATGAAAGAAGCGTGTGAGTACGTTAAAAACTCAAGAATAGAGAAGAACCGCAAGCACCGATTAGAAGTAACTAAAGGTGATTTCTGTAGCGGGTTGACGGAGAAAGAATACTTTCGTCTGAGAGTTAAAAGTAAAGGTGCTGGTAGTAAAGGCAGAACTTATTCCCACACCAAGCTCTGGAGTGACCAAAAATTCTCAAACCGTATTCACACCTTTTATCATGAAAAAACTTTTAAAACTATATAATTATGAGAAAACTAATTGCTAAAGTAAATACTGCACAACGCAGTGGATCGAACCCTAAAACACTATTTGTGTACGAAAACGAAAGCGGAATGGTGGGTTATAGTTTCACCAATAGCCAAGGTACAAGCTTCGCTATAAGTAACATGCAATGTGGATGGCGTGGACCTAACTTACCAGATTGTATATATGACTATAATAGCCCAATGCACCTAATTCGATCTGTTGTAAAAGCAGTAAATGGTGGTGTACAAGAAGTAACAGGTAAAAAAGTATATATTAAAGAATTCAAATTTGCAAACTAAAAACGAACACCTAACGATAATATAATAAAAATATGAGAAAATTTATTCACACTGTAATACTTAAAATAAAAAGTATAAAAATAGAAGTAGGTAAGGCTCCTTCTGAAACAACTTGGTATTAATTATTAAAACTATTATTATGACGAACACAATTAAATTTAAGAAAGATAGTACTACAGGTGCTATACACATTCACCTCAACGGTACACAATACAAACCGTACACTATCGGTAATTTACCAAACACATTTGCCTTTATATATAATGAAGACAAAGACCAAGACGGTATTACAAACTGGTTTAACTATAAAGGATTCACCTATGTCCCAGTATAAAGATTACCCAGCCGACCAGATCGCCGCTAAACTCAAACAAGTTAAAGAGTTTGAAGCAAAATACGGTGAAAAACAAGTAAGTAAAGCCTGGAAAAAGTGGTGTACCGATCCCGTTTATCGCAAACGTGAGTGGGAATTAAGGCAAAGTGTCGCTAAAAGTATAGATGCAAACCCTAATATTAACTATTTAAAAGATAATACGAAAAGATGGAATTAATTAAAGTAACTAAAGATGGAGCTCTACATTTTAAATTGAGTGATGGAAGAATTGGTGCAACTTACCCTAGTGGTTATGTAAGAGTATCTACTAAATCAGATAACTATTACCACAAAAAACGGTTAATGTACCAAATAAATAGACAAACTAAAAACTGGTATGACCCAAAAAGCAAGTGGGGGTTTAACTATGAAAGAAAGTTAATACCTAACCATGCCGATCGAGTAAGAAGATTACTAGATTTTAACGAAGAAAACTGTAAATAGTATGAAATTAGATTTAAGAAAAGTAGAAAATATGGAATTCGACGGGATCGATTTCGCAGACTACCCAGATTTTGTAGATGCATTTTTAGTAGCCGCAAACTATGACGGTAGAGAGCTAAGTGAAAAAGAAATAGACTTCATCAATGATGAGCACTATGATTTTGTTAACGAGGAAGTATACTCCTCATTATTCTAAACACCATGTATATAACAATATTAGATTTTGAAAATGGTCTCGTATCTCGTATAGAAGTATTAGAGGGTATGAGTACCGAAGGATATGAAGAAGTAATTATTGACCGGGGTTTTAGGTTAAGTGGTATCGAGTGGATGGCACATACCGACCCAGAAATTTATGAATATGACTGAAAAAATAAACCTTAACGAAGTAGCGCAAGGTGTTGCTGACGTTACACTAGAACTAATGTATGATAGCGTAGATTGGCAACTATCTGAATATGAGGCAGATGGCGATGATTACGTTGCTATACACGCTGAGACAATGCAACGAGCGATCGAAATTATGTACCATCAAACTAGGAAGATGTAAATTTGCAAACGTAAAACGTCACCTATACGATAATATATATGAACAAAAAATAAATAACTATCGTCAGCCAAAAAGTATCTGTTAGTGTTCACAGAGCTTGGCGACGTAAATAGCTAGACGAGTAACTTAATTAGGATTTAGGTGGGTATATACCGTAAAGATACCACGATAAATGGTACCTAAATTACATAAGTGAATAGCTAGCAAACCCAGCGAATAAATAACAAAGACGCGCACCGGTTTAACGACAGTGGTGCACCGCGCTTAGGAAATGTCTGGGTATTTGGGCGTGAAATGGTTAGCTCAAAGTATCGAGTAGTAATGCGAGTGATAATGCAAGTGAACTGGCGAGGGATCGTTATGAACTCAGGAATCTAAAAACACTCAATAGTTATTACCCTTTGAAAACGCAGGTTCGATTCCTGCCACGTCCACTAATTTAAAATTAAATAAAATGAGTAAAACTAAATTTAACGGATTTGAAAAGTATTTCATACAAACAGCGTTAAGACACGCTATCGAAGAAGCAGAAAAAGATGTATTAGCCGCTGAGGCTGATGGTAAAAGATCTATATATGCACCTGGTTATTTCACTTCAGTGGGTAATGAAATCATTAATAAGGTAAATAGTATGACACTTAAAAGATACCAAGATTAATTTTGCAAACAAAATACGACAGAGTAACGATAATATAATAAATTAAATTAAATAAATATGAGTAGAAGACTTACAGTTTACGAAAGGCTAAGACCTGAAATCAAAGAAGCATTACATTCACCTGAAAATGCAAAGTATCAAACAAGTGTGGAAAGCATAGTTGAAGCTTTCTCAAGCACTACGTTTTATCAAAACTTAAAAATTAGTGACATTAGCTCGCTATACACGTTTTCCAACCTTGAGCTTATCAAAGTTTCAGCGTGGGATTTTAAGTACGGTGACAACATCTTAATCTCAAAAGATTATGAGTAATACCGAATTACAAGAACGAGCAAGCAATAAAGCCTTCGCTAAAATAGCCATGTTAAATTTTGATATTGACCGATTAAAAAGCGATATTCAAAATAAATTATATGGTGGTTTAGATCACGAACAAATGGCTTTATTGTATACTGGTACTTTACGTGATCGTGAAGTATGGAAATATATCGCTAAAATAATAGAATTAAATAATAAATTATAAATCATGACTAAAGAACAATTAGAATTAAAAGTAAAAGAGTTAACCGCAGCGTTAGCTCAATTTAAAACCGATCAAGACGAACTTCAAAAACAACTTAATCAAGCAACACAAGATCTTGAAGATGTAAGTAAACCAGTAATAACTAAAGAAACTCGTGACGCCATGCGTCAACAGGTTTATGAAGCCGTAAGTAATTATGACTTTAGCAATACAGATAACTACGAGTATGACTTTGAGATTAACTATAACAACCAGCTAGAATTGGGTAGTTTAGAGTTTAATTACACCGACGATTTAGAAGAAGCTATATGTGACTATGTTGAATCAGTATTTAAAGTACAAGACAATGACGAAGAATAAAACAAAGTTACCTGCATGGTTTAAAGGTATAATATACGACAAAGGCGATGAAGTACAAAACGTTTTCAGTGGCGAATGCTATACACTAAATAACGTCGAGTTATCTATGTACGATTTTATAATGGGTACTCAGTATGTCATGGAGGTTGCACCTAAAACCGTAACAAGAAAACAAATTAGTGAATTTCATAAAGCACTTAGTTGGTTTAGATCGAACAACTCAGAAGCTTATATGGTATTATTAGATTAATTATGAATTTACTTACTCAAAACTCTAAATTAAAAAAGACATCTAAAGAACTCGGGCTTCGGGTTTTTAACTTCGGTATTCCTGCCTACAAATCTGCTAGCGGGAAACTGACGTGCCCCATGGCTGACAGTTGCGTTAAATTCTGTTATGCCAAGAAAGGAGCCTACATCTGGTCTAATGTAAAACCGGCGTTTGAAAAGCGTTATCAGTTAACAAAGACTGACAACTTTGTCGAAGCTATGAACGCTGAAATACGTAAGAAGAAACCTGATTACGTCAGAGTCCATGATAGTGGCGATTACTACTCTCGCGCATATCTAAAAAAGTGGATAGAGATTGCTATACACAATCCGGACGTGCGGTTTTACAGTTATACCAATATGATCGATATGATTCTAAAGTCTTCATTACCAGATAATTACGATATCATATTTAGTGACTCAGGTAAACAAAAACATTTAATAAATGAAAGAAAACACAGACATACCAAAATCTTTTCTAGTCATAGCGATCTTGTATCTGCTGGCTATACTGATGCTTCATCTGTTGACCTCTACGCCACAAGATGGTTTAATAGAACTAACAAAGTGGGATTAGTATTCCATTAATTTGCAAACATAATACGAATAATAATAGATAATATAATAAATAAATAAATATGGCAAACACAATTGAAACACTTATGATTGACGACTCAACCGCTATAAGTAGTGCTGAGTACAATTTAAACAAAAATGAAATGATAGTTTATTTTACCAACGATGGTATATACAAATATTCTAGTATACCTCTATTCTTTTGGCGAGGTTTATTTGAATCTGGTTCTAAAGGTAAATTTTTAAATCAATTTATATTAGGTAAATTTACTTATACTAAATTAAATTAATGAACGAAGAAGAACTAGAAAAATTAGCTAATCGCGTTGCTGAATTAGTGTTAGAAGGGCTTATAGAAAAGCAAAAAGAATGGGATCAACAGTTTACAACAGATCTTAATGAACTAACACAAGACGGTTTTGGTAATGCTAGATTAGTTAATGAAGAAGAGTTAATACTCGCTGAGATAGCTAGACTTATGACCCTATTGTCATCTTACGAAGAAAATGAACAATACGAAAAAGCAGCTATAATACATAACAAATTAAAAATACTAGAAAATAAACTTAAAAGACTTTAATATGAATATCTTTTATTTGTCTCACGACCCTAAGAAAGCAGCACAATATCAATACAACAAGCACGTTGTTAAAATGATTCTTGAAACCGCACAATTATTATGTACGGCACATCACGAGCTTGGTTCCAACATTGATATACCGTACAAAGCTACACATAAAAACCACCCTTCAGCTATATGGGTAAGATCCTCGGCTGAAGCGTATATGTGGGCTTATGAGCACATGCTGGCTTTGGGTCAAGAATATACTAAGCGGTATGGCAAACATCACTTAACAATAACTAAGTGCCGTGATTTGCTATACACATTGCCTAACAATATACCTAATGATGAATTTAAGCAACCACCACAATGTATGCCTGATCAATACAAAGTATCGGGCAACAGCGTGTTGGGATATTGGAATTATTACGAAAACGAAAAACACACAGTAAAAAATAAAGATGAGCAAAAAATTATACGACCACATAACATCAACGAATTATGCAAACATTAATACGAAGATACAAAAAGAACAGAAGAAAAGTAAAGCACGTAAGGTTTCTAGAAAACAGAATACTACTACTTCATAATGAGATAGTATCTGCTTCATTCAAAGGAGAATATAGTTTTAATAAAAACATAACTGTTTTGCATGGCAACATAGAAAATAAAGCAAAGCTTTTAAGAAAGTACAACAGAAGATTAAAGATTTTAATCTACTAATGCGACGATAGATAATATATAATTAATAGTAACAACCTAATGTCACAATACGACCGAAATACCAAATACCTAGAGAGGCATCGTATAATATACAGGCGAAACCCTATAACCGATAGACCAACACAAACATTTGATTGGGGATGGCACTACGAAGACGGCACGCACCAATGCTATACACTGTTCAACTCACGAGCCAAAATAAATACATATAGGAGCCTTAAATGGCATTTGTATGTATTATGGTATCTTAATCCTCAGTTGGATCAAGAAGGCTTTAATGCGTTAGCTAAATACATATGTGATAAGCGAACAGGATTTGTAACATTTAAAGTATCAGATCAATTGCTACAAAGTATGGTGTACGATGTATCTCTTATGGATTTAGAAAAACCACCACCTAATAAACTGCGCAAAGTTATATTTAAAGACTTTACCGGTTTAGATATGCGACAAAAGCTTTCTATAGTTGGCAAGTTAGTCGGTCGTAAAGGCATTACTGAAAATGAAATATACGATGCAATGCTATTAATAAACGACAATGAAATTAAAATAACTGTTGCTAAATTAGCAGATACTTTAGGTTGTTCAACTAGAACCATATATAGAAATATGAGTAACGAACTTAAAAAAGAAAAAGAATTACTTAATCAACAAGTTAATCCGTTTGCAAACTAAAAACGATCTTGTTTCGATAATATAAAAGATGAAAAAATATAACATACAAAACTATATAAGATATAAAGAAGATTTAAAAGCTTCTATGCCTCCTGAAAAGTTTTACGACTATTATACTAGAGATGAAATGATAATTAAGTTTATGCCATTAGTAGAAAACTTAGCTCGTAAATTTTCAACCTCACAACAAGCTTCCGGCGTTTTAAGTATTAACGATTTAATACAAGAAGGAAACAAAGGTTTAATAATGGCGGTAGACAAATTAGATTGGGATCTATTAATTGATTCTGAAGATATTGAAAAAACTTTAAAAAGTTTCTTTAGTAAAAGAATTAAAGGATCAATAAGACGCGCAATAGATATTAATCGAGGTGATATTAAAATACCTGAACACAAGCTACAAGAGATTAGAAAAAACCCGGATGATGATAAAATGGTTTCGCTATTCTTTAATAGTATATTCACAAGCTACGATGTCCCTACCGACAATGATGATGAACACATGGCCTACCAGCTTGCAGATAATTCAGAACCCTATAATATAAATATACTTAATGCATATTTACTTAGCTTAATGAAAGAACACCTAACCCAAAAGCAATATGATGTTGTTAGATTATTTTACGGATTAGATTGTGATAAACATTCGGCTAAAGAAATAGCAGACTATATAAATTTAAAAGTTCCTACTGCAACAGTGATAGTTTCTCAAATTAAAAAAGAAGCTATTGACTGTCTTATCGCTAACGTTGACGCAACTCAAGTGATTGATTATCTTTAGTTTAAGTGCTTAACAAATAGAAAAAATACGTAATTATATAAATAAGAAAACCACAAACCATATGACCTTAAATGAAAAACTGGCAACGATCCAGACAAAGTTTAAATCTAAAAAATCCAGATTTAACTCCTTCGGCAAATACAACTTCAGATCAGCCGAAGACATCCTAGAAGCAACAAAGCCCTATCTATTAGAGTTAGGAGTTAGTGTAACAATCAATGAAGAAATTATCAGTTTTGATCCATTTCCAATAATGAATTCACAAGCAACGATTAGTGATGGCGATAATGCTATACACGCTAATGCTATTGTAGGTATTGATTTAAACCAAAAAGGTATGCAAATGCCTCAAAAGTTTGGCAGTGCCTCTAGTTACGGCAAGAAGTATGCGCTCGGTAATTTATTTTTAATTGACGACACAGCAGACAGCGATGCTACAAATTCACACGGACGAGCTTCCGCAGCTAAAAACAAAGAAACCTTAACCTCTAAAAAAGATCCAGCATATAGTAAAGCGATCGACTATGTAAAAGCAGGTGGTAAAATTGAAGCTATAAAAGCTAAGTATTCTTTATCTAAAGAGATAGAGGCAGAATTAAAAACACTATAAATGGACGACAAAGTAGCTATTGAAAAATTAAGGAAAGATGAAAACTATTATGGTAAGTTTGGGAAACAATACTTATCTAATAGTGACATATCAACCTTAATGACAAACCCTTTAGCGTTAGGTACACCTATGAAACCATCAGCAGCTTTTTTAGTTGGCGGTTACTTTCATACTGCTATTCTTGAACCAGACAAGTTAAAGAAGTACAAGATAGTAGAAAGTTCAACTAGAAATACCAAAGCGTATAAAGAGATCTCAGGCGGAGAGCTATGTCTTCTACAAAAAGAGGTTGATCAAATTGATCTAATGACAGATAAGTTAATGGAAAACGATATCTGTAGAGGATTAATAAGAGGATCTAAAGTAGATTATGAACAGCCTGCGATTACAGAATTAGAAGGATTGAAATGGAAAGGTAAAGCGGATATTGTAAATCATGAAGAAGGTTTAATCATTGATTTGAAAACCACCGGAGATATTACAAGATTCAGAAGCTCAGCTTACCGTTACAATTATGATTCTCAAGCTTATATTTATAGTAAATTATTTGGTTATGAGATGTTATTCATAGTAATGGATAAAACAACACACCAAATAGGAATATTTGATTGCTCTCCTGAATTTTATGAAAGAGGCGCAGACAAAGTTCAACAAGCGGCAGAACAATATAAATTGTTTTACCAAAACCCGGATTTTAATCCAAACAATTATTTTATTAACAAAACCCTTTAAATTATGGGAAGAACCAGAAGAAACCAAACAAAAGTATGTACAGTAACGGGAGTTGAAACCGATGTTACAAATTTTTACACCAATCAAAACCATGTAAAAGCCGTAGACAACTTAAGGCGGAATAGCGGCGCAACAAAGAAACAGTTGCAAAGAATGTTTAATCAAGTAAATCAATATTAAAAATGGCAAGTATTATTAAAGCGAGTATCAATCTGAACGAGATACCAAAAGACAAAATCATTATTGGAAAGAAAGGTAAGTATTTACCTGTGACTATTACTATCAATGATGAAGTAGATCAATTTGGAAATCAAGGTCCGATTGTTGTAGCACAAACAAAGGAAGAGCGAGAAGCTAAACAAGGCAAGACTTATTTAGGAAACGTTCAAGTAGTATGGACTAACGGTGACAATGTTGCTGCTGCTCCAAGGCAAGACCAACCAGCTCAGGCAGCTCCGGCTCCTGCGCCTGCAGATGATCTACCGTTTTAATGCACTATAAAAACAACGGCGAACTAGCGTGTCAAATGTGTCACGCTGGTATGTCGCAAGAAGAAATAGATTTTTGCGATATATGCCCAGAATGCAGAGACGGGGATTAACAATTAAATTAAATTAAATGCAGACATTAGAGATCAATGGATTTGTTATTGATGAATTCAATATACATAAGCTTGAAGAGGGAAAGAAGCAGGGTATATGTCCCAACTGTTCTCACGATAGAAAACCCAAGAATCAAAAGGCAAAGTGTGCGTCTTATGATTGGGAACGGGGTCTCGGTACTTGTCATAATTGTAATACATCATTTCAATTACATTCTTATCAACGTAAAGGTAAAGCTGAAAAGGTATATGTTAAACCTGAACAGCCCGATCCAGAATATCCTGATAAGTCATTTGCTATACGCGATCAAGTAATTGAGTGGTTTAAAACTCGTGGTATATCTCAGGGAACTCTCTTCGATCTAAAGATTGGAGAGGGTCCTGAATATATGCCTCAGACCGGTAAAACCGAGAATGTAATAAAGTTCAATTATTTTATGGGCGGCGAATTAACAAATGTTAAATACCGAGATGGAAGAAAGAACTTTAAATTATATAAGGGTGCTGAGAAAGTATTCTATAATATAGACAGCATAGTAGGCTATGAATATTGTGTTATAGTTGAAGGCGAAATGGATGTGTTAGCTTTACATGAGGCAGGTATTACTAACGCTATATCTGTTCCTAATGGGGCAACACTTAATACTAACAATTTAGATTATTTAGACAATTGTATAGATTATTTCGAAGACAAGGAAAAGGTTATTTTAGCCGTAGATTCAGACGAAGCTGGACAGGCGTTACAAACTGAGCTAATACGTAGGCTAGGATCAGAAGTATGTTATATAGCTACATTTGATGACTGTAAGGATGCTAACGAATATTTATTAAAGTATGGAAAAGAAAAACTATCAGAGCGTATTTCAAGATCAAAGCCAGTACCACTGGAGAATGTTACAACGTTCAGGGATATCGAAGATGAAGTCACGGACTTTGTTCGTAATGGTTTCAAGCCTGGCTTTCAAATTGGTTTGGAAAACTTTGATAATATATTTTCGACGTACACTGGTCAGTTTATTACTGTTACTGGCATACCCTCTTCGGGCAAGTCGGATTTCGTGGATCAGATGGTTGTCGGATATAATGCGAACTATGGTTGGAAAACAGCTTTCGCATCTCCAGAGAACGTACCAACATATTTACATGCTCATAAGTTAATGCGTAAAACTTGGCAAGGCATGCCAACTAGGAATGATATTGGAGGTGATAAATGGAATCAAATAGCGGATCATTGCAATAGCAATTACTTTCACATCGATATGGAACGTTATACTTTAGAATCAGTACTTAAAAAAGGTGCTGAGCTAGTTAAACGTAAAGGTATTAAATGTTTAGTTATAGACCCATTTAATAAAGTAAGGGACATAGACTGTAAGACTGAAGATGTTAATAGGTACACCATGGAATACCTAAGCAAGATAGAAATGTTTGCTAAGAAGTATGATGTATTGGTGTTTATTGTTGCCCACCCTACTAAGATGTATAAAAATCAATCCACTGGAAAGATTGACGAACCAACTATGTATAACATCAAAGGCGGTGGTGAATGGTATGATGCTTCTTATCACGGTATATTAGTTCATAGAGATTACGAACAAAAGACCGTAAAAGCCAAAGTGTTAAAGATTAAGTTTCAAAACTTAGGAGAGAATGGTGCTGAAGCTCATTTTAAATGGGAACCAAAGTCAGGTTGTTTTATACCTCACGAGCAAATTAATTTAGCTGGTGAAAAAATGCCATGGGAATAGATGCCTAGTATATATGGAAAACGCACAAAACCTATGCCGCTTTACACTTATTCAGATGAAGAATTTAAGTGGTATAAATATTGTGTAAATAATAATATAAGAATATCACCATATGGAATACAAGGAGATTCTGATCACTGGCATATAGCTATTAGTTTAGGAGCATACAAAAAATGGGAAAAGCCTAACTTGTCGCCCAGCAAGTATTGTAGAAAAACAATTTGGCCGGAATACTATAAAATGTGTAAATATTATTATGATAAATATAGAAAATGAATATAGAGGACTTATGGCAGGAATTCTCTACGGAGGATTTAATAAGGCGGACAGAACAGGGACTGGGACGAAGTCTGTCTTCGGAAGAACGGTTAAGCATGATATGTCACTTGGCTTCCCTATACTTACAGGAAAGAAGATAAGCTTTAATGCTGCAAGAACTGAATTGCTTTGGATATTAAACGGCAGAACTGATCTTAAGTACTTAGAAGATAATGGAGTTAAGTATTGGCGACCAGATTATGAACGTTCAGGCAGAACTGATGAAACTTTAGGCCCTGTATATGGAAAACAATGGCGTGATTTTAACGGCGTAGATCAGCTCGAAAAGCTTGTGTATAGCATAAGTACTAATCCAAATTCTAGACGTCTTATGGTTAGCGCGTGGGCTCCACATGAAATGAATGATATGGTTTTGCCTCCATGCCATTATACTTTTCAAGTATATATTAATAACGGAGTTATTGATTTAATGTGGCAACAACGTTCAGCTGATGTGTTTTTAGGTTTACCTTACGATATTGCGATGTATGGTTTATTATTAGAAATGCTAGCTAAAGGTGCTGGGTTAAAGGCTGGAAAATTAATTGGTCAACTTGGTGATTGTCATTTATATAATAATCATCTAGAACAAGCTAAAGTATATTTAGACAGATCAAAAAGAGTACTACCTAAATTACAATTAGACCAAGGCATATATACAACGCCAGGTGTATATTCGTGCACTCAGTATGGTGGTGAAATATATATACCTAAATCTGATGAAATAAAATTATTAAAATACAATCCTTATCCTGCTATTAAAGCGGAGCTGAGTGTTGGTAACTAAAAACAAATATGTATAAAATTTATCACATTCCTGGTAAAAAAATTGGAGTTACACGTAATCTTAATAAAAGAGTTACGGAGCAACAAGGTTATGGTCCAGGCGAATACGAAGTTTTATTTACAAGTGATGATATTAATTTAATATCTAACAAAGAGATAGAACTTCAACAGTCTTATGGCTATAAAAAAGATCGGACACTTTATAAAAATTTATTCAAATCAAATATGAAAATAAATCCAACAGAACAAACAAGTACATTTCCCGTGCCATTAAATAAACTCAAGGGCAACCTTGTAGATAACTTAGGAATAGAATGGGAAACACCAGAGTTTAAGTTTAAATTACAAAAAGAACATATACCCTGGATAATGCAGAATGCTAAAACCTCGATGTATAATAATAATCGAAGCTACATTTATAACAAGGCTTTTTATGAAGCCTTTTTTAATCCAAAACATGATCCAAACGTAATACCAGATAGATTTGATCTTATAAGATTTTGGGCTAAAGATAAAGGTATATATGCCAAAGGTAATTCACATACTCAATATGTAAAGCTTATGGAAGAAGCTGGAGAGTTAGCTGCTGCGTTACTTAACGAAAATAAAGCTGAAATTGTAGATGCGATTGGCGATATGGTTGTTGTGTTAACTAATTTAGCTGAATTAGAAGGTATTAAAATAGAAGACTGTGTTGATACAGCTTACAATGTAATAGCTAGAAGAACAGGCGTAATGCACAATGGAACATTTGTTAAAACAGGAGTAAAAGAAACACTATGAGTAAAAAACAAATAGAATTTAGAGACCCAGTTGTTGAACGTGTTGTAGATAAGTTTGTGTCTAGATCGGATGTGGGCTTTGCAAAGTACGGAGTAACCCTTGAAGGCGATAAGTCAAATATATTCGCATGGGTTAATCATTTACAAGAAGAATTAATGGATGCTGTATTGTATCTTCAAAAGTTAAAAGAATCAACTACTGAGGAACTTCAAGAAGCATTATTAAAAAACTACGAAGTTCATGAAGAGGAGACCTTATAAAAGAAAAAAGAAGCGTGGTCCTGTTGTAAGTAAAAAAGTTACTTATGACGGGATTAACTTCGCTTCGGGATTAGAGCGTTATATGTATATGGCTTTGAAAAAAGCAAAAATCAAAGCTAAATACGAAGGAGAGACTTTTGTTTTACTAGCTGGCTTTCATTTCGATAATGAAGTATATGAAAGACAGTCTAACGGTAAAGGTGATTATAAAAATAGAGGATGCAAGCGTATATTACCTATAAAATATACACCAGATTTTATTGGTGATGATTTTATAATTGAAACAAAAGGCAGAGCTAACGAATCATTTCCAATGCGTTGGAAATTGTTTAAAAGATTAGTTATGAATCAATTTCCTAATGTAACATTATATAAACCACAAAATCAAAAAGAATGCGACGAGACAATAAGTATAATCCTTTCGAAAAGAAAAGATTAGCTAGACAAAAGTATGCGGAGCGTCAAATTGATAAGTTTGTAAAATGGAGCTGGGAAGTTAGAGGCAAAGTTAAGTATAAAGAATTAGTAGAAATAATGGATAGATATAATATAAAAGTTTATGGAGGAAAATAGAGAAAGAGGTTGGATTATAACTGTAGGATTATACCCTGGAATATTGTTCGGGGCGAGATCATATAAAGAAAAAGATTTTACGACACACGTGTTTTACCTACCTTTTGTAGATTTAGCAATTGAAATTGATAATTAATGGGGTTGTTTGATGAGCGCATAGCGTATAAACCGTTTGAGTACCCTGAATACTACACTGAAGGTTGGTTAAAACAAGCACAAGCATTTTGGTTACATACAGAAATCTCAATGCAAAGTGATATTAAAGATTGGAATGAAAAACTTAACAAAAAAGAAAAAAATCTCGTTGGGAACATACTTCTTGGATTCGCGCAAACCGAATGCGCTGTTTCAGATTATTGGACCCAGAACGTCGTATCGTGGTTTCCTAAACACGAGATTAAACAAATGGCGATGATGTTCGGCTCGCAAGAGACTGTTCACGCCGTAGCATATAGCTACTTAAATGAAACATTAAAATTAGAAGATTATGAAGCGTTTTTACACGAGCCTGCTACGAGTGCTAGGTTCGATAACTTGGTTGCTTACAGCGGCAACGACAGCTTGGGTATTGCGAAAAGTTTGGCAGTATTTTCAGCTTTCGCCGAGGGAGTCAGCCTTTATTCTGCTTTTGCTGTTTTGTATTCTTTTCAGCTACGCAACTTGCTCAAAGGAATCGGACAACAAATGAAGTGGTCAGTAAGAGATGAATCATTGCATAGTAAAATGGGGTGTAAACTATTCCGAGATATGTGCAATGAAAATGATCAATTACTGAATTTATGTAGAGAAGATATAATAAAAGCCGCTAAAACAATGGTGGTTTTAGAAACTAAGTATATTGATAAGATGTTTGAAATGGGAGATATAGAGGGTATATCTGCTAATGATTTAAAACATTTTATAAAGAAAAGAGCAAATGAAAAACTTGTTGAACTTGGCTACATTGACCTTGGGAACTATTTCGCGTATGACAAAAACGCAGCGTCTAATCTTGATTGGTTCTATCATCTTACCGGCGGGGTCACTCATACTGATTTTTTCGCAATTAGGCCGACGGACTATTCAAAAGCTGGCGAAGGGGAAGACTTCGAAGACATTTGGTAATATTATAACCGAAAAAGAAATATATGAAGATCTCTATAACTAAAAGAAGAATGCTGAGATTATTAGCTTATACTAATAAGTTAACGTCATATCAAAAGTTTGCCTCCCGTATTGGATATATGGGGGCAGGCTTTTTAATAGCAGCACAATGGACAATTGAACCAATGCTATACATAATAGGTTTTGTTTGTGTGGTTATACAAACCTCATCACGAAAACAATGGAATCTTGTAGCATTAAATATTAATGGGCTTATAGCCTGGATAACACACTTTATAAAATAATGTGGAATGAAAACTGGAAAAAAGGTGAAGACTACCCTGCGTGGGGTAATAACGACGTATACAAGAAGACTATATCCGGGGGATATTTATTTGACGGAGAAACACCTAGAGAAGCATACATGCGAGTCGCTAAAACAGTTGCTCGTAGGTTATATAAGCCTGAAATGGCTGAGGTATTTTTTAATTACATCTGGAATGGTTGGCTGTGCCTTGCTAGTCCGGTACTCTCAAACACTGGGACTGATAGGGGCTTGCCTATTAGTTGCTTCGGCATTGACGTTGCTGATTCGATACAGGATATTGGCCAAAAGAATTTAGAAATGATGCTACTCGCTAAGCACGGCGGTGGAGTTGGTATCGGTATAAATCAAATAAGACCCGCTGGCGCAAAAATAACAGGCAATGGAACAAGTGACGGGGTTGTCCCTTTTTGTAAAATCTACGATTCAACGATCCTTGCAACTAATCAAGGGTCTGTCAGACGAGGAGCTGCTTCAGTTAATATTAACATTGAGCACGACGATTTTGATGAGTGGCTTGAAATCAGAGAACCTAAAGGAGATGTTAACAGACAATCGCTTAATTTACATCAATGCGCAATTATTGGCGATAAGTTTATGCGAAAGCTTGAACAAGGAGATAAGGATGCTAGAAATAGATGGAGTAAACTACTTAGAAAGCGAAAAGCAACTGGAGAACCTTATATCATGTTTAAGGGAAATGTTAACAAATCAAATCCAAAAGCATATAAAGAAAACGGATTAAAAGTTCATATGACAAATATATGTTCTGAAATCACATTACACACAGATGAAAATCACAGCTTTGTTTGTTGTTTATCATCATTAAATCTAGCAAAATATGAAGAATGGAAAGGTACAAACCTTATATACGACGCTATATGGTTTCTCGATGGCGTTATGGAGGAATTTATTCAAAGAGCCAAAGGACTTAGAGGTTTTGAAAATGCCATTCGTTCTGCTACTAAAGGACGAGCGCTTGGGCTGGGTGTACTCGGATGGCACACCTATCTCCAGGAAAACGGAACTCCTTTTGAAGGTCTCCTTGCTCAGTTTGAAACTAGGAAAATATTTTCGCAGATTAAAATTGAAAGCGAAAGAGCTTCCAGAGATCTTGCTGAAATTTATGGTGAACCTTTGTGGTGCGCTGGTACTGGTTATCGTAATACTCATTTGCGCGCTATTGCTCCCACTGTTAGTAATTCAAAGCTTGGTGGCAATGTTTCACCAGGAATAGAGCCTTGGGCTGCCAACGTATTTACAGAACAATCGGCTAAAGGTACTTTTATAAGAAAAAACCCTACATTAGTAAAGTTGCTAAGGAAGCTTAAAATTAATACAAATGAAACATGGGATAAGATACTTGCAGATGGCGGTAGCGTTCAAGGTTTATCTGAACTTGATGATATTACTATTGGCTCCCACGAAATACCTGCAAAAGAAGTATTTAAGACGTTTAAGGAAATTAATCAATTAGAGTTGGTTAATCAAGCAGGAATAAGACAACAGTATATAGATCAATCTGTTAGTTTAAATTTAGCTTTTCCTGCTATAGCTACGCCAAAATGGATAAATAAAGTGCATTTTGAAGCGTGGAAAAAAGGAGTGAAAACATTATATTATACTAGAACAGAGAGTGTTCTACGTGGAGATATTGCACAGCAAGCGATGAGTGAAGATTGTCTTGCGTGTGATGGTTAGTTTGTTTAGTTAGTTAGAAAAAGGGTGCTGGAAACGGTGCCCTTTTTTTATATATAACAATATTCATTATAAGCATCAAAACAAGGACAAGATTTTCTAGCGAATTCGTTGTGGCCATGTATCGTTGCTTTCGAATGCATTTTTTTTAATGTTTTAAGAAGTAATAGAAGGCTTTCTTTTTGCTCTGGCGTTCTAGTATCTTTTGGATCTAAATGTTCATCTAGACCTCCTATATAACATATCCCAATACTTCCCTTGTTGTGGTTTTTTACATGAGCCCCTTGCTTATCTATAGGCCTACCGTACTCAATGTTTCCGTTTAAAGATACAATATAATGATAACCAATGCCGCTCCATCCTCTATCTCGATGCCACCTATCTATAGTAGCTGCGGATATATCTTCACCTTCTTTTGTAGCGGAACAGTGTATTATTATTTTATTTATCTTCCTCACGCACTTTTGACCATTTAGATATAGTATAACCTATAGTTACTACTAATAATATTATTTTTAACCAATCCTCTATTTGTGTAAAGGTTGTAACTCCTAGTGTACTACCGTTTATAGCGTATAACTTTATTTCTTGTAAGTTCATGTTTTAATATTTGGTAACTCTACCTTTAGTGTTCTTTTCTTTTTGGGCTTTTGCTTTGGATTCGGGAGTAACTTCACTCCAGGTTTTTGGTGTTTTATTAGATACTTTTTTAGTTGGCCTGAATGTGTTTTCCCCTTCTGAGTAATCTTCATTACCCTTTGGGGTTTTCCAGTCTTCTTCAAACCATCTTTTTAAAGCAAGTCCTTCTTTGCTTTTTCTAACTTGTTTGCATGGTGATTTATAGGCCATAGTTATTTAGATTTATTTCCCCAGTTAGCAGCGCCTACTTTTCTACATTTTGCTAAAGCTCCACTTGCATAAGCTGAAGGCCATTTTTTATATCTACTTTTTACTTTACTATAGCAAGCATCTTTTCTTGTTGCAGGAGAAGACTTGGAACAGTTGCAGTTCTTGTCTTTGCACTTATTACAATATGTAGTAGCACCTACTTTGCTTGTTTTTGCTGTAATTGGTTTGCTCATATTATTATCTTTTTTTCCATTTGCTTGTTTTTCCAAACTTATTTGGTGTGTCTTTCTTTTGTACCAATCCTAAATCCCACTGGCTATATCCTAATAGCAATGCTACCTTTTGCCAATACTTAGTTTCATCGCTAAATACCATTCTAACATTATCCATTTTTCTTATAACTCTATCCAAAGGAATGTTAGTAAAAGCAGATACAGATTGGCCGATTGCATAAAAAGCGGGGTTATCTAATCCAAAGCCAACCATTTTTTCTCTAGTTGTTTTATAACTAAAAGCTCTACCTGTACTAAGTACTTTTCTTATTTTAGAATCTACAGGCGGGGATATACTAAGCATCCTTAAGCCAGCTTGAGTATAATCTGGTCGATCTTTTTTAGATTGTTTATTTACTTCAAATAATATATTTTTAATTGTTGAAGCTATAGCCCCATATACTCCGGTACCACGTAACAGAGAATCTAACATAGAATTAGCCGCTCTTAGTTGCTTATCCTCAATCATTTCCTCATCATCATCCTCAAACAAAGCAGCAAACATAGCTGACTGCAATGAAGAGAATATCATATTTTGTACCGTTGTATAATATATTATTTTAGTTATATTAGTTTTATCATCACCACGCCTGTTTTTAAGATCTAAAACAGCTTTCTTTGTTAGCCTCATGTATTGCATAGGTGTATTAGCAAAGGCTAATATAATACGCCCTAATGGACTTGCTTGCTGTTGAGATACTCTATCTGGTCTTGAAGACTGTTGTGTTTCTTCTGCTATTTCTTGAAACTCTAATAAAGCTTTTTCTTTAGCTTGCTTTTCTGACATGCCTTGTGAAACATAAGTATTTATTCTGTTTCTAACAAAAGATGCGCCACCCATAGCTATAGCAAAACTATCTGCTATTTGCGTAGGTAAAAACCCAGCTTTTAACACTGCGCTAAGTGCTGCTTTATATTTATTAGTTGCCGTTTCTGCGGCTCTTGCTATGTCGTCAGCATTAACATCATTCTTTAATCCGGATCTTCTTTGTTTTAAAAAGTCAGAATTAAACAGCATACTGAAGTCTTTCCAAAATTGATCTTGATTAGCAAAAGCTTCCGCTGCAGCAATAGGATTATTATCTCCCCAATTTACAAAGTTTACAATAGATAATGTTTGCAGCAATGCAGATCTTGTATTAAAGAACATTATAGTACCAACGGAGTCATTTACCCAATTCATAAAATTATTGGTAAGCTTATTTGCTCCTATTGGTCTGTTACGACCGGTCTTCATTCTGTATAACATGTCTTCAAGAGCTTCTGTGTAGTTTTCACCAAATTGAAGTCTAAGTTTATTCATGTTATCCTTAGAGAATACCACATCTACGTTTTGCTGCCAAGCTTCCAAAAACTCAGCTCTCTTAGATGTGTTTATCATGTTAATAGCATCCGTTGTTATTGTGCCAGCATACCAATTGCTAGTAGGCTCAGGATAACCACCTAAAGTAGATTGTATTTGTTTTGCAAAATTTAATAAAGCTTGATCACCTTGAACAACCTTAATTAAATCACTACGCTCTTGCTTAGATAAACCAGGTATTTCGTGACCATTTTTTGCCCACAATATAACTCTTAAAGCCATTTCATTTGTAAAACCTGTAGAATTAGTTTTTTCTAACCCCGAGGGAACATCCTTAAAGCTTTTTACAAGTTGCTTAACAATAGCTGTAGCATTTTGCTTATAAGATTCAAAATCTCTATACCCTTTAGCGTAAGGATCTAATAAAGCTTCCTTAAACCAGGCAGCGTGAGCGTCTCCCTGTTTACCTTTGCCCATTAAAGGGTAAAGCAAACCAACAAAATCCTCCGCAGAATATGGTACAAAAAACTTAAATTTGTCTTTTGTTTTGCCTATAACTTTACTAGCAGCTTCAAATACTTTAGTACTAGAAGAAACGCCAGTAACGTCTTGTATAATGTCATTAAAATCTTTATTCAAGTTTTTAGAGAATTGAACTTTAGCTTGATGCACTTTAGATTTAACATCGGCCTCTTCAAGAACCCCTTGCACTGCTTTAACATTTTTGTAAGCATCATCTGCAAAATAGAAATCGTTATAGCCTTCGGCTACTTTTCCAACAACCCATTGTGCTTTAGCTAAGGCCGTTCCGTCGCCTAAGCCCACTATGTTTTCCAATTTGATATCTAAGCCAATACCTTTTAAAAACTCGTGTATAGCATATTTTGAATTCGCTGGTCTAGCTGTTAAAATAAAAACATTGTCATTGCCAAACTTTTTATTTCGAGCTATGGCTTTATCAAACATAGGACCTTTAGCGCCTTTCATTACTTTGCTGAATTCACTAAAATCAAATTCAGCGCCTTGCTTTTCAAGACTATCGGCTTGCAATGCAAACTCAGTTGCATTTATTTTTCCTCTAGTACCATTTGGTAAAGTATATAATACATTGCTTTTTGTAGTTGCTAGTGTATCGTCGAAATCCCAAACGCTAATTCCTTTTTGAGGAGCGTCGGGTCTATTAATCATTGCTTTAGCTTTATTAATAGTCTTGCTAAATTGCAATAATTTATGGTTTTTCATTTCCTCCTGTACCTGTTTTTGTTGAGAAGGAGTTAAATATTTATAAGTTCTTTCAAACCTTTGTTTATTCTTAAAAGCTTTAGTTTTACCAAACAATGCCATAGTAACCACATCTCGCATATCAAATGGATCCCACGCAGGTTTACTTTTAGAAAACTGAATTCTTTTAAAATTGCTATTTATGGAATCAGAGCTTATTATAGACATAGTAGACCCTTCGGCTAAAGCGTCTGCAGCTGGTGTTGTTAATTGGGCATACATTTTAAGTATGAATGTCATTTTACCATTGGCTTTAGGCGCACCTTTTTTTAACCATGCTCTAGTAAATAGATCGCCCTCAAATTTAGGTATCGGCAGCCCAGCTATATTTTCACCTACATGAAATGTACCAATGTCTAAAAATCCTATATAATGAGTATCTTTTCCATTATATATGGCTTCTACCATTTTTTCATTTAAGCCATTTATATAAGTTACAGATTCTTTATATAGGCTGTCTCCTAAATTTAATTCTTCATATTGCTTAGGTGTTAGCTCTATATAGCCTGAATCAGTTATATAATTTTCACCAGGATAATTTTTAGCCATAAATTTATCAACCTTACTAATAAAGCTTTGTAATGGCTTGCTATTTTTTATAGCATCCATAACTATTTTATTACTTTCCTCACCTATTTCACGAGTAGTTTCCATTTTAGATGAATCGTGGTAATTTTTTATGTTTGTGCTAGTTATCCTAGATGTCTTATTGTATTTTATTTCAAATATATATTCTTTTTGCTTATGCTTAATAATAATATCTGCTGAGGTATCTCCTGACTTATCTCCAGGTCTTTTAGAAATAACTTTAATACCTGGTGTTTTAGAAAAAACATCCCAAACAACTTGTTCAGCTAATACTCCATTAGTATACTCTTGTTTTGCTTTAAAAGAATCAAGTATATTAGTATAATCTTTAAGAGTGTTTTTCCAAACTTTTTCCCAAAGCTCAGGGCCAAGTTTTTCTTCTATGCTCTTTAAAGACTTATTGTATTTTCTTCTTGTAGGGCTTATTGTTTGAGATATTATTTGCGCCGCTAATTGAGCCATCGCTATAACTCCATCGCTTTTATAACCTAATTTTTTAGAAATAGCAGCTTTGTCTTCCTTGCTTAAACTTTTTGAAAACTGAATAATATCAAATCCTGTTTTTTCGCCTTTGTATCTGTCTATTTGAGATTCTAACTCATTTAATTGAGCTTCAATAGCTATAGAATTTACTACATCTACAGATTGAGATGGAGCCAAGGACTGTATTTCTTTTAATGAACTTAGATTGTCTACAGTCGCAATATCTGCAACAATTTGTTTTGTTACAGGTGTTAATATTTCTCTAAATAATTGCTTTTGTCTTTCTAATATTGTAGATTTTTTGCCATCTACAAAGTATTTAAAGAATTTAGTTTTATCTATTTTCTTTATCCTAAATATAGGGTTGCCTTCTGCAGTTACTTCTCTACCTATACGTTCTATTTCAAATAGCTTACTATAGCTTTTCTTTATGCTTTTAATAGGTAAAGCTTTTGTTATAATATCAAAAGTCTTGGGATCTTGCAAAAAGTCAATATAAGCAGGGGGTATTACAGTGTCTGGATATGTTCCACTAATTGCACCCACTTTTTTAAGGAGCTTTTTGAACAATTGCTTATTTATGTAGTCTTCTAGCCACGATACAATATATGTATTTCTACCTTTTTTAACAGAAACGGTTTCTGACAATGTACCTTTCTGAACACGTACCCTAATTTCTTTTTCAAGCTCAGATTTAATATCTTTTACTAAATCGTCATCAACAATGTCTAGCTCGTCAAAAGTAGCTTGACCTCTTTCTACAGACTCCTCAGAGGTTGTAGATTTCTTTTTAGGTGTAGGCTCAGTAGTAGGCTCTGTTGATGGCTCCTTTGTTAAATCTTCTATTTGCTTAGCGTCTATACGCCCCACATACATTCTTTCAGCCTCTGGGCGATTGTAATCTTCTCTAACGGCATCTCTAATCCTAAGACCTATTCTTCCATTTAAAAAGCCATACAGGTCTCCTCTGCCGTCCCATTGTAAATCCTTGTTAACACCTTGTTTGTTTGGCCTTAATATTTTTTCTAATACATCAAATGTAAACTCCTCTCTAGTGGATGGATCTAGGTTGGAAAACCTATTATTTATTTGTGTACCAATCATTGAAGGTAGCTCAGCTCCTATTTTATTTCTATTTACAGCACTTTGTACTTGATCAGCAGGTATTTC
>UEXM01000229.1_pt1 | contig 62136 bp, 85 predicted proteins | sample 1796661 | NCBI WGS metagenome assembly UEXM01 (sample SAMEA4772469, study PRJEB27181) | metagenome | reverse complement strand
GTATGATGACGATTTGAGAATAATTCTCATCCCGTTGGTCTGCGTATAGCCATTCTGCGTCGTTTTTTATTGCGGATGCGCTGCTCATTGTTTCATCTCCTTGTCTAATTTTGCCATGCGCTCATCCATTTCACGCTCGCTCTCATATCCGCCTGCATTTGCACTGGTCTCACATCGAGGGCAGTATCTCTTCGGGTATGAATAAGAACCGTTGCTCGCAGAAGCGACATTCCCCAACTCTATGAGGTATCTGTGCGCATCTACTGCATACACATGTTGGCAGACTGTGCGACTGCATTTGAAATGCAACATTCCGACTACACTTCCACTCATGCGTTCACCTCTTCGTCGATGACCCTTTGCAAATTGGTTATGCGCAATTTGGCAACCCTTATTTGCATCTCCAACCCGTCGGTCATAGCACGCAAAGCGTGGCGATTGTTGAAAGCGGCAACATCTGCATCGGCAGGCATCGGCGCATGAACTGCGTTGAAGTGCGATATTGCAACCTCAATCTCCGTGTGCGCTCTGCGCATGGCATCTATCTGCGAAATGTAATTTGCGATTGCGTGTTTTGCCTCTCCTATCCTTTCAATGTTCATTCTGCATCATCCTCCATTTCATAGTCGGCCTCTTCAAGTATGAGGCTGTGTATCATGTGTGTGCGCATTGCTTGCTCGCCCATCACCATGCGAATAATGTCTTCTTGCGTAGCATCCGGCGCATCATCATCAATGCGTATATGAACGAGAACATCGCCAACGATTGAGTAAGGTGCTTCAAAGACGGATTGGCCGAATGCGCAGTATGTGCCTATTGCGTTCTGCTGTGGTTCTTCGACAAGTCGGCCTTCTTCGTTTGCGATAACATCAATGATTGTCGCCATGAGAAGTCGGCCTTCAAACGGCACTGGCATTTGCACATTGCGCCCAAAGGTGCAGTATTCGATTAGGCCACCAACTGCCTCTTGCTTTTCCGAAAGGCTTAGTGCGTCGTTGCCGCCCTCTGCGAGAATCGTCGGTGTTTGGTTCGTATCAATTTTCATCCATAATTTTCTGCTCATGTTTTCAGTCTCCTGTATTCTGTCCTATGCGGTGGGGGTATATATTTGTTTGGGGGTTTCACCCGCTTTTGCAAGCCCTTCTTCAAGTGCTTCAAGGATTTCAAAGGGGCGTGCGCCCATGCTTTGTGCGTCAAGTGCGAGTCCACGCATGACCTGCCAGTTCAAACCGCCTGCTGTGTCCTTCGGCGTTGCGCAGAGCAACCAGTCTTCGGTTGCTACGGCCAAGCCTGCGAGCATGTATGAGTATGCGCTCATTGCCAAGCCTCCCCTCTGTGCCATTCGCCGCACTCTGCGCAAAGGTGTTTGCACAAACCACTGCTCAATTTTTTGAAAGTTGGGTTTGCTTCTCTCCATTCTGTGACTTGGCGCAAACGACCGTAGAAGTAAATGGTTTGAGGCGTGCGCTGTTCGGGGGCTAAATATGTGATTCTAAACCTTGCGCACTCTTTGCGTTCCTGTTCTCTGCTTTCTTTTTGGCAGTGGCGCACCAATCTCATTCTTCTTCGCCTCCGTTTCGCTTGTCAATGATTGCGTAAAAATCGCTTTGCGTTTTTACATGATAAATCGAATGCTTGATTGGTGGTTGCGCAGAGAGCAAATACTTCTCTGCGTATGCTTTCGCATTGTCATCTGCAATGCTACTTGCGGGGAGGTATGGGTGCGAGTAGTCATAAGAAAAAATGGTGTAGTCTGCGCCGTTGCCAACCTCGACAACGACTGCGGGGAACTGCGATTGGTCTTCTCTGCTCATGCGTCTTCATCCTCCAAATTGTCTGCTTCCGCCTCTAATATATATTGCAACAATTCCCACTTTTTCATTTTTCTAAAATCACTTGCTTTCATTCTTCTTCGCCTCCTGTCTGCTTGCGCACCCATAGCGCACCGTCGCCGTTGAGCAAAGCGATGCAGTCAATTGTTGGGTGTGCGAGAACATGATGACGACCTATGCGACCGTCGGGCAATGTGCGCAGGCTTGATGAAAGAATCACGCACCATTCGCCACCCAACTCATCGGGCAGTCGAACCGTTTCATATTCTTGCGTTGGCACATATACGCCGTCGCCAATATCGACTGCGCCTGCGCCGTCAGTCCATCCGGTCACATTGCCGAAAGGGTCAGCGTTGCCGACGGGTTCGCCCCACTCGTTGCGCAAATCCCAACCGTTCAAAGTCCCGCCTCCTTCAATGCGTCTGCCATCATGTCGTTGATTGACCTTTCCGCTTGCGCAGGCTTTGCCTTGTTGAGCGCAGGGAATGCAGGGCTTCGTGGTTTCTTGTATGTGACTGTGCGCTTTGGCATGACTGTGCGCTTTGGTGAAACAGTAGTTCGACCATGCGCCCTCATTGCTCGGCTGTTCGTCATCACTACGGTAATGTCGCCAGTCTTGCGCACATATACACCAGTGCGAACTTCTTTCATCTCTTTGCCCGAAATCGGGCAGATGCCATTAACTGCTTTTGTGTTCATGGTTGCGTGCCAATCGGACACGCCACCGTCGGGTCTTCGGCATAGAATGCCAACGACGGCATCCCCTGCGCAACAGTTCATTTTGTAAGGCTCGTAATCATCGGGTATGTTCAACATTTTTTGTCTCTCCTTATTTTCTCTCATGGTGTCGGGGTATATATTTGTTTAGGCTGTTTTCCCGCTTTTCGCCTTCTTTATTGCTTCTTTGACTTGCTTCATCGTCAAGGGCATTCCCTCGCCAGTGTATTGCTTGAGTGCGTCGATGTTCACAGTCCAACGGAAGCGAGAGCGCAGTGCGTGAACGAGGAATGCGAGTTCTTCGTATGCTCGCACGCCTTGCGCAGTCATGCCGTTCACCCTTGCGATGTGCGCCCTTGCTTTGTGGCCTCCGCCATATTTCAGTGTGCGCCCCAAGTGCTTGACTTGATGGCATCGAGGACATAAAATGTGAATGCGCTCAAGCGTTTGAACGCAATTTGCGTCGTCATAAGTCCAAATCTCATGTGCTTCTACTGCGTGCTTGCGCCCTTGATTCAATCCGGAATCTCCGCAAATCTCGCACACATGACCCGCCTCTGCGTAGCAGTGCTTACGCAACTTATCCCATTGGGTCTGCGTCATCATACTGCGCAGATTTGACCCCCATGTTCCGACGGGGATAAGTTCGATTGTCAATTTGGGCTTGAGCAGTTCTTGATGCGCAACCGACAGAGCAACCGATGTTTCATATCGTTCCTCTGCTTCGCATTCTGCGCACACTGGCACGCCGCCGATGTTTGCGCCGTAAAGGTCGGCAGGTTTTCCGCAGGGGCAAGTCCAATTCATTCAATCATCTCCATAATGTATGCCATGAATAAAGGGAACAGAACCATGATGATAAAGCCACCGGCCAAGAAGGGGATGAAGTCGCTCATCAATCCCACTTCCATTCGATTTCATCAGCCTGCACACGCTTGAAGAGAAGCCACTTCCCTTCGTCTGTGCGCTTAATCCAGTAGCCCTCTTTTTTGAGGTCGGCCTTGTCGCACTTCCAAAGAACCCAAAACGCTTCATTGATATTGCCCCACCATACTTTGCGTGACTTTGACATTTTCATTTCAATGTCGCAGTAAGTTGTATAGTGCGCATAGATTGGGCGAGGGGAGTCATGGATTTGAACCTCGATTTCATCCCACCAACTCATGCGTTCCTTGAGTTCTTCGGCCTTCGCTTCTGCGTCTGCCTGTGTGTGTGCGAGGTTCTGCATGAACTGGCAGTAGTGCGCCGTTGATGCACCCCTTACAACGATGCCCTCGATATACAGCGTGTAGAACTGTTCTTTGATTCCGGTTCGGCAGATGTGCATAATTGCTTTCTTCATTGAATCAACCCCTCAAGTTCTACGATTGCGTTTTCAAGCGCACTGTGCGCCTCATCTACGCCTGCCTCGCCTTCTTCAAGCACACCCTGCGCCTCTTCGATTTTCTGCGCTGTCTCCGAATCCTCAAGGCCACGCTCGCACATGTTGTCGAACTTGACCTCTTCCTGTTCTGCCAGTTCACGGACTGCGCAACGCACCTCATCGAGAACTGCCAAAGCGTTCTGCGCTTTACGCAGTTGCAGGTTCAATTTGACCCTATCCATTGCGTTCATGCGTTCACCCCCAATGCGTCGTTAAATCCTTCAATGAATGCTCTCGTCGTTTGGGGATTTGGGTTCGTCATGGCGAACATTGCGCACATCATTTCAAGGGCTTCGGTTTCGGGATGCTTGCGCATGTCCGAGGTCATCGAAGCGATTGCGAGCATGTGGTTCGGCAACTCGGCCAATGCTCTCGCCTTCGCCCATTGCATGTGCGTCTGTTGCGCAGGCTTGAGGTCTGCGTCTTCGGTTGGCAGAGCGCAGAGGTTGCACTCGCCGTATGAAAAGCCGGTGCGCTTGGTGCATCCGACGCAGAACTTGATATGAAAATCCTCGTCTGCGCTGAAATCCTCAAGCGTGGTTTGAGTGGTGGCAGGGGGGTTCATCTCCGGAGTCTCCAAATGATTGACGGATGACTCCCCCATTGCCTTTTTGAATGCGTAGTCCATGAGCGCACAGTATGCGTATAGCATGGATGCGATGAGCAAAAGTCCGAGAATGCCGTTCATTCGCCCACCTCTGCTCGACCCTTTGCAATCTCTGCGCCTGTCATGTCGGTGATTGTGAACCTTGTCGGAACTGTTTGAGTGGCTTGGCAGAATTGTTCAAGCCATTCGCCCATGCTCGGCATCTCTTTTCTGTCTTCTACGGTGATAATGACGATGCAAAACGCCACCTCACCAGTCTCGCAGTGCTTCGTTTCTGCACTGAAAACCCAATCCTCGTCATTCGCTGTCTTGCTTCCTATGGTGTTGTCTTCCATGTTCAACCCTAAGCGGCAGGGGGATATAAACCCCTCACATGAAAAGCACCACTGCCCGCCTGTTCCCGCACGCAATATAATTTTATGACGCATTATGCAGGTGTGCATTATGTGCATGTGTGTGCCTCATGTGTGTGTGTATGTGTGTGCAGGGCGCAGGCTGCGAAAAACGAAAAAAATTGCAGAGATTATTTTGCGCATACTTGGCTAAGGGGGGGAGAAGTTCTGCGTGCCGATTTTCTGCTCTGTTCTGCACAATAATTTCTGCGTTGTCGATTTTCTGCGCTGTCGATTTTTTCGATGGCTTGCGCTGATTCGATTTTGACCGACTGCGCAGAGAATCCCGAAATGGGGCGCAGTGTTGCGTTTTTGAAAATAAGAAAAACGCACCGATGGCGAGCAGTGGGCTGTTCAAGGCTCGGTGCGCACACCTTGAACTCAAGCCTTTTCGTTTGTTTTTTGTCCTCCGTTTGGTTGTTTTTTCAGTCCGTTTTCAGTCCGTTTTAGGCTTGCAGTGCCTCATTCAAGGTATGGCGTAATGTTGCGCACCAATTCATCAATGGCTTGCTTGATTGCGGCCTCTCGATTGTTTGAAGTTGGATAGCAGTTCAACATTAAGAAGTCATCAACAGCAGGCAAATAGGCTTGCAGTAAGTCGATTTGTTCCTCTGTCATTGCGCAACTTGAGCCAAGTCCGGCTTGAGCATCTCCGGCGTATTCAATCATACCGAAAAACGCAGTGCGGAAAGCCCAACCACTCGTTGAATTGAGGATAGTTGAGGTCGCCATAGTCTCACCGGCTTGCTTGATGCGAAGGGCTTGAAGTCCGTTCTTTTGCCCACTGTCGCCGTATTCGCCACGACCATAAGCCACCGCATAGACTTCAACGCAGTAGCCCATTGATTCAAGGATTTCGACCGCAATGGCGCAAACAATTGAACGAATTGAAACGATTTCGGTTCTGATGTTGCAGTTCGCTTGAACAGGCACTGCAAGCCCGATTATGGGCTTGTTTTGCTCGTCTTGAACTCTTCTGCGCAAAAATCGACGGTCGCCCATGAAAAGGCGGTCAAGGTTGATTTCTCCAAGTATCGAATTGAAGCGCACTTCATCGTTTAGAACCTCTTTCATTGCTTCCGGCACTGCATCCCAAACAGCCTTTGAAATGTCCTCCGGTGCTTGGGTTTCGTTTGTGTAGAACGACTCGTAAATGTCGCCGTGTGTCCCGCTTTTGCCGTTCTTGAAGCACTCTGCCGGTATGTCTCGCCAGTCGTTTGCTTTTGCCGGTGCTGTTGTGCCATATCGGAACTTTCCGCCATGAACTCCAACCGACTTTTTGCAACTTAGTGCGCTGATTAGCGGCGCAACACCCATGCAAACCGTCACCTTTCCGATTCCTTCGACTGCCTCGACTGAATAGCCGTTGCAAGGATTGCCATTAACGCAAGACTGCGCCTTTGAAATATCTCCTTTTGTCATCATGTCACCTCCATTTTCTCCAGATTCTGCGCATTGGTCGAGCAAGTATTGAACTGGCCGTCATTCCGGTGCGCAGTGGCCTGTTTAAGCCCCTCCCCAAAGGCCGGAGTCGAACTCAACATCTTGTCCGTGACCCAACTTTATCGCATTCTCTGCGCCGAATTGCAAAGCGAACCGGCGAGCGAAAAACGCAACACTGCAACCCGCTTCGACATATTGGCGACCTTGCATCATTGCTCGATATGAGACCACGCAACCCTTGATTTGGTGCTTATCTCCAAGCCTGCGAATGTTGCGCAGTGCATCGAGTAGTTCCGGATTTGCGCAAATTGCTTCTTCGATTGCGGGGTCGTAGTCAATGTCGATGAAATTGCCTGCGAAACGGTCGAGGGTGGCCGAATCTTGCTTGTTTGCGGCGGTGTATTTTGGGCTTGCGCCTTGACCTTTTGTGTTGCCTGTTGCAATGATGATGCAGGCCGGATGACGCATGACTCTTACACCCTTTGGCGTGGTGATGAAACCGTTTGCCAGTGCCGCATTTAGCGCACTCAATGTCGAGTCTGCGAACCTGTCCATTTCATCAAGTCCAAGAATGCCACCATGCTCAAATTGAGCCAGTAGTTCATTCGGCAGAAAATCCCATTCTCCGGCAGGTCTGCCGGAGTCATCATCGAAAAATCTGGGCGATTCACGACCGATTAACTCCGGTGCTTGCATGTCCTTGTTGGCAGACATAATGTAGCAACTGCGAGGCTTCTTGACCCCCATTTCCTTGAACCATCCCGACTTCTCAAGTGCTTCATGGATTTGGTCGAGCAAATGCGTTTTGCCAGTGCCTGCTTCGCCGGTTAAGTTCAAGTTCTGCGCTTTTGCGTTCACAATCGAGAACAAAATCTCTTCGGTTTTGAAGTGGCGAATGCCTTTCAGTTCAATGTTTTTGCCGTTTTTGCGCAGAGTGATTTGGGTTGGTTTTGCCAGATTTTTGATGGCCTCGGTTATCTCATTTCTCACTTGGTCGCCGACCTTCGACATTAGCGCAGTGTCCTCTTCTTGGGCAATTTTGCGCACTGCTTCTTCATCAATTGCGCCAGTTGCAAGAGTTGCAATCATGGCCGCCAATTGTTGCGCAGTGTCGCCTTTTACCTCGATAACTGGCGCAGGTTTTGCCTCCGGTGTCGGTGTCGGTTTGACCTCCGGCAGTGGCGCAGGTTGCGGTTTTTCGGGTGTTTCCGGTGTTGGTTTTGGTCGAGGGTTGCCAGTGAATCGCATAACTGCACATTGGGCGCAGTGTGGCTTTTTCTTGGTATATCCGACTCGACTCATCATAACAACAGGTGCGCCGTATTCGCCATTATGGGTCAATTCGCAACCGCACTCATAGCATTCAGTGTCACGGTTTTTCGCAATTCTGCGCACCATCAAACCGGCGGCTTTCAATGGCTTCAATTCCTCCGGAACTGGTCGGCGCACAGCACCGATAAACGCCACACTGCTCGCCAGTGTTGGGTCAAACAGAGTTGCAACAAGGGCAAAAGAAATGCCGAGAATCAATGCGCTAAACGCTTGACTGCGTGGCATTTGTTCACTCATCTCAAGTTGCAAATCAAGGGCGCAATCGACGCACTGCGCCTCGATTGGTTGGCCTGCAATCCTGATGACAAAGGGCGAATAATTCGACTCCTTCACATCACAAGAAGGACACTGCGCCTCTGTTTCTACAACTCTGCGCATTCCTTCGCTATCGTAGTTCTTGCTCAAACCATCCCTTATTCGTTGCACTGCGAGCCTAAGAAGAACTCTCGGCCTGCTCATTGCAAGGTTAAACCGCTTGACTGCTCGCTTGAACGAGTGACGGTGCATAGGTTTGCTCTGGGGCAATTCTGCGCTGTCAATGTGTTGCAGTGCAACGGTTTGTGGGGTTTCGGTCATTTCCGTAGCATTAACGGTATTGCTTTCAGTCATCGACTCGCAAGGTGCAAAAAGCACCACTGCGAGGCAGATGAACAACATTTTCAATATTTTGTTTTGTATCATTTGGATGCCTCCGCTTTGCTCTTTCATTGAGGGTATATGAAGGGAAATGTGATGCAACAGCGTTCAAGAACGGGTTATTCTCATATACTAAACCTTGACGCACAACGGTTTATTTTTTACACCACTTTTCCAGTAGCACACAACAGCCTCGCAGTCTATCGTTTAGCACTCTGCGCAGTCTTGCAGTGCAACGGTTTTGAATCACCCAATCAGAGCAAATGCGCAGGCTTTCAGTCTATCGTTTAGGAATCCTAAATGGCACACTGCGGCGGTGTCTCTTCTCATATAGTGAGCGCACAACCCTAAAAGGCACACTGCAAGCCCGCTTCGCAGTCTATCGTTTAGAGAGTGAACAGCCTCGCAGTGCATCGTTTAGGGAAATAGCCCATTTCAGCAAACGCCGGATTTCGGCGCAGACAATCCGACAAACGGCGAAATGTGGCGACTCACTCCGAAAACCGGAAATCACCCCACAATCGACACACTGCGCCCCATTATTGCGAGGGAAACCTCCGCCCAAAACAGACCCGACAGAGGCCATCGGTCGAGCAGTGCATCGTTTTTGGCGCAGTGCATCGGTTTTGAAGTAGTGTCGGCTTCGCAGTGCGTCGTTTAGAGCCTTGTTTTACCGTATTATGTAAGTCCGAAATCTGGAAAATTGACCCACTCAAACCACCATAACAGCCGTTCAGTCCACCGTTTAGCCCTCTCTTTGCGCAACTTTTCTCATATCCTTTATTCGGCGCATTGTTTCCGGAAACCGGCATAATGTGCTGATATTTGATAGAATCAGTTCAACAAGGCAACCAAGTGGGGCGCAGTGCATCGGTTTTCGTTCTCTGCGCACTAATTGGATGAGTGTTGAATTATCACTTCAAAAAGAGGACACTGCGAGCCTATGGCAACATCAACAGGCTTTCAGTGCATCGAATAGATACAGCGCAGAGAGCCAACCAACACACAAAAGCAAACATTTCCGATGGCAAACAACAGCGCAGTGCATCGAATAGGGGTGGCACTACTTAACTTGAGGTTCATTAGTCTGCGCAGTATAGGCTTTCAGTCAATCGTTTAGATTTTTCAGATGGCACTTTTTTTGGGCATGCACACACTAATTATCAATAGAACTCAATAGAAACCCTCATTTCAACTCGAAAAATAGTGCGCAGAAGGGTCAAAAACGCAACACTGCGAGCCTGTTCGATTTTCTAAATAGGGCTATATAGTGCGCTGATTTTGCGCCAAAAACAGTGCGCTGTCGCCGCCCCGCACACGCCAACCACCTCAAAAAATTACCCGTATTTTTCTCAAATTAGGCTTATAAACCTAAAAAAACGGTATAAATCTACCATTTCTTCTTAAATGTTTTGTTTTTTTGGCTGTATTCCACTGTGAAGCGTCTAAAGCACCTGTTGTCATGGCTAAACCGCCACTTGTTGATGACTTTATTTGGTCTATGGCGTGCGCTAAGGCCATTACAGTGTCGTTATGCTTGCCTTTATCGACTATATCGCCGTCTTTCCACGCATGAGACTCTAATTCATCCAGTAGTATGCTCATAGTCATTCTTGTAGCGTCGTTTCCATAGGGGATTATGACTTTTTCTTGTTCAAACCACACTCTAAGGCGATTTAACAAGCCTTGCTTAAGTGTTTTGTTTGATACCTTGCTCATTTTAAGGTTTAGCGTTAAACCATGTTGATTTATGAGCGATTGATACAGATTTTGAAACCCTGCGCTCTCAAATGCGAATACAGGGTGTTTAAATGCCTCATCTAAGTCTGCAATCTTCTGTATTTGCTTTGCAGGGGGGAAATCGTTGCGCCTCCACATATCTACAATGTGAATAAAGCCTTCTTCGTCTTGTCGAACTACTACTGCTACTGTATAGTCTTGTCCGATACCGTGTGATGGGTCAAAACCTACAACATACTCGCCGTTATACAATTTTTTCTTTTGCAAGACTGCATCCATGCTTAGATTTTTGCGTGTAAGTGTTTGAGGGAATACTGCGCTATCATCATCGACTACCTTACACAGATATTCTTGCGCAAAAGCCAGTTCGCCAATTGCTTCTCGTTGTTCCATAAGAAACTCAAGTGGGCGTTCCGAAGGCCATAAGCAAACAGGTTTAATGTCGGGGTCATTGCGCCACTCATCATAATTTGTTATTGCGCCTTCTTGCCATGTGTCCCAAGCATCATTGTTTAACATTTCTGTATGGTAAAGGTCATTCATACTCATAGGAGTTCCTACGCAGTAAAGCGAAGTCTTAGGAGACAACATCGGAGTTAATTTTTTCCTAAACCACTGTTGGTAGTTATCATAGGACATGTCGTTTTGGTCGTCTATTATATCATCAAGTGCAATTGCGGCGGGGTGTTCACCACGAATACCCGACCCGACTGATGTTGCCTTAATCCAAGCACCATTTGTCAAACGGAGTTCAAAACGATTGCCCTTAGTAGTGTCGATTTTTTTAGAAAGTTCGGGATGCCTTTTTAAGTCTTGACGGATTTCATCTAAACGGTTCATTGCAAGGTCTTTATTTGCGGAAAATAGCCAAATAGTAAAGGGTTTTCCACGCCACTTTTCAAAAAGCAGTTGATGAAGGATTTTTACCCTAAGTGTAGTGGACTTTGAATGGTCTCTCGGTGCAATAATACAAACACGGTGAACTTGTTTATCTCTTCTGTCTCCATACATGTCAAGCCATGTTCCAATGTGTTCACCCCAATTGTAGCCGAGCCATTCATAAAAATGGCGTATATCAAATCTACTACGCTCAAGATGAAAGGTTGTCATTAAACGAACCATTTAGACCATCTCCGTTTTTTCCAAAAAGACCAATTCCGCAGTATTCTGCCATAGCAAGAACAAGTTTTTCAATTTCTTCTCTTTCAAGCATAACACCAACGACATATTCTTCACTAAAAATGTTTATTGCGACGAAGTCTTCGCCCATATCGGCAATTCGGACTTCTTTATCCTTACTCATCCACAAAGGCATTAACATCTCTCCCATTCAGTGTGTTGAGTAATCGCAACCCATGTCTAAGGTCTGTAAATGCTTGAATATCTCTTGTTTGAGAATCAAGGATAACAATAGGTGATGTTGGGCGTTCTCTCGGAAAACCGCACATTTCACCGAAACTGTCGATTGTCTTGTAAGCCCCCGGCCTTAAAGCCCAACGCTCAACTGCATGACGAGTAAAGGGAACAACAGAAGGTGTGTGATGATGCCCGATAACTCCAATATCAAAGTCGCATTCTCCGTCATCCCACATTTTCTTAATTACACGGCTTGGGTCAAGGTTTGAATTACCTCTTCGCTTGTGTCGAATACTAAGGTGATAAGGAATGTCGCCATGAATAACCTTTAGGTTTAACTCATACGGGTGATACAAAACGCCTCTGTCTTGAGCAAGACGCTTTAGAGGGTCATAATCTGTTGCGCCCGCAGTCCAAAGGTCGTGATTGCCCGCAACAATTGCCATAAGTGAATTAGGACTCATGTTAATGTAGTGTTCGCACAACTGCCACTGGATAGAAGGAGGAATAGGTGCTTTCATTGCAGGGCGAGGTTTGTCAATCATAAAGTTGTCGATATAGTCGCCTGCGTGTATAACATAGCATTCGGGGTGTCTTTCAATTGCTTCTGTGTCTTCACGCAACCTTTCATGGTCGCAGAATGGATTGCCGATGTGTTGGTCGCTTTGAAACGCAATACCTATGTATCGCTTATCGGATTTCATGTGAAATGTAGCCCAACGAGCATCTTCATTAGCGAGAATTGCCGCCTTTGAGCGTTCTTCAATAGCATTCCATAGGTCTTCTTGGCTACTTGACTTCTTTTTCAAGTGTTCAACAATAAAATGAGGTGTTTCTGTTCGAGTGACTGCTTCTCTCGCCCATGCCGCACGCACTCTTGACTCCCAACCTGCTTTTGAGATTTCGGGAAATCGCTTTTGCATAATGCGTATTAACTGTGCTTGAGTTCCGTCAAATTGTTTTGGTATTTCTGCATTGTAATCAACACTTTCAAGAACAGGAAAAATGTCGCCCATGTGTTGTTTTAGCATACGCAAACGCCATCGGTGACTTTCAGATGTAAGTTCGGGCATAACCTTTGCCATGTGGCGAGAAAAATGCGCCATATTACCATTATAATGTTCAATTTCGGACTTGACTACATCGTGATACTCGACTTCGCTCATTAAACATTCTACTATGGGCTTGCCACTTAAAGGCTTGCACTAATTTAATTCTTTTTGAGTCATTGACAAAATAAATAAAGAAATAATCGTTGCACTGAAAGCAACTTGACTTTATTCTTTTATTTCTTCTAAGACATTTAGATAAAAGGGCGGATTATTCTGTAAGAATAATTCTTACACACCTTAAGAGTAATTAAAAGAATAACCCGAAACCGTTGCACTTAAGCCCATTTATTCTTTTTTAATTTCTTCTTACGCCTTGAAAGAATAAATATGAGGACAAGAAGCCACCACAGTATTTCAAGAATAATAAGTGTCACTCCGCCTTTTGCAAAGACTTCTGCGAAAGTATTCATAATACAGCATGTTATGTGATGTTTTATTACGCTTCTTCGGGCATACCTTTATGAAGCAACCCTTCATAAGACAGAACATGGCTCGTATTCCTTTCTTTGGCAACATCGGGAAAAAGGCAGAAAACACTGCGCCGAAAGCCGTTATTGGCATTCAAAATGATGATTTGCGCCACAGCGTCGGTCATCGAAGTCCATTTACCATGATGGCAGGCATTAAAGATGTAGTCACAGAAACCAATAAGTTGCGTGACGACAGCAACTTCTCTAATGATTTTTATTTATTTGATGAAATGCTTAAACTTGACCCCGAACTTAACGGTGCAGTCCGAGCAGTGTCCTTAACTGCAAATAACTACACTATCAATTGGAGTTCTGCACGCAACGCACGCATAAGAACTGCATTGCAAAACCTTGTTGATAACATAGATTTTGACGACATTCTCATTAACGCTATGCGCAACCTCATGGTTTATGGCAATGACATTAGCAAACTGGTCGGAACTGGTAAAGATGGTATTACGAATGTAGAAAGTCTGCCAGTATCTCAAATTACAATGCTCGATGATAGAAACAGAAGCGCAACAGCAGATGACAACGACCCTGTCATTAGAGTTGAAAGATACTTTTTGCGTGAAGGAGAAACAACTATGCAAGAGTTCCCCGCCGATGAGATATTGCATGTTCGCATGGATTACCGTTCTAATTGGTTTATTGACAACGAAACACGCACAACTTACGGTATATGGGGTGCATCCCGTTTCACGGCTCTCAAGCAGGCTATAAGGGCAAAATACAACAGTATGAATAACCGCATTGCTCTCGAAGACGCAATGACAAAACAATACATTAGTATTGACATGGATGCAGTTAAGCATATTCAAAATCCCGACGAGCAAAGAGAGCGTTTGCTTTTCATTATGAATCAAGTCATCAGCACTATGGAGTCCTTAAGAGGCGACCAAGTGCCAATTTTCCCCGATTATGTGAACATTAAACACATCGACCAAAGAACCGCTTTGCCGGATAGTTCCGGATTCCTTGACAATGTTAATGCAGACATTGCGGCAGTTCTGCAAGTGCCACGCACTGCGGCAGGTCAAGAGAAAGGTTCAACCTTTGCAGCATCATACACTGCAAACCTTTGGGCAAGCAATGCAATTCGACGCATACAAAGTATTCTCAAGCAATCAGTGAACGCACTATTTAGTGCGCACTTAGAGTTGTTGGGTATCGACCACGCAAAAAGAGACTTGCCAGTATTGACATTTGAGCCGGTTGATGAAGAAACACGCCTTGACAAAATGCGCAGAGCAACATTAGGTTATAGCAATGGGGTTCTTTCATTAAATCAAGCACTTGACATCGTAGCATTACCCGAAGAAGAAAATGGCGATGTGCGCAAAGACGCACCAACAGTCACCGAAACACCCGAAGAAGAACCAGTAGAAGAACGGGATGAAGAAGAAGACATGCCAAGAGAAGGTGAAATGTGATGGCAAACGATGTTCTCGGATTTCGACTTGACGCAGTAGAAGAAGATGTTCGAGACTTAAAACAACTTTCTGCGCAAATTGTAAAAGCACAAACTCGAACAGACGCACGCCTTGCAGGTCTTGAAGGCGAGTTAAAAGTTCAAAATCAAGTTCTTAAAGAAGGGTTTGATTTACTGCGCAAAGTTATGTTTGCGGGTATTGGTATTATCAGTATTGTTCTCACCGGCACATCAGCCATGTAAGTCTGTTTGATAAAAGGATTGATAAAACACTTGAACTGTGGTAAATACCATGAGTGGGAAGTCCTTTAACGACAAAATGGTTTCATCGACCGTAAAACCTGCAATTTACCTATGGTTGCTTGCTTGTGGTGCAGTAGTCGGCATGGGTATTTGGAAACCCGATGTAGTTTTACAAAATCTCGATGGATTTATTGCACTTATTGCTATCATTGGCGGTGTTGCAGGGCCAGCACTTTCAACAGTTCTGCGCATGTGGGAGTCCGAACAAACCCAAGAAGTTGATAATATCCCCACTGAACTAAAGCATCAACGAGAGCGTGATTCCGCAGAAAAAGACCATAAAATTGAACTTGAAAGAATTGCGCAAAACCATATCAATGAAATGAAGACTTCTGCGCAGGCGCACAGTCAAGAAATGGATAAAATACGAAATGCGCACAGCGAAGTAATGGATTCTAAGAAAAAGGCATGATTACTATGTTAATCGAGTCTAAAATGGAGGATTACTTGTTTAGCACACCCGAAGGTGCGCAGAAAAAATCTCAAGAAATTGGTTTTAATGGAGAAATCCATGAATCAACACTTGCAGACGGAACTAAGTTGTATTCCCCTGCAAAAACAGAAGACGAGTTTATTAAGTGGTATCGAAAGAATGACCCCGACGCAGAAGAAGAATTAGGCGCAACAGTCGAAGCACTTCAATACGGAAAACCAAAGAAAAACGACCCACGCAAGACCCCTGCTAAACCAAGTGAGCGCAGAAAAGGTTCTAAGAAAAATAAAAAGGATTCTGCAAGCAAACCTAATAATAGTATTAAAGTAAGCAAGGAAACAGAAGCCCGTTTGCGCAAAATGATGACTGAACACAATAAAAAGGTTTCAAGCAAAGGTAAAGGCTCGAAAGCAAGTATGGGTCGTCTAAAGTCTGTGTATCGCAGAGGCGCAGGCGCATTTTCTCGTTCACACGCACCCAACATGTCAAGAGGCGGTTGGGGTATTGCAAGGGTTAAGGCATTCTTGTATTTACTGCGCAACGGCAGACCAAGCAACCCAAACTACAAACAAGACAATGACTTGTTGCCTAAATCTCATCCGAGAGCAAGTATTGACGAGGATTATGAAGATTGGGATGGAGAAGCATTTACAGGCGCAGAATATCAAGGGCGCAAAGTAAAATTAAACAAACCATTCCGAACTCCTAAAGAAAAAAAGAAGTTTGCTGTATATGTTAAGAATCCCGCAGGTAAAGTAATTATTGTTCGATTTGGCGACCCCAACATGGAAATCAAGCGTGATGACCCAAAAAGACGCAAAGCATTCCGTGATAGGCATAACTGCGCAGAAAAGAAAGACAAAACAACCGCAGGTTATTGGTCTTGTTATCAATGGCGAAGTGGCTCTAAAGTTGAAAGCAATGAAGACTTTAATAAAACAGACGATGGAATGGAAACAGTTATGGGCGGTTGTGGCTGTGGTGGCAAATGCGGTTCTGTTGAAGCGGCAGAACCAACTCCAAACGATGATGAAACACATGATGAATACATGAGCCGTTGTCAAGAAATGGGCTACTCCGAAGAAGAGTGCATGAAAGCACATGAAGGTCATAATTTTAAAGAAGAACAAGAAGTTGAAGGCTACGGCGGCGGAGGCGGCGGTAGCGGAGGTTATAGCAACTCTTGCAGAACTGGCTACAAAATGGAGGGTGGCAAGTGTGTTAAGGCTACATTTCAATTAGATGTTGAAATTACAGTTGATGACATGGTCGTTCAAGCCGACACTGGCGAATACATTATTGCAATCTCCGGAATAGCATTTCATCAAGGAACAAACAAGAATGGTTGGGAAATTACAAGAGCAGGGGCAAACCTTGCAGTATCTCAAATGATTGGTGCAGATTTAACATTAAATCATCCTAAATCCGAAAACGGTAGATTTACTCGTAATATGACAGGGGGTATTGACGAAGCAGTAGTCGGTTTTGTCACCGAAGCAACCACTGTTGATAAAATGGGTGGGAATTGGGAGGTTCGATTCAAAGCAGAAGTTCACCGCAAAGAATTGTTTGAATCCCTTGAATCCGGACTTTGGCTAAGACAAGGTTATGGAGTTTCTATTGGTGGCAGTGGAGTTCCCGATGAAATGATAGAAGCAGAAGACGGCAGAATGATTATGAAGTTCGAGACTGATTTTACTTTCGACCATCTCGCAATTGTTCATCGCCCTGCATACTCCGGCGCAAAGATTCAAACCGTCGAAAGGGTAAAAATGGCAGAATCCGCAGAATCCTTTAATAGTCATCAACAGTCTCTTCCGAATATCGCAACGGAGACTACTACCATGAGTGAAGAAGAAATTATCATCGCATCCGAAGAAGAGGTTGTCGTTGAGACACCTGTTGCAGAGGAAACACCAACTATTGATTACGCCGCAGAGATTGAAGCACTAAAGGCTTCTCTTGCAGAGCGTGATGCAAAACTCGAATCTATTGAAGCCGCAGAAAAAGCGGTTGCAGAAGAAGCACGCCTTGCTCTTGTCGAGAAGGCAACTGAACTTGGAATTGCAGGCGTTGCAGACCTTCCTTCGGAAACCATTGAAACAATCATGGCTTCCTTTGAGGCTAAAATGCCAGTAGCAGAAGAAGCATCCCCTGTCAAGGAGATGACACCTGTTGCATCCAATGTCGAGGCTACTGTAAAGACTCCTGTTGAGTCCGAAGAAGTCGTCGCAAATTACCTTAACCGCAAGTTGGTTAAGACACCAGTTTCCCTCTATGCAAAGGCATGGAACGCATGGGCAGGTGCTTGGAATCAAACTCTAAGTGCCGCAGAACGAGAAAGTTCCGGTGCGCCAACTTTTGAAGAGGCACGAACAAAAAATCTAATTTGAAGGTGATTAAAAATGAATAAAGATGAAGTGCGAAGCGCAGTATTGAAAACAGGAACAACCGTCGCAGGGCCGGGCTATTTGCTCACCAACGACGGAACATCGAACACACTTGACCTTGTCACATGGGGAGAAACCGTTATCGGAGTCTCTGCTGATGAATCCGAAAGAGATTCTTCGGGTCTTGTGCAAGCAGCAGGTGCAACTGTTGGATTCCGACCTCTTGGCGGAGTTCTAATGGTCGCATCAAAAGCAGGTCAAACTTACACAACTGGACTTCCTGTTTATGCAGACAACTCCGGACTTGTTGCAGACGGTGATGACTCCGGAAGCGACGATGCCGGAAAAATCATCGGTTATTACATTGGCGGAACACATGCTACTCTTGTAGCAGGCGACTTGATTCCTGTTATGACCGGCGTTGGCGGTGCTAACTGAAACTAAAAAATAATGGAGATGAATAATATGCCAAATGAAACCCTTGAACAAATCTTGACTATCGAAGCAGCAACCGGCCCATTCGGACAATCCGATGCAGTGCTTGAACAAACTCTTCGTGACTTTATCGAACTTCAATCCACTACTATTTCAGTCGGAACAAAAGTTGTTGGTGTGCGCTCTGTGCCATACCTTGAGTTCACTTTCTACACTGGTGCAGAAGGAACTTTTACTTATCCTCTTGCTGATAACGCAGTGACAGACCCGACCAAAATCGGAACTGCTTCTTACAGCGTGCATTTGAAGAAAGGACAAGGTCGATGTATCTTCCTTGACTCCACCCTTTTGCGTGGCGAAACTTTCGAGAACCTTGACCGACAGCAAATGGCAATTGTGCGCAATCGTGCAACTGTCATCGACAACCTAATTATCTCTGCTCTTATTGGCGGTGCAGGTCAAAGTCTCGCTGTTGCAGGTGGCTCGGAATGGGACACAGCAAGCGGTGATGCAGAAGCAAACATTCTTAGTGCAATGGATAAAATCTTCGAGAACGGTCGTGTTTCCGGAGATGAACCACTTGCTCTTATTGTTCCTTCAAAGCACCGCAATGTTCTTTTGCAAACCACTCTTTACGGGAATGTTGTTGAATCACTTCAAGAACACTTGAAGAGAATGGCAAACTTGACAATCTATTACAGCCGTGATGCACTACTTGCTGACACTGCACTCTTACTAATTCCGGGCGCAGAGACAGCAGAGTTCTTGCAATACAATGGTGACGGATTCATGGAAACCGAACTAACCCGTATTCCGGGCGTTGGTTATGATTGGATGCTAACTGGCTACATGGCTTGTGTTGTTCACGAAATGCAAGACGGACAAACCGCAGGCGATGGCAAGAACAACCGCATTTGTAAGATTACGAACATCTCTGCTTGATGCGAGGTGTTTTAATTGAGCGATAGAGCCGACTTCCTCTGCAAATACGCAGAAAAGCGTCTTGGTCGTTCCTTGTCGGATGATGAGGCAAAGTTAATCTCTGCCGAAACAAGCCGAAGGGCGGTTCAAGACTTATGCGATGGGTTTAAAAAACCAGTAGCAAAGGCTGTTAAGACTTCTAAACCTAAACCAAAGGTGATAAAGGATGAAGAGTAAGGCGGCAGTTGCTAAGGCACTAAAGGAAAAAGGAATCCCTCTTCCCGAAGAAGACACATTCGATGCTTTAATGCACCGTTTTAACTCTTGGGAGGCAAAGCGAGGATATTTATTCCGTCGAATTAAGTCTCGATTTTATGCAAGACAACAATTACCTGTTGAAATCCCTATTGGCACTGTAATTTTTGTTCCCGCAAGTCAATTTGCACGCACAGTTATGAAAACTGGCGCAATGTTTCCTTTGGGTCGGGCAGAATACAACCCCGATGTTCACACTTTAATTGATGTTCCTAAGACAGAAACTTTTGAAGAACCAAAGGTTGAAAAGCCAAAACCAAAGGCTAAAAAGGCTACACCAAAGAAGAAAAGCAGTGCAAAGGTGAAGAAGAGTGGCAATAACAAATCCATCAGTAGCGACAATTCGTGATTTGCTAAACAGACCGAGAGGACTGAATGACGCAACAGTAAGCGAATATATCACCATTCGTAGTGCGCAAATTACTCGTTTGCGCAGAAGCGCAACACTATATGGTGTTTCTGCGCAGGGCGCAGTCTCCGATACTGAATGTGAATCGGCAATTAAGTTCCTTGTATGCGTAGATTGTCTGCGTGTAATGATTGATACCATACCATCGTATGTGCCGGAAGCAGAGCAGAGAAGAACGGACATAAGACTTGGTTCTCAACTTAAATCGTTTGAGAGTCAAGCCGACTTACTTTTAAGTCAAATTGCCGAAAAAGGCGGTTCTGCTTTTGTTATTGATAGTAGCAATAGTAGGCAGGTGTGATTTTGGCAACATATACATGGTCTGCTTCTGCAAACGGCAACGCTAATGTTGCAAGCAACTGGACTCCTAATGGCGTTCCGACTGCGGGCGATACAGTGCAGTTTGCAGGCAATGTTCCCTATGAATGCACTTGGAACATAGCAGAAGTAAGCATTATGGATATACAAGCAGGCTTTACAGGTTCAGTAAAGTTTGCAACAAATTGTATTATCGCAACTGGTTTAAGCATAAACGAAGAACGAAGAATAAATCCTTCTGCGCCAGTTGCAATAACTTTTAACGGCACGCCTGCTTATCATAGCAACTTAGCGTATGTAAAACTTAACTGCGCAGATATGGTTGCAGAAGACGGTTTATTTGACAATCTTCAATTTAATTTTGCAGGCAGCACAAGAACAACTATTGATGCGGGAAAATACCCACACATGATTTTCAAAGCAGGCTTTAGAACAGATTATATCACGCCATCATTTAGTGCAAACAAATACAATGTTGAAATGAAAAGCATAAGCATTGGTGGCGGCAATGTTTCTGCGCCTTCCTCCCCTTCTGCTGATGATAGGTTAATGAATTGGACTATTACTTCAACAGGCTCACATAACGGTGGCGCAAATCAATTTAGCACACCAATTGGCTCTCCGGCTTTGTTTGACGGCGGCGCAGGCACTTGGACTTTTCAAGCAAAAAGTTCGGGTTTTACTTTTCCCGTCACAGGTTCTCCTATTTACAACGATTGGACTTTTGCTTTTGAAAATGTAATTATTGATGGAACGGCAAACGGCAGTGGTGGCTTTGTAGGTGTTATTGCAGGTGCTATTGTTCGATTAACAAACTTAACCATTAACAGTGGTTGTTCAATGAAAGGTAGTGATGTTTATGGTGCAACAATACATCTTGTTAATAGACCAACGATTAAAGGAACATGGGGCTTTTTACCCATAGCAGACGGCATTTATTACTATAAAGGCATTTACAACTTAGGTGTTTCGGGCGGAGGAACAGGTTTAGTGAGTATAGCAAGCGGTGCAATTCCTTATGGTTTTACTTCTCAAAAACTTGGCACAGATGGCACTTTCAATTTTAATGACGCAACAGGAACATTAACCATAGGTCAAGGCGGAATGATAATTACGACGGGCGTAGTAGGCAGTCCACTTGATAATCAATTATGGGTTCATAGCACTTCGGGCGCACTAATGTTTGGCTCAAGCGCAGTAGGTAGCGGAGGCGGAGGCGGAGGCATGACTTCTTTTACTGTTGCAGGTTCAAGTGGTTCAAGTCAAACAATTACTGACGGTAATACCTTAACAATTGCTCAAGGAACGGGTATTACATCAGTGGCAAGCGCAACAGATACTTTAACTATAACTAATACAGGTGTCACATCTAATGTAGCGGGAACAGGAATTACGGTTAGTGGTGCAACAGGCGCAGTGACTATTGGTTGTGATTTAGAAGGCACAGAATTAAAATCGACGGGAGAAACAAGCGGTTCTAAGTTTTTAAGAGAAAATGGCGACGGCACTTGTTCTTGGCAAACAGTGAGTGGTGGCAGTGGTGGTATAACGGTCAAAGACGAAGGCGTAGCATTGACTACTACGGCTACAACTCTTAATTTTGTCGATGGGCTAATTCCCGTTGTTTCGGGTGGAACAGGAAACAGAAATGTTTTTGCCACTGGAACGGGTGCAGAAAAAACTATTACTATTGACGGTTCTAAATTGCGTATAAGTTCAAGCGACCTTATACCTTCATACCTTAGTGCAAAAATACTGCAAGGAAATAATATGAGTATTACGCTTGATACTACAAGTGCGGCATCAATAGGACACCAACTTAGTTTTGCGGCAAATAACGATAAGGTAAAAACATCTTCATCGGACTCAACAGAAGATTATTTGGTAAATAAATTAGTTGCAGGCACAGGTATTACATTAGTTGAATCAGCAAGCGGAAGTAGGAATATTACTATTGCGTCAAGTGGCGGTGGTTATCCATTGTTTAGGCACGACCAAGCCCCAACAGCGAATAACTTTTCACCATTTAGATTATTAGCAAATGGTGACACAATACAACTTGGGCTATCAACAGGGAGTGGAAAAAATACATCAGTATTTACCCCACAAACCGATACAAATAATCCTGTCATTGTTAATATTGATGCCATAGGTGCAGTAGGAACAAATACAGGTCGTGAATACATATTTTACGGTCAAAGTAGAGTTGCTGCTGATTCTACTAATTATGTGACTATACCACTTTCAGCCACAGGTGCTTATCCAACTTATTTTGTTGAAAGTATGAGAGATGTTCCCGTAGGAGGCGGTGTTTTCTTTGGTATGACTTTACTACAAATATTTTCGGGAGATGGGGTAAATAATGTTAGAGTTATTGACGCTGGCGAGCATCAAGTAATGAATGGTTCGCAAGTTGGAGGACACCCAGACGGCGAACCCGAAAACCCAAGCACAGTAAGAATACTCCTTATTGCAGACTATCAACTACTTGATGATGGAAGGGGTAGATTCATTCCTAATTATAGATTAAGACCTTCAATATAATGAGATGATAATATGACAAGATGCAATTTATTAGATAAATGGTTTGACGAGCAATCGAAAATGCTTGACAAAGAAGAAAAAAACCAAAAGAAAGACTTGATAACAGGTGAGAAGAATGAGTGAAGAAAATAGAAAGCGACGAGGTAAAATAGTGTATATCCCGCCGGAAAAGTGCTATACTAATGTAAAGATTGAAGAAACACCACACGGCTACCGTTTATACAGGGATGGCGAAAGCCGTCATTTTGCGATAGTGCCGAAGTCAAAAATGGTCGTTGTAGAATACAGAGGTGAATAAAATGGATATGGAAACATTAGGAATTATAGGCGCAATAGGTTTATTTGGCGCAGGGCTTGCTTTGAAATACTACAAAAAAATTAAACCTGCTCTTGATGAAGCACTTGAAGACGGACAACTTACACTTGAAGAAGCAATGTCATTAGCAGATGATGCAAAAGAAATTGTTGAAGAAGTTAAATCTCTGCCATCCTTTTCAAAAATGAAGCGTATGCGCAAATCGGAACTTCTTAACTTGTGCGCAGAACATGGAATTGACGCAAAGGGAACAAAAGACGAGTTAATCGCAAAACTAAAAGAACAGGTGAAGTAAAATGGTGTATTATTGTAGCATCGCTGATGTTGGTTCTCGATTAGGACTTGATAGTGCGCAAAGAAGCAGGGCTTCTTCTCGCATTACTCGACATATTCGACATGCTTCAATAGCAATAGACCAATCGTTTCTTGAATATGGTCGTGATGAGCCAAGTCGAGAGACTGGCGAAACGACAGCAAATGGTGCAGTTGAGGCAGGTGCTACAAGTCTTGTTCTTACAAGCGGAACATCATTCGCAGACGCAGGCAGTGGCAACATTGACGGAGATTCCTTTTCATGGACTGGAAAATCTACGCACACACTTACTGGCGTGACTGGTATTTCATTCGACCATGCAACCGGAGTCACAGTTCAACAAGGAGAGTTTGCGCATGTTCTGCGTGAAATCTGCGCAGACTTGGCAGCAGGTCAATATCTTGAAGATGAAGGAACACACCAAACTGGCGCAGACGGTGGACTAAGAGGACAGGCTTTCCGTGAAAGAGGTCATCATTGTCTTCAAAGACTTGCGCATTTAGGCAAGGCTTGATACAATGAATACACACACTCGTAGAGGGGTAAATAGTGAAGTCACTATAAACTATAATGCTAAACCTCTACAAATGGCTATTAAAAGACTTGAGCCGCATGGCAAAGAGTCTCTTGACAATACTATGTATGCCGCATTGTTAAAAGAGGTGGACTCTATGAAAAAACAATTAAAAGCATTAGCAGGGCCACTTGCTACTGTGCGCACACCCGCATTCCCTCCTTATGGTCGCTCAACAAACATTCACACTAAAGTAGCAAATGCTCTAAAGGTTCACAGGAATAAAAAAATGGAGTTCACTGTTCACACTGGCGATTCAATACAAGAAGCCCCAATAGGTGTTTTAGGACAAAGAGGCGGTCGTCTTTCTCATATTGTTGCAAAAGGTATGAATCCTTTTAATTACGGTAATTTACCTATGTTGGTTCAATCAAGCACTCGTTGGTATGCTAAAACAGGAGTTGGTAATTGGATGACTACTGGTATGCGTATGCGCAGAGTGCATCCGGGCTTTCGTAAAACAATGGACTATATCGGTGAAATTGAAAAGGCATCTGTAAGAAGAATTGAAGCAAACTCCAAAGAAGCGATAATGATTGCGGCATTAAATGCAGGCTTTAGCGTAAGCGGTGCTATGGCGAAAGCAGAGAGCAGTGGCGGCGCAAGCATTAAAACAAATACTGGCGGAACAGGAGTAAGAGGTTGAGAATTATGAGTGTATCAAAACAAAGCGATTATTGGACTGCAAGACTAAACGGACAAGACCCGTTAAATCCCGTTGGAGACAACAATACTGCGTGGACTTTAACAGCAGGTGATGCAAGCGATGGTGCTTCATCAAATGGCTACTGGCGTGTCTCTTCGGCCAGTGGAGGGCAGACTTGGAAACAAACTGTCGCTAATGATGATAACTCCCTCACTATGATTGCCGCTATCCATATCGAAGCGGTTGCGAGTGATGGTGAGGTTCTTATGGCTCTCGATAATGGAACTCATAGAGTCGAAGTTCATAGTGATGGAACTTTCAATAAGTTGAAACTCGTTGGAAGCACTACAACAACCAGCAACACTCTTGATTTGGCTATGGCTGATGACGAGGCTATTCCCGTTATATTGCGTTTGACTCTCGACAGTTCCGGCAAAGCCCGATTGTATATGGGCGAAATTATTGAAGACGATGATGCAAACACACATTACCTTGAGGTGACTGGCAAAAGTTCTTCTGCGCAGGGTGCTTTCTTCGGAACTACGACCGGAACGGTTGATTTTTACTCTGTTTATTTTACTCCGCATGGCTCTTACTCTCCCGATGAAATGGATATGTCCGATTTTATTTCTCATAGTCTTCTGCGCACAGGAATGAAGGTTGTTGAAGTTCTGCGCAATAGTAATCGCTTGTTGTTAAAAACACATGTAAGGTCAAGTGGAATCCGCTACGGGTATGATTTGTCAAGCAACAGCATGATTAACCGATACCCAACGCCAAGTGTGCATGTGATGATTCAAAAGGCTGACTCTCCGGATTTTTTAACTCTTGCCGGAACAAGAACCGACCAACAGTATGATGTAATGATTTTTGTCACTACAAAGGGAACAAATTATGAAAACGCATATCGTCTTGGTGCGTCGATTCTTGGAGAAGTATTTGATGAACTATACACTACTACTGGACTTCAAGCAGGCGTTGATAGCATTATCAACTATGATGCAAAGTTCGATACAAAAATTGACGACGATGAAACCGTTTGCATTCATACTATGACTTTAACATACATGAAGAAAATACGCATGTTCCTCCGAGAAGCATAAGGTTATAAACATTACAGTGGAAACATTGATAAGCCAACCCTTGCTTCATTAAGAATATGGCGAATCACACTCGATATGTCCGTATAGCAAAAGAAGCAACTTATGGCACACCCATTGCACACGACCACGCAAGTTATGTTGTCGGTGAAGTGGAATCGGAGTCATTTCAACAATCCTATGATGTAATGAAGCGTAGCGACATGAATTACTACGGTGCTTCAAAGGCAATTGTGAGCAAGAAAACCGCAGAAGGTAGCATTAGCATGGCTTTGCAACCCGACGCTTTTACCTTTACACTACTTCACGGTATTTTTGGAAACGATACTCCGTCGGGAGGTGCAACAGATGCTCGAACCTTTACAGAATTAGGGAACGGCAGTGCCGCAGAACTTCCTTCATACACTATTGCAGTTGGCCGTGATTCACACGAACACATTTTTGCAGGGCAAGTTATTGAATCTATCAGTATTTCTGCAAGCGTTGGCGAATACTCAATGCTTACAGTAAATACAACTGGTGCAAAGCAAACTTCTTCTACTGGCGACCTAAAAACAGGCGTGCCAACCTATACCGGAGATGCCGCACACTTTGCAAAGTCCTTTGTTAATTTTGATGAAGCCGCTACTTCTTCAAGCGGTGGTTTTTCAAATCTTGTTCAAAGCATTGACTTTGAAATCAAAACAAATCGTGATATTGAAAACTCATACAGTCTAAGCGACGAAACATGCGTGCGAGTTCCCCCAACGACTCTCCGTGAAGTTTCCGGCTCTATGACCTTTCACAAGTCTCTTCTTTCTGCTGATTCCTCCGGCGGAGAAGGAGAACCCTTCTTTGATGAGTTAATGGGCGCAACTGCAACCAACGGACAAGGATTGGTTAATCCCTCTGCTTCAACACCCGCAATTTCAGTTCTCTTTGAAGTATCGGCAACAAACTTTATTCGATTTGACTTCTACAAAGTCCATTATGAAATGCCCGAAACATCAGTATCGGGTCGAGATTCGCAAACAATGACTGTGAACTTTCATGGTCTTTATGATTTAGCAGGCGCAGACCAAATGTGCGCTATTGCTTGTCGTGGTTCGGACACTTCAATTGTTGCAAACTATGATGCTTGAGGGGGTTCTTAGATGAGCCACACCATCACTGATGCCTCCAAACTGACCTCAACGACAGTTTATGGAAACAACAATACAATTCACACGCAGATACAAACTGCGCTTAGAGCATTGGCCGCAGGCGATAAAGTTATTGACATTTCAGTAGTAAGAAAAAATGTCGGAAATAACTGTTTTGCAGTCATAACATACGAAGACCAGTAGATTTAGTAAAGTAAAGTAGAGAAGAGAAGTGAAAAAGTATGCCAGTATTGAAAAAAGAAATTGAATTGAAAGACGGAACGAAGGTTTGGGTTCGCCAAGCCTCCGGAATGGAAAAAATTAAAATTGAGAATATCCAAGCGAAGATTTTTAGAAAGACTCGCCACTTCGGTAAAGACCCGACAGAATGGACTCCCGAACAAAACGAAGAGTTTGCAGATATGCTCGATGAAGCAGGCGGAGGTATGCTCGACCAAATCGAAGCATGGATTCCGAACTGTATTATTGAACCAGTAGATTTTGACTATAACACCCTAACCTCCGAAGAAGTGCGCATGTTGCTTGCATTTGTGCGTGGAGACACTTTGGAGGGTGGAGTCCCTTTGGACTAATCCATAAAATTGCACCCTCCCTATGTAGCACATTCAAAGGAATATCACCGCATGAACTATACATGAAATACAATGATGAAATGGGCTACGAAAAGATGCAATTTGATATGGAAATCGCAAGGGAGATAAGTGAAAGAATTACCGAACAAAACGATGCCGCCAACGGTAAAGGCAACGCCAATAAAGCAGTTGCTCGCCGTAATCAAAAACGCCATCAAAGAGAGACAATAAGCAATAAGCAAATGGGCGGAGTAATAGGCAACTGGTTAAAAGGCGACGGTGATTAAGAATGGCAAGAGCAGGTGCGGCGAGAGTCTTTTTCGATATTGTCGGAACTTTTCAAGCCAACAAACTTATCAAAGACACTAAAACCGCCGCAACAGTTCAACAAGCAATTCTTGCAGATGCCGCCGCAAACATCGCAGACGGATTCGATGAAATGGCTTCTGCCGTTCTTGAATCAGTCACAGAAATTACAGACGCATTTTATGCGTATGAGACTCAACTAATCCGTGTGCGCAAGTTTTACGGAGGAATAACAGGGGAAGCAGATAGATTCGCAGAATCAGCAAAAAACCTCGGTCTTCAATTCGGATTTACAGGTGAACAAGCACTTGCCGCATCCACAAGAACTTCTCAATTAAAGAATGTATTGAAGTCTCAAGAAGCAATTATTGAGGCTACAAGAGCAGGTCTTTTGATGGCCGCAGTCGGTGAAATGGAAACCGAAATGGGAATGAACCGTTTGATTGCTCTTGCGCAACAGACTGGCTTTATGATGGGTAATTTGACAAAGGCGCAATACGACCAATTAGGCGCAGAACAACAGGCTAATTTAGTGCGTGGAAATACTCTGCGTGTTTTAGACCAGTTGAACACAGTTGAAAACACCTCCGTTGCTACAATGGAGGACATTACATTTGTTCTTAACCAATTCGCTTCACAGGCAAACATTGCCGGTGAATCTATTGGTGAAATGGCGGCTATGTCTGCTCTTTTGCTTGAGACTGGTGAAGAAGTCAGTCGTGCGGGAACTGGTCTGCGTATGATTTATCAACGCATAGGTAATGAAAATACCCAAGCAGTAAAAGAACTTCAAAAGTTAATGGGTGGCGTTGAAGCATCAACAGTCACGCAAATGAAACTGTCGGACATTATTAAAGAAATTGGCCCTGCATACGCAAGTATGAGCGCAGAACAAAAGCGAAACCTTGCTGTGTCAATTGCAGGTTCTCGTCACTATGTCAAGTTCCTAAAGTTAATGGAAAATCAACCTCGACTTCTTGAGTTGCAACAGGAAGCATATTTAGGAACGCATGACGCAATAGGTGAGTTTTCAAACAGAGCAGAAAGCGCAGTATTCGAGATGGAACAATTGCAGGCAGCAATTACTAATCTTCAAGTCGAATTAGGAGAAAACCTTACTGATGCGTATTTCAAAGCAACATCATATCAACATGATTTTTATGAAATGGTTGTAAAAATATCGGAACACGATTTTGGACTTAAAGTTATGGAAAATGTAATACAGTTATCCGGACTTTACACAAACCTTGCTCGACCATTTGCAGATGTTGGTTTTCAAGTATTTAACATGATTATTGCGTTTAAGACTCTTGGCGCAGTTCAAAAAATGATGAGTATGGAGGCGCACAATCAAAAGAACGCATACATGGCTCAAGCAAATACAATTGCATTTGTTAATTCTACTCAAAATGCTTACTCTGCAAACCATAAAGTGCTATCTCAACAAATGGCAACTTCAAACAGTGGATTTAGTGCGTCAATTCAAAATATGCGCACACAACTTGGGGGTTTGCGCATAGCACGCAAAGAAAACATTGCTACTTCTTATCAACAACATTCTGCATTACAGGCTTTGACTGCATCATATAATCAAGGTATAACTCCTTTGTTAATATATCGCACAGTAAATGATGATTTAGGAAGAGGTCACGCATACACAGAAGGTTCGATAACATCATTGGGGTTGGCTATTACTGCAAATGACGCAAAGTTTCACGGAATTAACAATACAATAAATACTGTTGGTGCTAATTTAGGAATCTATACAAGAATAAATGCAACTTCTGCAACAGGGTTAAAAACATTTAACGCTTTTCAGTCGGAAGGAGTTGCAGGTCTTCGGCAAAGAAACGATGCTATGGTGCAACAAATTGCGCAAAGAAAAGAAGAACACGCACTAATGCAAAGCGAGTTTGCTATGATTGTTCCTCTTACTGCGGCAGAAAAAACACTACATACTCAAAAGTTGATGTTAAACAACTCTTTAATCAACGAAAACAGAATCAAAATAGGTCTTATCCGTAGCGACATGATAAGAATGAAGTTGTCCGGTGAAGCAATACCACAGGCATTATTAACCGAAGTTGCGGCATTAGAAACAAGCAACGCTTCAATGATGGAACACAACCTTTTAGTTGAACAATCTATTATTGCAACTGAACAAGCGGAACTATCTCTTAAAGAAAAAGCAATGGCAGAAAAAAGAGATGCTATGTCCACAATGCAAGGTGTAAAAGCCGATATGCAGGCTGTGTGGTCGAATAAATCCCTTGCAGGCGCAATCAAAGGAGTTAATGGTGCTATGATGCCTATTGCCATGCTTTTGCCATTTATTGTAGATTCCGAAAAGCAAATGAGCGCAATAATTACTGCAATGGTTGTTCCCGCACTATTTAGAAAAATTGCTGCGCTAAAATTAGAAAACGCAGAAAAAGGAAAAAATGTAGTTCTCACTGGTATGATGACAAGCGGTTTATCATTGCTTGGTGCGGCGGCGGCAATGGCCGCAGGTTTCTTACTCGTTGATGCGTTTATGAGCAAGACTGGTTTCATGTCCGGCCCACTTGACAATCTCAACGATTTTAACGAAGGACTTAACACTATGGAATCCCGTCTTGCAGACATTATGAGTAGCGATGAAGCAATCTTGCCCGGAATTGTTGATTCCTCAATGCAAGATATTAAGCATGACGAAAAACTTCTCGGTGCGTCATTAGCAACAATAAGAGCAAAAGCCGAAGAATACAGGCAAGGTATGTCAGCACTTGATGAAGACAGCATCCTTTACGGTGATATGAACAAAGCGTTAAAAGCCGCAGATAATGCAGAAAAGGATATATTAGGAGTTCTTGACAGCAAAAGACGACTTGCGAACATTAACAGAACTCTTGACGACGACTTGTTTCACGGCGCAGAAATGAATACTTACGACCAAACGCAATTTATAGGTTTAGACTTTAAGCACATGTTGCCCGGAGGCGGTAAAGTTGGCATGGAATATGATAAAGAAATGTTTAATGTGACACACGCTGATTTGACAGGTCGTATTTATCACGAACAGTTTGACGACGAACAAGATGCTCTCGATAGAATGGCAGAGTTAAACGAGATATATGATAGAGAAGCACTAATTGCGCAGAAAAATTATCTCGACTTAATGTTTGCGCAACAAGAAGATGCAAACAAAGCCGCAGAAGACCAGTTAATTGCGGCAAACGAAACAGCAATGGGTGAAATGTTTGGTTTTGCAAATGCAAGAGAAGAACTATTTTTCGGCCAACGGCAAAACTTTACTGGCGCACTATACAAGCAAGTATCGCAAGGTGGCATCGAGAACCTTTTGCATAAAACAGAAATTATTCAAACCAATGTCTTTAATGGCATGACATTACCCGAAATGGTGAGTCAAGTAGCAGATGGAGTGCGAGCAGAGTTAAGAACTTCGGGTATAGGTGTATGATATGAAAACAGTTTCTTTTGAACAGTCTTATTGGCTTGCAGGTTATTACGACGACTTTCATAGTGCAAGAGCCGTTGCAGATGATAAAAACACTGCAAGTTCTCGCACGCTTTCACACACATTATCGCATCATGGCAGTCTTTACGGCGGAGAAAATATCCTAAGTCCTCGTTTTGCTCATCCCTATGTAGAGCGTTTAGGAAGCGGTGAGTATGCCGAACTTGACCCTGCGCAACACGGAGGTTCGGGTTCAAATGACTCATGGGATTATGCGCAGACGGCAAATACAAAATTAAAAATGAATCGAGGTTTGCATGAATGGATTACCGTTGATACAGCAAATACCGACGGCAGTTATCCCGAAAACCAACCAAGACTTCTTGTTCCGACTTCTCTTGCGTCAAATAGACAAAAATGGAATGGCGCAGGCAATGAAGGTTATTTGCGCTTTTTTAACGGGCATGACACCGATGGCGATTACTACATGCCAACAGGAACTATCGACCCCACCCTCGGAGGTTCACGCTCTCTTAATTATGCAGGCTCATACTTGACAGAAGGGATTCACACAGGCGGATTTGCTCGATTACTGCGTGGGGAATTAGGCCAAGAAATAAAACATACATTTTTTACCAGCGTTTATACCGGAGAAGCCCCGCAGTCATCTCTTTCCTTTGGTGAAACAAGACCCTCAAAATACTTATTCAATGTCAAATCCCCTGCGCAACAACAATTTCTTGTCAATAGCATTTACAACGATGTAAATACAAGTAAAACATCGAGAATCATAACCTATGATGGCGCACTGCGTATGCGTGGAATTGGTGAAATGTTTCATTTGCGCATTGCAGCACACAAAATAGGTGATTGGACTTTTGACAATTACATTCTAAAAGTCGGCTACAAAAATACTGCTTCTTACACCACTACAAGCGACGATTTTAGCGACACTGCATCGTTGGCTACTATTGACATATCTCTTGCCAATTTAGGCATCACAGGGGCGTTAAATCAATGGCAAGAAGGACAGGCTAATGCTACTGCATACAATCCCGATTCAATTTGGGCTGATGTGTATGTTTTCTTTAATTTTACAAACAATACATGGCAAGCATATTCAAACGATAATACAAGCGCATTTGCAACAGGTTCTATTGATACAAATGTGACAATGCTTACTGCTAAGGGATGGTCGCTTGATGCTAAATGGTCGGGTGCAGGTTCTCAAGGAGTAGTTCTTGACACACTAATTGATAGGGCAGCATTATGCTTGCCTCTTAACTGGCGTGCAGGCACAGCAGAATATCCTCCGCTTATTTCAGCAATGGATTATACAAGCGGTGCAGACAATGTATCGAGTATGTCTATTACATTGCTTGACGACTTAAATGATTATTCTTTATCGGCACTTACTACTGGTTCTTCTGCAACAGAATGGCGACTACTTTCTTTTAGAGATGATGAGTCACGCCCTATTTGGTCGGGTTATCTTGAAGAAATTGCGCACATGCAAAACAGCCAACAACAAACACTTGAAACAACTCTTACTGCAAGAGATTCTGCAAGTGTGCTTGACCGTGTTTTGCCTATTTGGGAAACAGGAACTAATGCTTTCTTTTCATTGAATGAACATATTTCAATGGATGCTGTAAATACAAAAAGAGCCTATGACACACAAACCTTAGCAGATTCTATGATGTTTGGTTCTTCTGCGCTTACAATAGGAGAAAATACATTAGGTTTTAACAAGTATGATACTTCGCAATCCGGTTTGACATTTCAAAAACATGATAACCCAAGAACTCATTTGTATTCGAGTCAAACGATTCAAATGTATATTAACGAAGACGAAGCAGGCCCGAATAATTTAGAAAATCAATGGGAAGGCGGGGGTGTGGGTGACACAAATGCCGGAGGCGCAGATAATACATGGTCTTTGTGTGAAATAGTGGGTTATTCAAGCAATCAAGGAAATGATAAATTAGCATTTTATGTCAAGTATGACGCAAGCCCAACAATAACCTTTGGGAGTGCTAATTTTACAAGAAAAACAATTACCTCCTATAAAGGTTTAACCAATGGTGGAACTATTCATGTAAAAGGCACTAATGGGTATGACAATCTTTCGGGCGGTTATACAATCACAAGCATGGAAGTCATACGCAACCGTATAAACGGTGCATTAACAAGCACTACTTCAACTGGCGCAGGTGACATGTGGGTAAAAATTGTCACGACAACAGATATGCCAACAGGAACAAGTGATATTCTTTTCGAGACAACAAGAATAGATGTGCTTAATTATTCTGCTACTGGTGGTTCAAATTATGCTACTCAACAAACAACACAAGGTTATACAAGCCCTGCCATTGATACTTCTATTCCCCAAGAGCATTTGGTTGATGTGACTACTGCTACTAATCATAACTTATCCTTTGGAGATGTATTTGTTCTTCAAGATGGAATGATTTCAAACACTGATGCAGGGAATTATTACACGCAAACACAGTTTAAGGTTTTAGCATCAATAACTGCAACTAAAGTTCGTTGTATTATTCCTCGAATAGAGCAAGGTTCAGCAAGTCTTCTTGCTTCAAACTTTAATGAAAGAGGGCAAGCAGTAGATTTGCGCAAACTTAGTGCGCACGCATCTCCTATTGCGCATAGAGTTCCTAAAGATTTACCGCTTCTTGCTAAAAGGCAATCAAACGGAACGGGTTTATTTGATTATGGCTCATACGGTTCAACAGGCGACTTTTTGAAGTTTAACACTGTTAAGCATAGTCGTGTTCACGCTCGTTGGATGCGTGACTTGCCACTATCCCCTTTCTTCAAAGCGCAGTTTGGGATTATTGACCCCGTTCCTTATTGGAGAACAGGAATAGGCTCTGCCACTCATTCAATTCTTTCGCCAAATTATATTGCCGCAAATGGTTCAACTGGTTATAACAGCAACGGAACTCCGCTTACTTGGAATGGTATTCGAGCAACACAACATACTTCGGGATTCCTTGATAAAGACACTACTTCAATTCATTTTGATGAAGCCGGTCTTTGGTGGTTCATTAAACATTACAACATGGAAGATGAAGGATTTATTCTTGAACTTCTTGACACAGATACAGGAGACTCTCAATACTGCATAGCAAACGGAGTCGTCACGCCTTCTATTTCAAATAATCTTACTTGGGATAGCGGAACTGGTCGATTTACAAGCGCAAGCGCATCAGTTTCAAGGGGCGATATTGTTATCCATGAAGGTTTCGACCACTACGATTTAAACGGTGTTTTTCAAGTATCGTCGCAACTTGCAAGTAGCACAGAATACTACGCAGAAAGAATCGAGTTTGAACCAATGATTAACGAGTTTTCTTATGCTAAGTCTGTTGCTCAAGGCGGTTCTCAATGGTCGCTTGGTGCAGCACATCATTTTAATGACCCCGATGCAATCAAAGCCAAAAGAGATAGAATAGCATTTGTTGGTTCTCCAACAGTTCAAGTTGCACCGGCAACTCAAACAGGAACTTTGCGCAAAGGAAACATTGAAATAACCGGAGTAAAGGGAATTAAAAAACAATTTGACATTACAAAAACAATTATTAGTCTGCGCAAAGTCGATGAAAGCAATGGCTACAAACACTTGTATGTTCTTTGGGCTGATATGCGCAACGACGGAACAGCAAATGCAGATGGCGGATTGCGCACTAAAGACTTTGGGATAATTTTACCAACTACTAAAAATTACAAAGTAAATGTCGCTCTTGCAGACCAATTCGATGAATCCGGATTCCCCGATGTATTCACAGAATTAAAAATTGGTGAAGATGTTGATATTTGGCAGTTCGATGCAACAACAGAACCTTACTATGGCACTTCATGGTCTTCTTTACACGGCGGTAGCAATTATGAATCTCTTGACGATAGATACCATAATTGGGAAAATAAAGGTGGTTCATTCCTTGTTATCGACGCATCTCGATTTTACAATCTCAACACTGCCGCAACAGGTGGCAGAACTGGATATGCAAGCGGTGGGCTTGTTGATTTCGGAGACTATGTGCTTGCTACAAAGGGATTCCCGTTCTTAACAGACGCATATTACAAATCGGCAATATCCTCTTACAAGACAACTGCCGGAACTACAATTCATCATCACCCGAACTCTTTGTTTATGCTTAATGACAACACAATTATGACACAAGACATTGCGCTTGGAGACACTGTTCTTTATGTAGATGATAATACACAATTCCCGACTGCGGGAACAGGTGCGATTATTTGTCAAAAAGGAAGCAACAGAGGACAAGAGGATTTAATTTATTATTACTCATGGACTGGAAAGGGAACTGACGCAACACTTGGAGATAAATTAACAGGTGTATTTATAACAAGTCTGCCAAACGCAGAAGACCCAAATACAGTTAAAACACTTGTTGCAAGTGAGCGTGCAAATTACTCAAGCCCTGCATCAAGAGCAACTATTACATTAAAAACAACAGCAAATAGTGCGGGTATTTTTGAAAAAGTTCTTGTCTTTAACACACCTTCTGCGTTATTCCCGTTGCGACTTTCTGTGAACATTGAAGGCGTAGTAAAAAGCCAAAACAGAGGAACATATTACGCAGATGATAAATTGCGCAGTATGTATTCAATTACAACAGCAGATACATGGGCAAGAAACACAACACTTCCTTGCATTTATGAAATGCCAAAGACAAGATACATGCCGGATGCTGTTGGTTCTGCGCAAAAAGATTCATTCGGGTCAATGTTTGACGGTAAAGGTATGACTATTATGAACATCGCTACAAACATTGTTGATAAAGACGGAAACGGTGTGGTTGGAAAGCAAACGACATTTAACTGGTTAATGGATAGAGATAATATCCTTACTATTCGGCAGCAAATACCCTCCAACATTGCCTTTACAAGAGCAAATCTAAAGCAATCCTCAATGCAAACAAGAATGGGTGCGCAGATTACAAATGTGCGTGTGTATTTTAACGGAAACAGCAACTACGCAGAATACCCAACTCCCGTCGAAGGTGCTACTACTCGATGGCGTGTGCTACAACAACCAAAGGTTTTCAGTGAAGCAGAAGCAATGGCTCTTGCAAAACAAGAGTTTTTGCGTGAATCTAATGCGCAAGTGCAAATTAACGCAGAAGTATTACTTCAAGCCGGAGAAAAAAGCAAAATGCTATCCGGCGGTCGATATGGATATGTGCAAGATGTTATGCGCAGAGGATTTCTCTATAATAAAAAAGCAAATGCTTCTTGGACTAATCTATGGGGCGGTATGCCATTTAACGGAGTTCAAGACTTTGCGCACTCATCTCAAACTTTATTTTCGCATCAATTAGGCTCTGTTTCTCTTACAGATAGCGAAACAAGAAATGATAGCATTACTGTTGTTCAAGCAATTGTTGAAAATCAAAGTGTTTTAGAAACAAAAGGAATACATGTTCATAGTGCTACTGGCAGCAATACTCAAGTGGGGTCATTGATTTTTACAATAAGTGGGCCGAGTGGCACTGCGCAATGGGATGCTTCCGGTGCAGGTTATGGTTCTTCTGTTATTTTGCAGAATGGGTGGAATACAATTGTTGGGAATGCTTCGCAAAGACTTTCGATATATTGCGATAGCGGATTTACGCCTCATTCGGGGATTCATCCTGTTCATTATCAATTTGGCAATTCAAAAAGCAATGGCATACCCCACTACGGAACAAACAGTTTAACACCTTGTCTTAAAGTAGTGAATGTTGATAAAAATACACCAAAGTTTAGCGAAACAACAAACAACGAACTAAGGCTTGCAATTAGCCTTCATGGTGCTTCGGGCAATGGTCGTTCAACAAATCCAGTAAGTGATGCAAACACATACAAGTTATGGCTTTTAGATTACACATTTAACGAAACAACAAGCGGTTCTGCCGGTTCGGAAATACCACCGGAGTATAGTGTAAATACACTGGCCGGTTCTGCGTCTGTTGAAATTACAGGGAACGGTATGTTTGAAGTTCAACTGCCTTCTTCATACTCAAGCACAGCAAAAAAAGTTATTTTTTCTGTTAATTATGACTATTTACAAAGCATTGCACGCAGATTTGAACATACAGGAAATATTTACAATGCGCACGACATTACAGGATTAACAACCTATAACTCGCATGGTTTTACTACTTCAAACGCATTCCCTCTCGGACACAAAATTGACGCAGGTATGGGGAAACAAGCAGAACTGCGCACAGCATACTATGCGCCTCGTCTTGCTATTGTAGATGACATAAATTATGTTCCGGCTTCTACGGTGTCTTTGACTGATACGCACATGGATTTAACCAATGAAACACTTAACATTGCAGGTATTACATGGAACAAAAAGGATAAACAAGTCGATAAGGTTGCTTTAGATTTACAGCGCACTGAAAAACATTTCAAATACACTCTTGCGGGTGTCTTTAAACAACTTGCAGAAGATGGCGGGGGCTTACCAAATAGACCACCAAGACCCGAAATACCCCCTCCAACCATACCTCCGGTTTTACCTCTGCCACCTATGGGCGGGGGAGGCTTGATTCCGGCGCAAGCATTCAACTCGATGGGTGGCGAAGGTGGCGACCCATCAAGCAAGTTTGCGGGTATGTCTGCAAACCTCTTAGGAACATCAATATTTAGAGGGTTAAAGGGCAAAGCATCCTTCGCAACAGATGTCGGGCTATCCGATGGTTCTTTCAGTGTAATAGGGCAAAACAGACCCTCTACGGCCTTATCATCAAACCGAGATATAGACGGCATCGAATCAACAATGATGAGTAGCGAAGGCGTAAGCATCCCTGCATCCGATGGATTCGTTTTGGGTGGAGTCATCAATCCCGAAACAGGCGCACAGGGCGAAACACACAGCCACAGCATCAATGTGCGTGTGCCAAATGATGTATCGGAGGGTGGGTTTGTAGAAGTTATTGCGCAGTTATCCTTTGAAGGCGATACATCGCTAAACGGGGAATTAACAACAACAGTGACTTGCGCAGAAACGGCAGCCACCGCAGCACAAACAGTTATTGTAATTGGTTCATTAACTCGACAAAGCCACACATTGTTTTCAACCAGTGCGTTAAATGGCGCAGAAGTAGCAGGTAATACATTAAGTGTAAAAATAGAGCGTAGCCCTGCGCAGGGCAATGATAACGCCGGTTTTTCATCAGTGACTATCCACTCTTTGTCTGTTAAAATGCGAAGGTATTCAAATCTCGGTGTTGCGCAGAGCAACAGTATGAGGCCGTATTGATTGGTGGAGTCGAAGGGATTTGAACCCTTAGCCTCTTCGTTGCAAACGAAGTGTTCTTCCGGTTAAACTACGACCCCAAAGGAAATAGATGCGGGAGGCGACGAAGGAGGAAAACAAGACACAGAACCGAAAGCCCATCGGAGGTATGTTGTCGCTCTCCCGCAATTAACCCTTGTTCCTATGCTTTATTAAACCCACGCTTTGCGCATGTCTTTAATCCGTCTTGCAGTAGTTCTGCCAACGCCTTTAACCTTCATCAAATCCTTTTGCGTGACTTTTGCCTTTAATAATTCTCCGAGTGACCCGTATTTTTCAAGTAATGCTATTGCGATTGGTTCGGTAATTCCTTGAATCGCAATCAACGCACGCAGTCTTGGGTCATCCGGCATCTCTTTGATGGCAGGTTGAAAGCGTGTGCGCATTGCGCTGTTCATGTTTAGTATGGCGAGCCATTCGATGAAGTCATCCATGTCGTTGAACTCGATTAGGCGCACTTTGGGGAACTGTGAGTAGAGAGTCATTTTGAATGATTTGATGATTCTTTGTTGGCGCAGTATCTCTCTTGCTACTTCTTGTCTTTTCGCCTTACGGCCTTTGAAATATGGCTTGAGTGTTGTATTATACACTGCGAGGATTGGGTATTCGACTGCTTCGCATAGTTCTGCCAACTGATGCTTCACAGTGCGCCCATTGCGCCCAATACCGAGAATACTTCGGTAAAGGTCGTTAATCTCTTTTGCCTCGATGCCATAATCCCCGATGATGTAATCACCAGTCTTGAGTCTTTTGACAATACATTGCCCTTTCGGGTCTGTCTTTCGATTCCCGACTTTAACGAATAAACGATGGAGTAATTTGTCATTCTCCCTGTCGTCTGCGGTTATCATTGCGTATAACTGCGCAGAGGGAGTATTTAAGCGAGTGTCTTAATAGAGAGGGTTTCCGGCTAATGGTTGCTGTAAAGCCCAACGCAGACTCTTGATAACGCCACGCAGAGCATTGTAATTGCGTATCGCTCTGCGCATCTCCGAATCGTCAGCCCATGTCTTGTCAGTCAAGACTTGAAGCCACCTATCCCTCAACTTTGAGGCTTCTTTAAGCATCGTTATCATTTCTTCTTCACTGCGCACAGAACCAACACCCTTCTCCATTGCATAAATTATGTTTTCGATACCAGTTCGGACTCGGTGCATGTTCATATTTGCGCACTGCACCTGCTACATATTTTCGAGTAATTCCTTCGATGTAGTCTTGCCAACCAAGACTCTCTATGAAAAGGCATATTTTGTTTGTTATATCATGGTTTTCCTCGTTGGATAGTGCGGAGGGGGGTGCGTAGAATGCCAACTGTCTGCGCATCTCTTGAACCAATGCGACCCGAACATGATGAGGTGGGTTTGATACACCGATAGCACGCTCAAGACAAGGTGGCAGTGCGCACTCTCCGTTTGTTGCGCCGACCGATATTCCTTCACCAACTGAAACACTTTTGCGCACAGGGATTGGGTTGTCAAAAGCCCATTTTACCAAATCAAAGCATTCATTTTCCGTAATACTGCCTTGAAAGGGGTCGATATTGATGTATTCCGGTAAAGGTTTTTCCGGAATCCGGTAATTGAAGGGGTCTTGTGCGAAGTCATGCGCAGGGATAGTCACTGCCCACTTCTTGCGCTTCGGATTGTATGTTCCCGAAACCCTTGTCAATTTTTCCGGATAACCGACTCCATCGAGGCTACTCAAACCTTCTGCCATTTTACGCTCATACCTGTCAAGGTGAATAGCCCATTCTCGGCCTCTTACGGGGCGTTTAAAGCACTGGTGGATATGAAACCCTCTGCCGGTCGCAACGAGCCTCACATCGCCCTCTAAACGCTGAATTAGTGCGGCAACATCATGCTTCACATCATCCATAGTGAAATCGTCGTTCATATCGAAATCCCACCATGCTCTATCCATGATGGCAGAGTCATAATCCCCGACTTCATCGAAGGGGTATAGGGAGGTGTAGATTGAGGTTTTTCCGTTGAGCCTGCGGATATACTGAACGAACTCTTGTCTGTTATGACAAATGGTTCGCTTGAGTCCGACTTGACGGGGGAATTGTAGCATACAAACCAACGGAGAGCATCAGTCCTTAAGAACCACACGATGATTGCACACCTTGCATACAGCGATTCGCTCATTGCCAGTATCAATATCGCCAGTTAAGAGCATCATTGGTTTTCCCTTCTCGTTGCTGACGACCATTTCACCGTCACATTCTGCGCAGATAATCATTTCTTGACACCTTTCAAATAATTTAATACTTCTTGGGGAGGAAATGATTTCCCAATTGGTTTCTTTTCAATTTGCCATTGCCATTCGGGTTTCATTCTGTTTCACCTTACTCTTTCTTGTTATCTCTTGCGCAGTGCATACAATGCGCCTTTCCTTCAAACTGTGGATTATGAGCCAGTGGTTTTACGCACTTTATGCGCAGATGCTTTGGGGGTATCACCATTCTCCAACACCCGTCATTTCACTCTCGCAAGCAGGCGCAAAATCGCACCATTGAGGGCAAAAGTAGTCCGACCACTTCATAGGATTCTCATGCGCCTTTAGTCCGGCTACTGCTTTATCCAGTGCCTTAATGAATGCGTTATGACTGCGCCCATTGACTTTTTCAACGATTAGGATTCCCTTTTCATCACCAAGCATGACTTGTCTTTTTGGGTCTTCGACCATTTTCATAACAAAGTCCACATTGTCTGCGTCGGGCGCAAGGTATGCAAAGTGCGTAATTGGTCGGGTTTCACCCATCAAGCGCAACATGTGCGCATAGTAGCACAACTCTCTGCGTGTGCGTGACAATTTACCGTCATTCATGTTTCCGGTTTTCAATTCATAAATGCAAAGTCCTCCGTCGGGATGAACTAATACTGCGTCAATCAATCCGACAAGCACTACATCACGCTCTGCGTCATAGACTGCTCGGTATTCTTCATACTCTATCGGCTTGAACTTGTCGATACCCCACAAATCAATGCGCTGTTGCTCAAGGTTCACCATTTCATCAATGCCTTCTTCATGTGCTTCGGCAGGGATTAGTGGCGCAAGAGTGCTTTGACCCTCCCAATTATCATAGAGTGTTTCAAGTCCAGTGTGTATGCGTGAACCCCTCTCCATCTGCGGAGTAGCAGGCATTCGCATATCCTTCAAGACAACCTTCTGCATCCAAAATTGGCGAGGGCATTTTGAGTATGTCATAAATGAAGACTTGCTCAACTTAAGCAATTTTCCCTCTTCTGTGGGGTCATAACTTGAATTGGCTTTCAATTCTTCAATTGACATTTTCGATGCTTCTTTCATTCTTCCTCATCCCGCAATTTATACTCGCAGGCCGGACAGTTGATGGGTAAAGCAATGTCCTCAAGAAGAGGTGTGTTGATTTTGAAACCGCATTCCGGACATTCTTCTTTGTGAAGTAATCCCTGCGCCTCAAGCATCCGAACCATAACCATGTTCAACTTGTCGCATTCTGCGAATACAACTCTCAACATTTGGTTTTGTTGCTCAAGTGTAGTAGTCATTTCCGCAAGTAGTGCTTGCATCTGTTTAACTGTGGGCTTTTTTGTATCTCTCGCCATACTATCACCACGCACCAGTCCTCATATAAACCCGTCGTCAAATCCAATTCCCGTTCAAACCGTTAAGTGCATTCTCAAGCGAAACAATATCCCACTCCATGACTTCATAATACGGTGCAACTTTGTTAAAGACAAATCGCTCGGCTATGTGCTTGTAGCCTATCTGCGCAATACCTTCGACTTCGCTTGGGTCATCGAAGGCGATGTATTCTCCCTTCTCATTTAGCGTAGTCAAGAAGTAATCATCCTTTCGATAACCTTTGCCTAAATGGGTGTTCGCCCACTGCGCACCGGCTCTCGCTTCACCGAGAGTTGAGTATTCGCTTAGATTCTTGTTCAACTTTGCTTTGATGCAAAGGTCACGCACCGGAATATCACCGGAAATTATTCTGCGCACTAAATCCTCAATCTCTTGAGTAATCTCAACCTCATTCTTTTCGTTTAGTATTCCGTGTATAGTTGATTGTAGAGCAGACTTTAGCGCATTAGGTAATCGACCTTGTTTCATTTCAATGCCTTTCACATAGATTTCGGAGGCATGATGCTGTCCTTCAGTCCATGATACACTCGCCGCATAACGGTTCTTAGCCATGATAAGGAATGTATCGCACCACTTCTCGAACTCTGTTTCAATAGGACTCATGCGCTCATTTACTGTGCGCAGAAGTTCTAAACCTTTTTCGGGAGACTCTACATCACACATAATCGAGTCAGTGTGTCCGTAGCGCACTGTGCAACCTAATTCATTTGCAATATCTCGAAGTTCAAACAAAGTCTTTCTCGATGTGAATGTGATAGCGGAGGCAATATCGGGGTGATAGAATCCACATTTGGAGTCACCTGCCACACCATACATAGAGGCAACGAGGGATTTAGTAGCATACTGTAATGCGTCATACATTTTGCGCTCTTTTTCTGTTTGCGCAGACTTCATCAACTTCTTGTATCTGTTGCGTAGAACAGTCATTTTATCCATCTGCCTGCCGAGTAATCCATTTCTTTGCGCAAACTTAACTCCATTGCCGCAATCAATTCCTTTATCAGCGAGCGTAGTCCAACAAATGTTATGCTTCTTGATATTTGAGTGATACATGGCCTTAATATCCATTATTCCTATGTTTTGATACACACCGGCCTCCGGCACTTGAATGTCTGCGCCCTCATAATCGACCTTCTCGAATTGAGGTTTGCTCGGTATCTGTTCTTTGAACTCTTTGTCACGCAGAGCGAGGATAGGAAAAACCTTCGTCACATACGGAGTAGTGCGTATATCGCACTGCGCAATGTGTTGAACTGCTGTGAAGTAATCTAATGCGCCGACCAAGTCATTCAATCTCGGTAAAAGGCGCACATCTTGTCTTGCGTAGTCGAGGTATGTGCCAATATCTGTAAAATAGGTATCATGCCCGTCTTTCAAATCAACCTTAGTCTCTTTCAAGCAATATGTCGATACTGCACCTAATCCCATCGAAGGCAATTGTCCGTTCTTCAAAGTCCACAACTTCTTAAACGCAATCATCAAGTCTATGGTGTTGTAGCCTGCGATTGGCTGCGCCCATTCCCCGAAGTCATATCGAACTTTGCGCATAGGCGAAAGTGTGCGTATGTCAAGACCGTTTGCTTTGAATCGCTTGAATAATTGTTGGCAGTCTGCATTGACTACATTCCAACCAGTCAGTATGTCGGGGTCTTTTTTGCGCAGAAGTTTTGTGAACCCTTGTAGTAATGATTTTTCGTCTTTGAAGCACTTGAACTGCCTTTCACCACTTGCGCACTCCGTCATCCCTTCGGGGTGGTCTTTGCAAGGTATTGAATCATAGAAACCTGCCTTGTAATCGGGATGCGTGAATAAGACATACTCCCCATCCTCCGAGTCTTCGATGACGATAATTGTTATTTGGCCGGAGTCCATCATCCACTCCATATCGAAGAACCATGTTCGATGTTGATACATCGGGATATTTACATTATGTTCAACGAGAACCTTGTTTGGGTGCGCAATGTTCGCCTCCCATGTGCGAACCTTCTTTGAGATACTGCGCAAATCATCGGTATTGTCGAACACAACTCTACGCAATTTTTCCCCATAAAGACCCTCATAGCCTTCATCGGGAAGGACAGTGAACGGTGTTTTCAAATCGCCTATGTTATGAGGCTCGATATAGCAAAACGGATTCGCAGAAACAGTCTGCGTCTGCCTGTTTCCCTCTGCATCCCTGTATCGAATTAAAACGCTATTCTTCTTCGTTCTTTCTACTATCACTGTTAAGCCTCCAAATGTTATGATGAGCAATGTCCTCATAAACCCATTGGTGCATAATGTCCTCTACATCATCAAAAGACTCAACCTTAGTGTAGCCAAGAGAAAGAACAACCGACTCAAGACGAGTAGAAGTTATGCCTTCGATTGGGTTAATGATTGTGACTTTAGGAATGTTGCGCAGTAAATCGGATTTGTTGCGCTCATTCAAGAGATGCTTATGCAAACCCCTGCTTCGCCATTCCTTGCGCACATAGGTATTGCCAACAAACGCAAAATCCCCTATGCGCAAAGAGCCAGTATATGCAATTGCTTCTTCACCGACCCAAAGAACCCAATAAATCATTTCATCGAAAATATGAGGATAGCCCTTGTCACTTGCGCATTGCAAAGGACTGCCCCAATCACCTTCTAATTCTGTGTGTGAAAAGGCAAATGAAATGCGCATATCGGATAACATGCCAATCAGTCTTTGCGTCGGCCAGTCGGTCTTGTTGCTATTCCGTGTGTGTTAAGCCACTTGTAAATCGTCATCGGTGATACTGCGCACTGTTTGGCGATAGAAGCCATACTGCGCCCTTTTCCGGCGTATTCATTCGCAAGCCATGATTCTTTGCGGTATGTATTATGCGAAGAAACAGTATTCTGCACACTGACGACTACTCGGTGCTGTTCTCCGCACTCAAGACAAACGACATTCTGCGCAGAATCATTATTGACTCCGACTTTTAGTTCCGATTCACATTCATTGCATTTAAAACTTAATTTCATTTATTTTACTCTCCTGTATTGATAATTTTGGTTCGGTATGAATATCCTTTCGATATATCCCCACCTTTCTATTAACTTAAGAATATGACCCACACTTGAAGGGTGCAGTGCGTTTTGGGGAATCATTATTTCATTCACCTTGTCCGTTATTTGACCGCCATGCAAGACTTGTTCAACCTCCATGTGAAACAAAACAACTCCCATAACTGCCACTTTGCGGTGTATTTTATGCAGTGACATTACCTCTCCCATGTGCGACAACACTTCTTCAACTTGCTCTTGCGTGAACTTCTCAAAAGTTCTACTGCGCAGAGTTCTTGCGAAGTTGGTGTTATCCCTCATGTGTTTGGCAATATCAATCGGCATCGGGTTTCGCAACCTCCCGTTGAAATATGACTGTGTCGAGTAGCCCTCCTTGAGAGATAAGTAGTGAAATACCTCCACCCAAAGGGGTTAAATCGAAGAATTGTAATTTTACTGCGCCAGTCATAGTGCGCAGAACATTTTCAAGACTGCCTCCGATAACTGTTATAAATTGTTTTGGCGTGTGACATAGGGCTGTCCTTGTGCGCCCTTTGATTTCATCACCTGCGCTCAACCAAAGAATGCCGTCTTTTTCACAAGAGAACTTGTATTGAGATACCTTTTGTCCGTTCATAGAACCGCTATCCATTGCGTCAAGTATGGTCTCCACATTTACTGTTAAGTCGTTGTAAGGTTCGATAATATCGCCAGTGGATGCAGTGTATTTACCTTCGTTCTTCATTATTGCGCCAATGAAACGCTCTTTGCTCTCCTTAGACCATTCCTTCACAGTCTTTTTAGTGTGCGTAAAAGCCTTAGCATCCTTGCTACTGATTAGAGTTGTTTGTTTTGCGGCAGAAACGATTTTTATTTTACCATCCTCTTGAGTCAAGCGCACTGCGCCCTTGTGTTTGGATAGTGCGCCAAGCATCAAAGAGATGTTTGCGACAACAATTGTAGAAGGTTCGCCCTCTGCGCACTCCGTAGTGAACAGCGAAATACTCGTTATGCCATCCCGAACAATGTTGCAAGTCTGCGCAACCCCATTAGATACCTCTATTGTTGTTCCCTCAACCTGCGGAATAACCTTTCCGTTGATTGTTGCGTTTCTCTGCGTGCGCTTGAGAAGCGTTTTTAGTTCTTTAGCCTCGATAGTCAATGTTCCCGACATATATATTCCTTATCCAGTAGTCAATATAAACCCATCGTCATTCAATCTCAAAGGCTTCGGGTCTTTGTCTTAGCATTTTATCGAACACCCTTTGACACTGCGCACATTTTAGTGCGCCTTCTGTATCAATGTCGGGATGAATCGGTTCATGTTTGCCGACAGAGGGGAAACCTCTGCATAGAACATAAGAGAATGTGCCATCCGGTGTGCAATCAATTGCGTAGTGTATGCGAGAGGAACGCCCTTGCATCAATACTTGCTTGACCCGTTTAACAGGCATTTTAACCCCATGCCAAGAAAGGTAATCCAGTCCATGTGACTTCACCACTCTTGACACTTAAGACAGTGTGCGTAGAGCCTAAATGCTCTTGATTGAAGCCCTTCATTTCTTCGATTGATGCTCTAATCTCCCATGAGCCTTCATCAAGGCTCTTATCTGCCTTAACGCCTGCGGCGAGGTCGCCCTTCTTGGTGTATCGAGTCATCCAAAGTTGCTGTGAAAAGAGGCGCATAGTGCCTTTTTCCCATTCGGGTTCTTCGCCAATTTTCATCAATCCCTTTTGGCCGTTGCCAACATCTGCGAATTGCTTCTTGTCTTTCAAGTGAAATGTGAAAAATACTGCATCGACAGGCAGTTGATGCGCTCGATTAGCAATATCACGGAACAATTTGTTGCGTATGCGCCATTCGGCTTGATTGAACTTGTCTCCGTCTTCGACATTGACAGGGTTTTTACTGCGATTCATAAGAACATCAGTCATTGCGAACTCGCACCACTTCAAGAATGAAGACATGCCATCCATAATCACTGCGCCCACATCGCCATCCCTGCACTTCTGCGCAACAATGTTAATGAAATGACCCATTTTATCGACAAGAGCCGTGTAGTTGGTCGAATTGTCCTCGTTGAAAATTGTATCATCCAGTTCATCATAGAGAGGAATGACGAGGATATTCTCATCGTCGGGATAGTTGGCCGCAATGGTTTGGACTGCGCTGTTATCAACATCGAAAATGATGATTTGCTTGTCTGCGCCGATGTGTTGGCGAGCAAGAGATACAGCAGTGCCAGTCTTAGCGGTATTTTCTTTACCGACGAGTGCCATGCGCACAGTTTGAGTGCGAGAACGCTTCTGCGCAAACAATTGCTCATAGTGCGCTTTCATGTCACGCATAGGAGGCTTGTCTGCCTGCGATTCCTTTTTACTTGCGCCTTTCTTTGCGTTTGCCCATGCGTTTGCCACTCAAAATCACCATCCCATAGAGTCTTCGACTGCTTCTTCGATTTCATCTGCGTCATCTACGCCGAGTCCTTCGACGGAGTCCATGACCCACCAACCGCTTACGCTCATGCGAGGCATTCCGTCGTCTTTGCCAATCCAACCGCCACCGCAAGCGATGACAATAGAGCCGACTGCAAAATCAACCTTTGATTCTTCTTCCTTCGATACCCATAGGTCAATCGGAGGGATAGGAGATGTAATGTCAAGGTCTGCGAGAGTAATGATGTAGCCACCCTTCTCTCTTGGGTCAATGTGTGCAACTTCAAGAGGCATTGCGCAGAGAGCATCCCACTTTTCTTTGTCGGATAGTCCTTTGAGCCAACCTTCAAGGTCTGCAAGACCAGTAAGCGGAGTGACATTTGCGAGGTCTTTCAAAAGACCGTTGCCTTCTTCATCGAAAGGCGCACTGTCAAACATTGAAACCAATGAGTCATCTGCGCTGAAAACAGAAACCTTTGACTTAGTGTAGCCAATGTCGCCGTTTCGACCCAACTTGACCGGCAATCTGCCAGTGACGAATGTTGGGTGAATTGCCATTGCGTCTTCACCGTTGAATCGAACCTTGATAGGTCGAATTGTTTTGTTGTCTGCGCTGTTGCCTAAGAACACGCAGTCACGCATAGGTTCGCTTTGCGCTCGGTATCGACCGTAGCGGTAATTTGGACTGCCCGAAGGCCATGTTGGAGAAGACTTGTCGGCAATCAAAACGAAGTAGCCTGTGCCATCGTTAATGTCCTTCGCCGCCTTTGGCAGTTCTGTCACATGCTTTTCGGCAGAAGAAATATCAAACGATTGTTTGCCTTCAAGAGATGGGTTATGCACATAGCGATAGCCGCCGTTCACATCATCGTTCAAGAATAATGCGCAGACACCTTGAGCAACAAGTGCTGTGCGTGCCTCTTCATCAAGACCCATGAGATTAGTCTTCATGTTCTCATATTGGCGTGCCGCAATATCCTTTGTGCGTGGCACACTGATGAACATTCCTTCAATGTTCTCGCAACCGCTTCGAGCAAGTCGTGCTGTCACAACTCGTAGTTCTGCGGAGGCCATTCTTAGGGTCTTCATTTGTATGTCTTCGTCGGACAAACCATTCGCTTGAAGGTTTGCTTTGTTCGCATTCAAGACGCTCTCATGCTTTGCAAGCAGAGCCTCTGTGGTGCATCCGACATTCTTTGCTACTCTTTCGATAATTTTTTCATCAACCATGTTCTTCACTTTTCCTGTGTAATATGTCCTATACCTGTTATCCATATAAACCCCCCGTTCATACAGAGAGCATCCTCGCAAAATCCCACCGAACAACGCTTTCATCAACTCCCATGACAATGTCACGCTCACTAATTATTGCGCATTCAACGACCTTTGCAATCATTTTTGCATCGGCTGGACTGTTTGTTGCGTAATCGAAAACCCTGCGCACTACGCTACGCATATTCATGTTGCCACTCAACTTTACTGCGTCTGCAACAGACCTTTCGGTTGCCGCAAGGCGTAGATAACGGCGAGCATCAAAACCTTCTCCCATTTCAAGGAGGAACTTTTTTCCTTCTTCTTCATCGAGATAGCATAGAGTCTGTAATGCGCCTATTGTATTGCGCAAATCACCTTCATGTATTCTTGCGAGATTAGTTATGTCGTCGTCTTCAAGTGACATTGATTCCGACTTAAGAATATCACGCATTGTTTTTAATGCGCTCTCAACAGTATGTGCTTTGAAATGTCGAACCGAGCAACGGCTCTGCAACCAACGGGATATTTTGCTAAGGTCATTGCATGTCAAAATAAAGTAGCAAGAAGAACCTTCGATAACTCCCTTTAGTGCGCTCTGCGCCGCAAGGGTAAGTTGGTCTGCTTCATCGAGAAGAATAATGACTTCGCCCAAACCACTTTGCGCAAGAGGAATTAACTCGTCTTCAATGAACTCAATACCTCTTGTTCTCTTAGATGACGCATTGTAGTGGTGGATTTGATAACCAAGACTCTGCGCAAGAATATACGCAAGTGTGGTTTTACCAGTTCCCGCTTCGGGTGAACTAAAAATGTAATGTTGCATAGGTTGTCTCTTGTCAATGATATTCTCGAACTCCGGAATCAAATGACTCTGTCCGACGAACTGGCGCAGAACCATTGGTCTGTGTTTTTCCCACCAAATACTGCTCATCAGTAATCATCTCCGTATAACTGCCACATTCGGGCATGATGTTCATGCTCATAACCCATGACTTCATGCTCGCAACCGTAGCAAGTGAGCCTATCGTTGAGTAGATTTTCAGTAATTGTGTCGCATAAATGGCAGAGGTTCACTCCATTTCTGCGCAGAAACCAACGAACAAATCGCTTAATCATTCATCATCACACTCTCTGTCTCGGTATGCTTGATACGCCGCATCGTCTGCGTCTGCCTTGACCTGTTCCCAATCAACATATTCATGTTGGTCGGTTGCAATTTCAAAAACCAAATCATACAAATGCTCGCATTCCGCAAGGTATTCACGCAACATGTCTTTCATTTGCTCATCGGTCAATGAGTCCATAACTAAGTCCACTGCGGAGTTATACCCGCATTCTTCTGCAATATCGTTTGCGCTCATTCGCATTCCTCCACTAATTCATCAATGAAAGGGCGCAATGCTTTGAACATGCCCTTTGGTGAAAGACCCGCAGTATCGAGAGTCAAAACCCTATGTGGGTTTTTCAACTCTCCCTTCGACGGTGTGCGCATAGCATTCTCGGAGTAGTGCGCAAGCCTTTCGGGATTTGCACCTCTCTCAATCAATGTGCTTTCGGGCGCACGCAGTCGGATGAGTATGCCATGTTCGATGCAGAAGTCTGCCTCGTTATGATGGCGCACATCATCTATGATTGCGATTGCCGTTTCACCTTGACGATTGATAGAATCATACACCGCATCGACCCAATAATCCACATTAACCATTTGACGCTTCGCTTGACCCAATGCTTGTAGCAGTGGGCGCACTGATTCTTTGTGTTCGGATTCTTTCAAACCCAAAAGGTATCTCGCTTCGGCAGAACCGGACTTCGGCCAAAGAGCCTCTGCCACTTCTTGACGGACTGCTTCTGCAAATGAGAATGTCATTGTTGTATGTGTCTGCTCAAGGTAATGCTCAAAGTATTCTGCGAGGCTCGATTTGCCAGTGCGCATACGCCCTGCGATTCCGATAATGAATGTCATAGCCATGCACCGCCTATGCCTCTCGCACGCAACCCATCGACAACCTTCGATTTTTTGGTTGGCTTTTCTTCAACGAAGGTGCGTGAAGCACCGACCTTGAAACCATTAGGGAAACAGTTCGGGCATCTATCAAGAGCCATAGCCTGCGCATCAGTAAGGTTTGGGTTATGTTCGACAGGTGCGCCACAGGCGTATGTCGGATTCGATGAGTCATAGTCTCTACTGGACTTATGCAATAGGCTCTTTTGTTTCCCCATGTTTGAAAGGAAAGGTTATGTCCTCTTAAACCCCTCGACGCTCACAAACCCTGCAAATATCCATATCCGGCATGTATCGCATTTGCTTGCATGAAGGGCAACGCACTGCTTGTTCTTTGAGCGCAGTAGTCATTGACGAGTAAGGCATCGTCAATTCAATATCCTCTTCTTCTTGGATTAAATCTCTATCAACATCGAAAACCATATTGCGCACAGTTAAACCGTTGCTTAACTCGATTTTTGCTTGACCGACGCTGACAACTTGCGCATTCTTACTAATTAGTGCGGCGAGACTTGATTCACTCGGCACTTCACGGAACAATCCTAAGCGGTGTAATTCCGATGAGACTTGAGAGCGAGTCATCTCTCCGCCTTCATAGAGGATGCGCACTATCGTTCTGCGCATTCGGGAGTTATTCTTCGCCACATTTGTTTGTCCGACGAGAAGGTATAAAAGACGCACTACTAATCGCCCATCGTCTGCCACATTGCCATGTTTGCAGAAGCAGGCATCTCATCCGACTCTCTACTTTGCTCGACACCCATTCCCTTTCTGCGCATTCGCAACGGGAGTCTTACAAAATTAACCCATGAAATAGTGAACCAAACGGCGAAAAACCAAAAAAAGAATCCTCCTTCGGTCATTAGAGCCATCCATCCAATTTACTTTGAACACGCTTCGGTAATCCTTTCGGTAAAGACGCTTTACTTGTTCTGCGCAAATCATTCGCAATCTCTTGATTCAAACGAACAATACTTTCCCAATGCTCATCACTCTCACGGATTCCGAGAGGGTATTCTAAAACACCATCCGATTTCTTTTTCTTAGGCCATGCCATTCTGCGCACAGGTTTATGCGAGAAGTTGATTAGGGCTTGTTGAAAGTCTTCGGGAACATTAGTGAACGCTTTAGCCAGTGTGCGCCAAAGTGTAATATCCTTGTTGTTTTCTCGCAAGAATGATAACATCAACGGAACAGGAACATTTGCGCATTCGGAAAATGACTTTGTTCTGTTCGACCAACGCATTGTTGCGTCGATGTTCCGTGTGTAGTCTTGCTTTTTGAAAACACCGTCGATGATTATTGAATCATTCTTTTTCATTTTAGGTGGTTTTTCGCAAACCCAAACCATTCTGTGCGCAATGTGTGGCAACCAAGCAACGCACTCTTTCGCTGTCGGGTATCGCTTGTGAACAATAACCGTCAAACCCTCTACTTGAGGGTCGCATGAAACATAACCGCCTTCGACAAAGTCTCCGGTTCGATATTTCTGCGCATCATGCGTGAAAATGAGAACGCCCATCCCAAACACCTGCTCGTCTGTATTCTTTGATACCGCCCTTTTTGCGACCTTCAAGTGCGCCTTTACCTTCAAGTATGCGCAGAGCCTTTGCTACTGCATAGACATTCATGTGCATGTGTGATTGGGGAAGTGCTTCTATTGCTCTTGGCAATAATGCGTCTGCGCTGAACCAGTCTGCGCTGTCCTCCCATCCTTCAACTGCTCTTTCAACTGCGAACTTTCGATATTGCTTACTCATAGAACCACCCCGTATTCATCATAGGCGTGGCATTCTACGCAAACAACTTTGCCTTCGATAATCATGCAGTCTTGCAAGTCAAACATGCGCTTGCATCGGGAACATTTTTCTTGTTTCAATCAACCATCTCCAACATATCAATAATTAAATCCTCAAGCAACCTTTGTTGTTCGGAATCACTGTTGCACCAAAAACCGACGGGGTCATCTCTAAACAATTCCCAACGGTTTGCGTGGTATGAATCGAAAGGTTTGTTGGGGCAGAAGTGCGCCATGAACTCGTTTGCATTAACTCGACTGCGTATGTTGCGCAAGCCTGCCATGATTTGTCGAACACTCGGCTTCATTGCGCATCACCTTCGGGGTATAACTCCATAGCCCAAAAATCGAGAACTTCCCAATTGACACCGACCGTTGCATCATGCTTGCGCAGAACCATGTTCAAGACATTCATAGCCTTTCTATCGTCTAAGTCGGGTCGAATCTCCAACACATCGTCTATGTGCCATTCAATGCTTATTTTCTTTGAGTCTCTGTCGCCGGTTGTTTCATTGACTACTGCGTAGCCCATTTGCTCAATCTCCGTCATAGCCCTTCGGACTTCGTTCATGTCTTTTTGTAAATCGGTATTCATTGTATCACCCAATCATCGGTATTAACGAGCAAGTAATCGCCTGCTTCTGTCTCTATGCGCACATAACCGGATAATTCCGAAGGCGTTTCTACTGTCACGCCCTTAACGGTTTTTCCTCTCTGCACATGCTCGACATGATTCGGAGTCCAGTCGCTATCGCAATGAACAATTCCTGTAAAATCCGCAACGCAAATCACCTTACTCATTCGTCTGCCCCCATAACTTCAATTTCTCTTAGAGCATAATTGCTTGCTTTCAAATAACCTTGTAGCCATGCAAATACATGCTGATACTCTCCGGTAATCATCTCGTCATGCGACCATGAGCCGTCTTGTCCGTTGAATCCTAATCTAAACTTCATCATCGTTTCCCTCTATTAAATCATTAAAGGCATCGTTCATATAAACCCACCGATAGAATCGCTTGTATTGATGCTCACTTAAACCCCACATGTCACGGACAACCGTTGCGGTGACTCGGTATCGACCACTGAACCATCGAAGACCTTCTCCGTTGATAACTGCAACCAATCCGTCATCAAGCATTCTCTGCGCAATGACGGGGAACTCTGTTTCGGGAATTGGGCGACTGATGAGTTGGTTGAAGTGCGCACGCCACTTGATAGGCTCGCCTTCATTCATCCTTAACCACCCTCATATAACCGCAGTAAATCATCCGGTTCTTTTCCCAACGCTTGTGTGTGTTGTAAAGAACATTCGCAGTATAACCGCACTCATTGCATCTGCGCATTTGTCGTGTGCGCATGGAGTAGCCGAGTCTTCCTCTATCATTGCCGTATGAAACACCCATCAGTCAATCACCTCATAGTCTGCTTCGATAGTGTGCGTCGGTGCTTTGAGCGCACCAATGCGCATTTCGATTTGATTTAGTAGTCTTGGTTCACTGCGCAGAACATCTACAAGGATTCCCATAACGCCATTCACTTGCTGATGCGCAAGTAGCATTTGAGAATCAACGCCAATCTCTTTCTTGAGTGTGCCAATTAACTTAATGTTTGTATTGGCCTGCGCAACAAGACGAGTAGCAGTGGATAACCAGTCTGCGTCGATTCCGTCTATGTCCTTCTGTTCCTCCCATTCGTCAAGCCACTTTGTTATGCGTGAGAATACATCTTCGGCCATATCAAGCGTAGTAATCGCTTCACTGCGAGCCTCTTCTACATTCTCTGCTTCTTCGGGGTCATAATCCATGTGCGCCGACATGTGTTCTTCGACAATGCCGACCTCCCAATTGAACTTTGATTCAAGGTATGATGTTGTAATGTTGCCGTTAAAAACCTGTATCTCCCAATCTCTTCTGTTGCGATGTGCGCACAAAGGACATTCGGGTGATTCTAAAGCCCAACGCAATGCTTCAATTGCCATCGGGTCGTCTTCTATTGCAAGTCTTTGTTCGATTAACCATTTACTCTTCATTGCACATCACCCTCGTAAAAGTAGAAAAATGTCTTGTAAGCATGACCGAGAATATCTGTTGTATAACCTTCATACCTGCCGAACCTCTTGTCTTTGCGCAACTTCTGCGATGCCGCAGTTGTAGATTTAGGAGTGTGTCTGTTATCCGGCAGGTTCTCGATGAGCCATGCCGCAGTTCTCGCTTCATCAATTTCTTCAAGAACTTCTGCCGCAGAGTCGAGCCATTTGTTGTATCGTCGTCTGCGCATATTTTGCGGGTTGGCCGAAGTTCCTTTTGTGGTATGTCTCATGCTTCGACCCCCTTTGCCAGTGAGTAGATGCCTCCACCTTCGCACACAAACCTCTTATCAGTGCGCATAACATTATGAACTCCTTTGCGTATCGGTATTCCGCATCTCATCGGAGTATTTTTCTTTGTGTTTAGATTCAACAATAAGTCGTCAATGTGCATTTGACCTGTCGGGGATTGTAGCAGTTGTCTAAAGCATGAATCTCGGAATGCTTGGTATTTGCGCACTCCGCCAGTTCTACTACTGACATAATGTATTTTAACCATTATCGTTCACTCTCCGGAAAACCAAATCTGCACACTACACCTTTACGGCCTCGCCCATCCTTCTTAGGAACATACTCTGTGAACCATGCTTGGCCGATTAGGTATTCCTCAATCCAACGCTTTGCGGAACTGTAATCGTTGTCGCAAATCAAGCGTGCAATGTCCTTCAACAAGACTGAACGGGGAACATCTTTCTCCCAAAATGTAGTGCGTATCAATCGAATGTCTTCATCCATAACATTTCTGCGCATTTTCAATGACGACTCAAGGATTTCACGCAGTCTGTCATCCAACTCAACCATGAGTAATTCCTTATCCACCCACTCGCCTTTCATCATAGTATAACCGATAGCCAGTCTGCGGAACAAGTCACTTTCAAAACTGCGCACTGATTCTTGCATAACCCATTGGTCGAACTCGTCACTAAAAACAACGCCTTGCGGTTTATTGTTGAAGACCTTCTTCTGCCTGTCGATAAACCAGTTGCGCATTGATATGGATTCTTGGATTAACTCTCTTCGTTCTTCGGGGGTTATGCTCGCCTGCGCATTCTGCGCCTGCTTGTATAGTAGTTCCTTTTCGGGAGTCATAACAATGTCGATGATGAAGAACCTTCTATCCAGTCCGGACTCCAATTCAAACCGAGCAGGTTGTGTTCCCGCCCACATAGTATAGCGTGTGTTGTATCGAACCCACCCACTGCGCATAGATTTGTTCACTCGGCCACTGTCAAGAGATGTAAGAAGTTGGTTTTTCATATCTACGCTGTGGTCTTTGCGTGACGCATCGGATATTGAAGAGAACTCTTCAAAGCAGAGAAAGCCCCCGCACATGTAGCGTGCAACGGGATTCCCCATAATGTCTCCGTCTTCATTCACTGAACCGAACATACCTGCCTCTGTGATGCTGTTTGCGCCAACCATAGTGCGGAAACCTTCGCCTGCTTCTCCTTTGCTGTTCCATAGAATACCAGTATTCTCTGCGCAGAACAAGTCGAGTAATACATTTTTTCCCGAACCCTTTTGGCCTCGAATGAGTATGTTAATGCGTGTATCTGCAAGACGGGTTGCCGGTGTGTAGATAGGATAGTCAGTGTGTCTCAACGGACAATCCTCGATGACGAATGAGCCTTCGGGCGCAGTCAGTGGGTCAAAGTCGCACATCGAACATTTGTTCACTGCGTTAAACATGTGTGCGCCGATGCTACATAGGAAAATAGGAACTTTGTCTGCAACATCAACCAAATGGTTCTTGTCGCAGAATCTCTGCACTCTGTCGAAAATATCATCGGTCATTCTTCCTCATCCTTCCCCATCACTTCTTCATAGGCTTCAATCAACTTCTCGGCAATCCATATTTCATCTGCGTGTATTGCGCCATTCTCAATAAGCGCATGTAATATCAATCCGGCATCTACAATGCCAATCCCTTCTTTGATTTCTTGCAAGTAATCCCACGCTTTTATTTTTACATTCATTGAAACATCGCCCCTGTGTCGTTTAGGTTTTCCTCATGGTGCGCCCCAATCAATTCTTTGATGCGCTCTAAAGCCTCCGACGATAAACCAATATATGACTCTTGCGCCCTTTTTGCCGCCCCTCTCGGTATTTTGTAGCCATCGACTCTAAGCAAGGTGCATATTTCATCGAACTTTGCAGGTTCGATAATAGATTTGCTTTCAAACGATTTCAAGTCCTTGTGCGTTTCCTCGCTCGGCATGATATAGATTGAACCCTTTTTGCCTGTGATTCCCCGAAGGGCTACTGGCAACCAAGACCAAATGCTCTGCAACGACTCTGTCGTTTCTTCTAATCCCAACTCATGCTCACGCACTGCAACGCATTCCTTTGGCATCGGTGAAGGTGAAGTGAATAGCCGGTTAAGTGCGTATGTTGTGAGTGTGCCTATGCGCTTAAGGTGTGCGAACTTCATAACAATGTCTCTCGCAGGGGGATAGTTGAACAGCCATTCGTTTCTATGTGCGCCTAATTGCGTCGAGATTGTCGGCGGCGCATTCACCATTAGAATGAGTGTATTCTTGTATTTGAATAACGGCCACATTGGGTTGTTCTCATTCAAGACCCGATGGGGTTTCGTCAAAACATGCTTTGATGTGACAAATCCAACTCTGCTCTCATCCTTCTCAACGCACCCCAACTCTACGCCGAGAACGGCAGGCAGGTTGCTCGGCGCATTGCTGTTTATGATGAGTAAGTGCGTAGCATATTCTACCTCCGGTGATAAATAAAAATCAGTCTCTCCGATGGTGCTAAAGTTCCATGTCGCTTCTGCCATGTATAGTGCTATGGCATTCGTCGGTATAAACCTGCTTATTCTTTTTGAGGATTTGAAGGAATTAAGAAAAAATAAATGAGTCGCAGTGCAACGCTTCTGCGCAATTCTTTCAATTGTTCTAAGGGTGTGTAAGACTATTATTATACGGGGGCTTAACCTAAACACCTAAGAAGAATAAAAAGAATAACTGCCGCAGGCTTTCAGTGTGCGCATTATTTTCTTCTGTATTCTTTCAATTCAATGAAATAAATAAACGCTCTGCTCTTGAACGCTCAATATCCTCTGCTTCCTTGAAGCGCAAACCTGTTCTCGTTTCGTCGTCGCAAGGCAACGGTTCGTAGTCGCTGTCGCATAACTGGTGGTGCATCTCTGCGATAGAAGAAATAATTGTAGCCGGTTCTGTGCGCTTTAATGAAAGGTGGGGTCTTATCTCTGCTTGCGCCTGCTCGTCGGCGCAGACAACGCTTGAAATCAATACTGCCGACTCCATATCGAATGCTTTGCTCTCGCTCAAAGACTGCGCAATAACCAAGCGGGGGTAATCTCCAACCACCAACGATGGCAACCAACGCACATCACCCTCACGCATACGCATGGGGAGGAACAATGCTGCTGATTCGCCCCATGACTTAGGCGCAGACAGAATACATTTTGGGGCTTTCTGCGCTTTTACTCTACTTGCGTAGTGGCCGCAGAACATCGAGGTGCTGTTCGGCTCACGCACATGTGCGTAGTGACCTCGAACCGAGATAAAATCTGCATCGGATTCATTGATGAAATCCTGTAAGTCTTGCGCAAACGGCTGTTCCTCGATGAACTCGCCCTTCATCCCTTGATTGACTACTGCCCTCGGCATGTCGGGTTGCACTGCGTTAATGAAATCCCATACTGCGTCTAATCCGTCGAGCATAATGCTGTGGATTCCCGCCCGTAGAACTGCGCAAGGTTGAAACAACCTGCGTCGGCCTGCTCTGCGCCAACCAATAAATCGTTCAACGACTATGTCGCATGGGCGTGCAAAAATCCATTCTCCGCAATATCGAAACGGTTGCATGATTTAAGACAGGCAACTTGTTCATATCAACCTGCGCACTGTGCGCTTGGTTGCGTATATATTCAACTTACTGTGTAGTTCACACCGTAGAGCCAGTCATCAGTCCACCAATACGGCGCAGTGCGCCCTTTTTGCCACTGTGCGAAGCGAGCCTTCTCGCCCTTGTAGTATGCTCGGTATGCGCTCACTGCATCGCCTTCGACTTTGTATTCGTCGGGCATACACTGCGCAAAGGGAGTCAATTCTCCTTCGGGGATTCTGTCTGCCATCATAAACAAATGCTCGATGCCATCTGCGCAAGCGTGCGTTTTGTCGAACCGCTTCTCGAACTCTTCGCAGAGCATTGCGGCGTGAAAACAAGTCCACATGTAATTCTCACTGGATGCGCCAACCCAAAGAGTTGCGGGGTGAACCGCATATCCGCCGATGAGAGGCGTTCCCTTGCTTGTAAGGGGCATGTCTGCGTCTTCTGCGCCATGTCTGCGCTGTGCAGAGCCGAGCATTTGAAAGCACTCAACAATTAACTTTGGCACATGCTTATCGCAGTATGACATTGCGGCGAAAATCGGTGATTCGTCAAGGATGAATAGGTTCATTGCGCCCAAACCTCCTTGTTCAAAGACTCATAATTCTCTATTGCGCACTTGCATTCAAAGGAACAAACCCTGTGCAATTTGGCAGAATGCAATGCGCCAACGGGTTTAGTCATAGGCAGTCTTGAGTAAAACCTCAATTGTGGTTTTTTGTGAACGGAAACATATTTTTTCCCGCAGTTATCGCATCGCCATGTCATGTCATTGCCTCCCAATCTGTGATTGCGTCAAGCCTGTTCATCAGTAGCGTTGCGGCCTGCATGATTGAGTCATCTCCCTGCTTCTGCGCAAGGTATGTCAAGACCTTGACTGCGTCAAGAAGAATCAGTGTGGGCGTGTCAGTAGAACCTGTCATCCTGTGCCACCGCCACTGTCATTTTGTGTCTTGCGCAACCTTCGGTCTTGCAAATGTAATATCCGTTTGTGGATATTCCTTTGACTTTCTTTGCGCATTTACCGCACGCTTCGCATCGCTTGCGTGGTCTGCGTATGCCTTTGGCCTTTATGTTTCGACTCCATGCCTGTCTCATAGTTGCTCACGCACCGAATCGACAACATCGTTCAGTCTTTGCGCAATTAGCCCTAATGTGTGGCGAACTTCGGGGTCGTCGGTCTGCTTGATTGCCTGCGCAGTGAAACCTGCAATGTCAATCAGTGAATCTGTCGTCATGTGTATGACTTTGTCTTGCGCAGTCATTAACTTCTGTCCCGATTCAATGGCCTCCATAGCCTTCTGCATCTGTTCGATGAGAGGTTGCATTGCTTCCTGTATAACTGCTTCAAGTGTAATCTGTTCTTCGCTCATATTTATTCCTCTCCGTTATCGGTTTTAATACCTCTGCATTCTTGGCAGAAAAGACTGTGTCGGGTTTCTTCGATGTAATCCCATTGCGCACTGCATACCCAACAAGTTCTCATTCTTCATGCCTCCTGTCGTTCTTTATGGTTTCAATGTATTGTAGTGAGTCTCTAATGTCGCTATTTTCGCCCCACGCCTCTATGTATTGCGCACATAGAAAGTGCGCAGTGTCCCAACAAATAGGCCAATCAACACTGTTCTTCATGTCCCTAAGACTTGAAACCCCGAATGAATCCTCATACCCCATAAGGTGCATCAGTGTGCGCAGGTCTGCTTGGTGCAATTCCCATACGCTCATTCTTCGCCACCTGCCAGTAATTGAAAAGCCTCAATGGTTTTCATGTGCGCAATGATAACATCGGTTTGCGTTTTTGCTCGGTGAAACATTCCCGCAATTAACTGCGCAACATCGGGTTGGCCGAAGGCTTGCAACATGCGCACTTGAAGCACTAAGCCGTTGCAACTTGCGCAACAGCGATTATGATTAACGATTGATGGGTGGCTCTTGTCAAGAACAACCAACGGTTCTGCGTTGTCGCCTTGAGTCCAGTTGCCTTTGTGTTCTATGCGCTTGTAGCACATGCAACAAGTCAAATGCGTAGCATCCTTCTCTCTGTCTGCTGTGAATGCGTTGCTCATTGTGATTCCTCCATAGGTGTGCGTGTGAATGTGATTTGAAGACCTGCTTCTGCAATCTCGAAATTGACATTTAACCTCATGCCTTCGGGGGTGTCTTCTAATTCTTTGTCAATCAAAGGCTTGATGTGCGCCTTGAAAAATGCGTCGTTAATCGGGGGTATTTTGCTCATGTGTTTCTCTCCTGTAATCTATGCGATGGTGTCGGGGGATATATACTCTTCGGCGTTATTCACCACTCTAAGCCCTTTGTCGGGTCATCATCGAAGTCCTCAAGGTCTTGCACGCCGTATTCATGCGTTATTTCATCAACTATTTCTTGAAATTGTTCTGCGCCGTTTTGAAGGCTTAGTTCAAATTGTGCGTCATCACCGGCTTGCCTGCCTCCCATTTTGCGCATAGCATCATCAACTTGCTCTTGCCAGTTCGGAGGCAAGAGGCTTACGCAAAGGAACGATGCCCGTTGCCCGTTGCCCAAATCCCATGATTGCGGAACGCTTTGCGCAATTGCAGGGTGTTGCCTGTGTGTAGTCTCTATGGTGTTGAATAGGAATGATGCTCTGCGAAAATCCCTGTCTGTTTCGGTTTCTTCTTCGATAGGCCAAGCCATAGTGCGAAGTTCTGCGTAGCCTTCATGTTTGGTGCGCAAGTATTCAAGCCATTCTTCGGATTCTAAATTAGTTCCGACCAACGATGCTTCCGCCCATGCGTGAGTAGTCATGTATATGCTCATCTCAATGCAGACCTCCCAAATATCCATGTTTTCTTTGCGCAGTATCTCTTCTGCCTGCACTAAAAATGCCTGTGCTTTTTGCGCCCCTTCATCAGTTAATTTCGGGAATGCGCTTTTGTTGTTGGCCTTGAGGAATCCCAAATCGGGATTAAGGTTCAAGCCTGCGTGGTAAAAAGTTCCGTGAATGAACTCCATTGCTTCTCGCATGGTGCGTATCTCCATTCAAACCGCCCCCCATGTGCCAGTGTAGCAGGCATATTCATGCCACTGCGTATCTCCGTAAGTCCATGTCGGGGGATATGCGCAAAGGAATGCGTCGTTGTAAGTCTGCGTGCCTCTCTCCATTGCGTTGCCGAGAACATCCTCAAGCCAACGGAACGGAACATTAAGTCCGAAGCGTGCAGGCGCAAAGGCGGGAATATCCTCGCTGTGTATGAGCATGATGCCATCCATGCGCAAACCATCGGCGCATTCTTCGGTGGTTTCGACTGTGCCGACAATTCGCAGGTCGTGCTTCATTGCGGGAATCGCACTGCGCACATACTCGTTGATTTGTGCCTCGTCGGATTCTTCAAGCAAGCACGCAGGTATGATGACGATTTGAGAATAATTCTCATCTCGTTGGTCTGCGTATAGCCATTCTGCGTCGTTTTTTATTGCGTAGTATTCACTCATTGTTTCATCTCCTTGTCTAATTTTGCCATGCGCTCATCCATTTCACGCTCGCTCTCATATCCGCCTGTATTTGCACTGGCCTCACATCGAGGACAGTATCTCTTCGGGTATGAATAAGAACCGTTGCTTGCAGAAGCGACATTCCCCAACTCTATGAGGTATCTGTGCGCATCTACTGCATACACATGTTGGCAGACTGTGCGACTGCATTTGAAATGCAACATTCCGACTACACTTCCACTAATGCGTTCAC